>JGI12210J13797_11112748_pt1 | contig 29569 bp, 47 predicted proteins | sample ElkSlonscriptome_3_FD_13797 | JGI IMG/M metagenome (IMG submission 13797) | reverse complement strand
AGGAAGGTGAACCACCATCTAAACGCTCCGTTTCTAGACTAGGCTCAGGGCTAGGCTCAGGGCTAGGCTCAGGGCTAGGCTCAGGGCTAGGCTCAGGGCTAGGCTCAGGCTCAGACTCCCTTACTTCAATGCCTTGGCTGATGCAGGCGAGGAGTTGCTTTTGATCATCAGGCGACCAGTGGCCGGCCACCTCACCCTCCTGGATATAATTCAAAACTTGCCGCTTAAAAACGGCCAGCTGGTCAGCATAGTCGGGGTTTTGGCTGACAGCAGCGTACTGAAGCAACACGTCATAGAGCTGCTTCAGTGCCGATGTAACGTAGTAGGGCTCTACTGAAACAGTAGAACCGAAAGACGCGATACTAAGGCCCCTATCGCCGCCAGAGTTGACAGGTGGTAGTGACCTTTGAGCCTGAGACCGAAAGAAATTGCGCATTGTAGAGACAGAGTAATCAATTCAACTGTCTGAGGGGGTAGGACTCCCCTCAAGAGCAAGAACGCCACCAAATAGACGAAGGCCATGGAGAGGATAGAAGATACCTCATTGGCTAAGGCAGCAGCCGGTGTTAGCTTTTGGGGAAGCTCTGGCTCATATGGCTCTGGCTCGTATAGTCCTGTCTGCCCTGATGCTTGTTGAGGCATCTGTGTGTGTGATGCTCCCTGATGGGATTGCGTATGGCGTCGAGAAGGAGGAGCAGACAGGGAATCTAGTAGGTCACTTTGAGCTGCCATTGGTCGTCACCTCTGCTGTTGGTTTTGTGTCAGGGTTGAGATGGATGGCCGCAACAGTATGGGCCGTTATAACGATCGCAGCCACGGGGGCAGCCGCTAACAGAAATTTTATTAACTTAGGATTCATTAGCTATTCAGGTAGTGATGGGAGGGGTGCAGCCGGTTTGACTTGTTCCTCCGCTGGCGCTGCTTCCTCAGTAGGACCAGCGGCGGGAGGAGAGGCTACCATGCGACTGAGGGATAGCACAAACACTAGGATGGCGATCGCCACACAGCAAGGCACTAAGGACGAATAACTCTGCTGCGGGGAGGTTTGGTTTACCGATGCCGCTGGGGGTAACGCTAGTGGTAGTGCTGGTGCAGGTGGTACAGATGGTGGTGCTAGTGGTGCAGATAGTGGCGCTGGTGGTGTTGGTGATGCTGGCAACTGGCGAACATAAACCTGCTGAGGGGGTAAGTTATAGCGATCGCCCCCCTGGTAGTCGAGGGGTCTAGCAGACGCTCTGCCCCTCTCATATGCATCAAAAATTAGGGCTGTGTGTTGAGTTAGAAACTCACCGAGTTCTTTCAAGTCTGGGTTGTTCATGCGGTGACCCATGGATCGTCATAGTGCGATGGCCCAGGAGCAATATCAGCAGTAGGCTCGTCGCTAATATCCAGGGAAAAAGGGATTGCGCTGGCGACGAAGAGTGATTCGTCGTCGTCATCCGGCGGCGAGGTTTCATCCGGCGGCGAGGTTTCATGGGGTTCGTTCGGGGGAACGAGGCGTAACCCTGGCCCGCTAAGCGCGGGAGACTGCATTTCTGGCTGAGTCGCTGGCCTGGGGTTTGTCGGCTCACCTGTTCCGGACTCACCCCATGGAGGTGCAGCCTTCGGCGCTGCACAAGAACTTCCATCGGCTCGCTCCCCGGCTGGGAAGGGACCTTCAGTGATAGATAGCTGTGGAGGTTTGGCATCACTTATTAATTTTTCTACAAGGGCATCGGTAACTATCTGCTGTCTGAGAATGGCGCGATCGCTATCCTGCTCTCCAACAAGTCGCCTCGATAGAGGGTCTACCACAGCTGAGATTGCTGTGGCCCCAGGCATTAGGATTGATGCCATAAGCTGAACTGGCAGGTTTGCGCCAGCCAGGGCATTCCATATAGCCGCCGTGCCTACAACCATGCCAGCACCGGCAGCGCCGATCAATGTGTGGAGAGCAGAGATATTCATTACTTCTCTTTCTTGGGAGTCTGAGGTAAACGATGAACTTGTGGTGCAGCTGCCAGCCGTGGTGCCGCGAAATTCTCCGCCACTTCCAGCAGACTCACCGGCTTTCCCGGCAGTACTCGGGGAGTCCCCGTAGCGTCAAAATCAACAGCCTGACGTTGGCCAATGCCTCGTAGCTGTTCAAGTACAGAGTCAAGCTGAGTCGCATGTTGGTGCAACTGCCGAAGAGCCGGGGGAACTTGTTCGGATGGAGCCTTTAGAAGCATAAGAGCCTGAATCGCTAGCTCTTGGTCTTGTCGATGGCGGAGCATTTCAGCCGCCACCACATTCATTTGGTGGACAGACTCATTATTTTGAAGTTCGCCCCGCTGCGTGGACAGCGCCAGGTTGTAGGCAGAATCTTTAGACCCTGCGGTGTCCACGCCAGCAGATGCTGGTGCTTGCTGTTGTGCCCCTGAGACCCTGGCGATCGCGTCACGAATGGAGAGGTTGTGGCGATGTGCCACGGAAATGAACTCAATCACCTTATCAACAGACGCATTATCAAGCTCTTTTGAGACCTTGCTATTTTCACCTGGGACAGCAAAGCCCAGTGCGATCACCACAGCGCTGATGTCGGCCTGGGGGATATCAAGCTGTAAAGATAAGTCTCTGACAGAAATCGTTGACATTAGAATCCTCGTGTTTTGGTGTTAGCCATGTATCAGCTACGTCAGGGTAGAGGTAGGCGACTGCCGCCTCTACAGACAGGCCACATGCAGGGAGGATAATTTCCCTTTGGCTATGCAAATGACCCAGTAGCAATGTAGAACGCCCTAGCCTTAAAGCAGACTCCAAGCGGGCAAAGTTGAGTTTGTTATATGTCCGCCGGTCGCTAGAAATCGCACAGAAGGCGATCGCTAGCTCAAGTAGAACAATGTCCCGCTTGGTGAAATCCTGGTGGCCCTCATCAAACAGCAACGCCCGGTATCGGGATGCCGACGATCGACAGCAGCCAGCCAGCTTATAGGCCATCGGCCAGGGCAAAGCGATCGCGGTTGTCATTGGGTCGCTGTTTGCTCACTGTTTACTCGCTGTTTACTCGCGAACAACGCACTGTTACATCGCGTTTGCAGCGCGTCTACAGCGTGTTGTTCGCTTGAGTTGGAGTTTAGCATAGCTTGGGGCGTATTGGGGCAAGCGCCCCCATTTGAGGCGTTTTACCAACAAGCGGGGACCAGAAGAGCCATAATGCAGAAAGTGCCCCAAGGAGCGGAGGAAATGCCCCAAGACAAAAGAATCTCGATAGACCCATCCGAGATTCAGAGTGATATCGAAAAGTTTCAGACTGAGGAGCCACTGTTGGCCGAGCTGTCGCTGGGGAAGGCCATCATCTACCTAGCAAAGCGAGGAATCGCCACCGAGCGCGATCGCTTAGCAGGCAGTAAACCCAGCACTCCAGACGTTACTGCTAACCTGATCAACTTTTTAAAGCTGGTAGCCCAAGGTGATTGCCCGCCAGATGGCGAGATCATCACCATGGCAGAGACGCTGGGGGTTGACCCAGAGCTATTCATCCAACTATGCCCAGAGGAAACAGTCACACAAGAGGAGGTAGCAAATGGCGTCTAAGGCCGTAGCAATTCAAGACTTAAGGCTAGTACTAGCTGACGACGAGATCATCCTCGACGTACCAGGCCGCGCTGAAGTCAATGCCCTACTTGGGCTTTTCACTCGCCAGTTAGCATCTAGCGCCGTAGCCCTCGGCAAGAAAAGGGCCACCATCAGGGAGAAAGACGGAACCATCACAAGAATCCCTTCAATATTGAGCACTAGAAAAATGTCTACCGTTCAACCACTCGTAGCTACACCCGACATTGCGATCGCCGAGATGATGATCAGCGCACCATTCTTGCGGGTGCTGAATCAGATGATTGAGACACCGGAGGCCCGCAGCGGCATTGTCCGCGTTGAGGACAACCGGCAGCTGGTTGTTTCGCAGTCCATGGCCCCCATGATTAGCGGGGACAGCGTTAAGGCGGCAACCCGCCGCCGACGGGAGGACTATTGGCATCTGCCAGACCTGGCCGCCTTTGAAAGAGAATGGAGGCAGCGACTTACAGTCGATGACCCCGATTCAGTCATCGAATTTAGGTTTGCCTGCTATGACCCCGTGAGCAAGGGCAACTGGCGGCAAATGGTCAACACATACCGGGCCGTGGAGCTTGGTGGGGTGCTCTATCACTACAGCACTAACGTAGGGTGCGAGAGCATCACTATGCCGTCGTAAACTACCCCGCCCTAAAGGGCGAAGCTTTATCCCGGTTCAGGCTACCAGCAAAGAGAGTTGCCCCTCTAGCTGACAAGCCATCCCTGAGATTTCGGGCGAGTTTACAAATCGCCCCAGCGTAGAAATATTCAAAGCACCATTCAAATCGGCATCAATATGCAGTCCACAACCGCCACAGCTAAACGTCTTTCCGTTCCGGTTGCCAATCCGATGGCAGCGCGAACAGGTCTTGGATGTGTAGGACGGGTTGACCAAAACAATTGGAACACCAGCGATCGCCGCCTTATAGGTGAGGAACGTCCTGAGCTGATAGAAGCTCCATCCATGATGCTCTCGGCGCTGAGCCTTTCGCACCTTGGCCCGCTGGCGAATGCCGGTCAGGTCTTCGAGTGCGATCGCGCTGCCGGTGGCAACTGCTTCAGATACGATGCGTTTCGAGATGGTGTGATTGGTGGACTTACGAAACCGCGCTTCCTTGCCGCTGAGCCTCCGAAGCAGCCGTCTGGCCGACTTGGTGCGTTTGCGCTGGATAGAGCGACGCGTATTGAAATAACGTTCCCTGACTGCCTGAGCCTCGCCCCCCTCCCACGACAGCCCTGTACTGGTGTGGGCTATGTCCCTGCGTCCAAGGTCTACCCCGATAACCTTTGGCGTTTTGCCGGTGGGCGGGGTGTCAAGGGTGACTTGGATTTGGATGTAGTAATCTCCGTTGCGGCGCTTCACCAGAACGGCGCTGGTGGGCTTTTGGTCTCTCAGCAACGCCCGTTGGTAGTTACCAATGGACAGCGGCAGCTTAACCGCACCATCCAGCAGCGTCACCCGGATAAGCTCTTTATCCTCCCAGAAATTGAAGGTGCGAGCGTCCAGCGACAGGCTAGACGGGTTGAACTGCCTGACCTTGTTGCGAGTCTTCAGGGCACCCACAACGCGCCGGATAGCCTGACAGGCATGGTTAGCCTTGAGGCCATACAGCGCCCTGATGTCGTGATAGACCAGGTGATGCAGCTTAGTAGTGTTGCGCTGATTGTTCTCACGCGACACCTTCAGCACATGGTTACAGCCGTCCGCAAACGCTTCAAGAGTGGCGTCGATCCGCCCCTTTGATTCAGGTGTAACTTGAAGCTTGCAAGACACAGAGATTACTTGACTCATGCGCCTATCATAGTTCATCCAAGCGCGTAACGTGTAAAGCCGTTCTAAAGGACGGGGTTTCAGACCCAAATTTATTGATGAGCAAGGCACTGAAGGTGGGATGGCCCGTCGCTTGGGCAGTCGGAGACGGCCACGTCGTTGGGGTGGTCGTCTCCATCAAGAATGGAAGGCTAGAATGCACAACCAAGGAAGGCGGGACGGTCACGCTAGAGCGCGATGAGACACTGCCCCCCTTCTAGAGCCATTAAAATTCAGGTATACGCAACTCAAAGCGATCGCCCAACACTGCAGGCGATCGCTTTTTTTTAGTAGTTCCAGCAGCGGCGATTGCGGAGGTCTACGTGGATAAAGCCCTTTTTTGCGCCACGGCCATAGCCACCTTTCCAGCGGCCCTTGTCATACCACTCAGATTCAAAGCGCTTTTGCATCTCCCAAATTGAGCCACCCATGGGGCGAAAGTCTACACCATAGCCATTGGGATGGTTAGGCGCACGGGAACCGATTCGGTTATTGACGGCCCAGGGGCGATACCAGGAGTTGACACCTATCGGAGCGCCCCACCATTCACGAATTTCATCCATATGACGGGCCACTAGAATGACGTTCTTTTTTACCTTGGCGCTAGACGGGATGCGCTCTTGTTGCCGTAGCGTCACCTCACCAACGGTGAAATATTTAGAGACGGGAGACTTCCAATCACTCCAGTTGACCTCATTCCACTCAGGCAGCTTTATGAGGCTTGCATCAGAGACCGTCTGCCATGGGAGTTGCCAGTGGTCACCGAATAGATACCAGGTGCCAGCTCCATAGGCCAGATCTATACGAAAGTGGCCCCCCATGTCAGTCTCAGCGCCGCGCTCCTCAATATGGGTGACTTTATAGACTTTGCCCTTGGGTACATTCACCTTGCGATCGCTAGCGAGATAGATCGACTGGATGCGGTAGTCCTTCTTAAGAATGGTGTCCTGAATTGCTTGAATTTCCATGATGGCCTGGGAGTCACTTTACAGCAGTGTTCCCGTTACGATCGCCAACAGGTTCTCTAACCAGTGTGTAAAAAAGGACGCGATGTTTACGCGATGTAGACACGCTGTTACATCGCGTTGTTCGCGTGTAAACAGCGTGTTGTTCGCGTGTAAACATCGCGCTTACAAAAGGGACAGTTGCCCTTCTGAAACAGGCGTCTCTGGATATTCCAGCCATTGCTTCCCATCCAAGACATTGCCGCCATCCTTGGGTCTTGGGCCACCCCACTGCTTAAAGAAGAACGGTACACCGGCATCAGCGCACTGGTCCCGCAGCGATCGCACCCAGTCAATGCGGTCTGGGCGCGGAACCCAGCTCTTGCTTACCTCATCACGAATCACTAAGGCCCGCTCGGGACATTGCCGTAGGTGGCCACCCGATTCACCACCAGCAATCAGCCAATGGATACCAGCCAGGTTTAGGCTTGGTAACGCCGACAGCAACGGCTCCGCTGACACGAAGCGAGTTGCCACATCAATATCTCTCAGCAGACGCAAGCGATATTCCGATGTTTTCGCCGTATCTAGGCTGACACCAAGCCAGACGTTACGCGGCAGGGTTCGGCTGGCGCAGTAGGCCACGGCGACGGCAGGCCGCTTAGTCAGGATTTGGAACTGCACTTGTGGCGATCGCCTCATCACATCCAACAGGCGATCACGAGCGGCGTCCATTGTCCCGATGCGTTGATTGAACTCCTGATCAGAGAGGAAAAAGTCCGTCATCGAGTTGACGAAGACTCGGCTGTTTTCCTTCAATCCCAGCGGCTCATCCAGCTTGTGCCAGCGCCAGGTCAGTTTGAAGCCATTCGGGTAGGCCGGTGCGCCAAAGCGCTCAGCCAACGTCTTGGCATAGCAGTAGTCACAGCCGAGGCTGACCTCACGACAACCGCTCCAGACGTTCCAGGTTCCATCAGTCCATTCGATCTTGGTTCTCTTCAACATCTCAATCCTGTAGTGATAAGTTCTCATCAGCAGCGGCCAGCTTCGCGTCTACCAGGCCCTGCTCGACACCCAAATAATGCTGCAGGCCACCGAGGGACTTATGGCCTGAGACGCGCATCAGCTCATTCAGTGGCCAGCCCTGCTCATAGAGGTGGGTCAACCGCGATCGCCTAAAGCTATGCATGGATACTCCCTGGTAGTCCAGCAGGTCAGCAGCCCGCTTTACCCATTTCTCTACGGCCCGTGCCGTCAGGTGGCCAGTCTTACCATGGCTGGGGAATAGGTAGCCCCGCTGTGGGAGTCGCGACAAGGTGGCAACCAGGGGTTTGGTGAGGGTCACCTGGCGGGTGGTGCTGGTCTTTGTGTTAGGCGCGGGGAACATAAGGTAGCCCCCACGGACATGCTCACCCCGCAGCTGCAGCACTTCACCGATACGGCCAGCGGTCAGGTAACAGACCTCAACCACTCCCCGGTAAGGGTCACTCATCTCATAGAGCAGCGCCTTTAGCTCGTCCAGCTCCAGAATTGCAGCAGCGCCAGAACGGTTATGCTTCCCCTCACGAGGCATCTAATTCAGTGCGCAGTTGGAGCTTGAGAATCGACATGGTGGACCGTAGCCGTTCAAGCTCGATGTCTTGATAGGCGATCGCTTGGGTCAAAGAAACAGAGTGGGCCAGCGCCTCCTGATAAGACACATGCTCAGACAATACCAATGCTCGTTTGGCTTTACGGCGCGGTTCGTTCTTTAGGTCGTCGTCGAAGGCGATCACCATGTCAACGTCAATCAGCAGCGTGTCTAGATAGTGCTGCAGTCGCTCAAGTTCATACTGAGTTTCTATTTGAGCGGAGCGGAGCTTGTAAATTGCAGCAGGGTAGTCAATCAGTTTCATCGGTTCAGTTTTATAGCGTAAATTCAATCACCCAGATGAGCGGGTTCTCCTCCCAGGCGTAGCCGCGTTTGGCGTTGATGCCATCCCACAGCTCAGCAAAAATCTCGCGAGGGGAGCGATCGCCATCTAGGGTGATGCCCTCGGCGATCGCGTCAGCATCACTGATATCTTGCAGGTACTCTTGCCGGACATCGGCCACGGCAAGCCAGTAGCGAGTAAGCACCTTGGGCATAAAGATCGATGGTCTCCACTTTGTTGGGAGCAAATCATCAGGAGACGGTGGCGTCTCCGCATTCAGGCATTCATCTGACAGCTGCCTCCACACCTCATGGGCGCGATCATCATAGTCATCGTTCGGCCATAGCTGATCAGCACTGAGGGAGCGGAGCGAGTCGTCTGCTCGGTACTGAACAGTCATCTGAGTAAAATCCTCGTCCCACTGGCAGATGCGCCAGGTTTCTCTCACCCACAAGCGATCGCCCTTGCGGCATCTAGTGGATAGGCGGCGCGTCTGCCGCTTGCTGCCGTCAGCGATCGCCCGGACCATTTCACTTTTGAACAGCTGTGGGCGATCGCAGGGAGTGTCAGGGCCTAAAAATAGCGCTAGCTGTTGACTAGACATCATCTGATAGCTCAGTGGCAGGAGCGAGCTTATCATCCACCAAGAGTGCCATCCTAGCCACGTCACCAAGAACAATGTCGCCAGAGTCAGGATTGGCGATCGCCTCCAATGCCAAACGGAGACCTTTAATTCGGATGGCTTTATTGTCCATATGTCAATACCTATTACTGCTATCTTCTAGCGTTCGTCTTTTGTAATTTCACGAACAGTCTAGCAGCAGTTCAGACGTTTGGGTGGGGGGTAAGCATGGCCATCTTTTCTTATTGGAAAAGAATAGGGCTTATTGCGAAAACAATGTTGTCTGGGATAACAGTGGCCACTTGGGGCATTCTGTAGCCAAGGTCAACAAAGTTAACAAAAGATAACAGTGGCACAGCAACCCATGATTGGAACGCGCATACCATCTGAATGGCGCGCCGAGATCGAGGCCAGGGCGAAGCGAAGCGGACGAAACGTGTCTCAAATCCTACACGAGGCGATCGCTGTCTATCTGGGGGAAGAAAGCGGCACCACGCTGGTAGGCCGTGTCGAAGGGATAGACGGACGCTTACAGGCACTAGAGCGCCAGATATCCGCCCTCAAGGCACTCATCCAATAGAATGCCCAGTCGCAAGAATATCTGCGGGGATTGCTCAAAACCCCTACACTCAGACGGGAAGACCAACTGGGCACAGTCACTGATCATCGACAGTGCAGGCAGTTTTAGACAGACCTATCGGTTCGTAAAGTGGGTCCATCTCGTCTGCCCTGATGACGAAGACGACGATGAAGAGTCCGCAGGGCAAGCAGTCTGACCCACATTCAGCGAGGTCCTTTTTTACACATGATGGGACATATAAGCTATCAGCAGTCAAAGCTTCTGAGGAGTCAATACTCAATTAGTGAGGCCGCAAGGCTTGAGCTTTGCAGGTCGCTGGTAGAGGCTAGGTCACGACACATGTCCAATCTTCTAGGGCATCGGCAACGCAACGGGAGCGGTGACTGCTCAGACGTGATTACTGATATCAGGCAGGCCCGTAAAGCTATAAAGCGAAAGCAGTCCACGCCAGAGTTGATTGGCCTCATGGGGGCGATCGCTAACCAGTATTACGGCAGACTCGCGCAGCAGAGCCGGTGGACACTAGGAAGCCGCAAGGGTGCCGAGCCATTCAATACCCTGATTAGGTTCTGCTGTGGACAGCTAGAGTTGCAGTACCTGAACGCACTGCAGGACGCCGGTTTAGACCCCTGGTGCGGCTGCTTTTTAGGCGATCGCTACAATAGGCCGACGCTGGCAGCTGAACTAAGCTGGGCCTTGCGCCCAACAGTGGCGGAGGGTTTCGCCATCGCTGCCATCAACAGAGGGCAGGTGACTCTCAAAGACTTTGAGGAAGGAGCCGTGATGGTCGAGGAGGCAGCGGCCAGGCTTAGGAAGTCGCTAAGCAAACGACTAGACGAACGTGTGAGATACCGATTCGCCAGCACCCAGGAGGGAGCAAAAATGACATACAACGAGGCGATCGCCGCACAGGTACAGGAGTTTATAGGATTCTGCGGCGGCCAAACATTCAGGCCAGCTTGGTTTGGGTGAAGTCCTTTTTTACACAAAAATGTGGAGCACCAGGGGAACCCAGAGAGTCATTCTCCTTTGAAAAGTTAGAGCCAAGCTATTACATAGTTTGTCACTTAACAAATTCTTGCTCATTAGCTTGCAATCATGTATGCTAGTTGCATAGCGTTACAAGGCATTAAATAATGCAGCAAGTAGTTACACGTGACCCACCAATGGCTAAAGCAGAACCCAAGGATGCCAATATCTCAATCGCAGAGTTTTGGCCCGTTGACCGCGACGGCAACGAGCGCTCTATTAACTCATTAATAGAGGAGTTCAAGGGGACGGAATACCAGGTATCCCCATCAACTCTACGGTCTGCCAAGGCGGGAATGTTAAGCAGAACACTAGTCAAAAATCTGCCAATTCTCACTGCACTGTGCAGCAAATGGAGCGGTAGAAAAGTATCGCTAGAGGAGTTAATTATCTACGATGACTAAATCTACGATGACTACTAATCTGGACAACGTTAGACCTATCACCCCAAGAGCTGTAGACACAGGAGTAAGCAGGCCCACAAAACCGGGAGAGTGGTCCATTGACCAAATCATCTCTGCACTAAGCAGAGACATTCCAACTTGGCTGACCAAATCCAAGGAGAAGGGAGGAGCGACAATTGAGTTTGTGCCCTGGTATAGGGTGTCTAGGCTGATGGACAAATACGCTCCGGGATGGACCTGGGAGATAACAAACGTGAGCCTCAGCAGCGATCGCATCTTTGTTACGGGGCGCTTGTCCATCCCAGCCGCCGAGGGCACAGTCTATAGGGAGGCCATGGGTAGCGAGTGCCTGAAGGTCGAAAAGCCTATCAGGATTGAGACCAACGGCCGGGCGAAAGAATACCTACGAGAGCCTGTTACAAATCGGGTTGTCACAGAGCCAGCAGAAATACCATACGGCGACCCAGCCACAAACTCGGAATCAATGGCATTTCGCCGCTGTGCAGCCCGATTTGGGTTTGGCCTCTCATCGTACGAGAAAGGTAAAATCCCCAGCAACTTTTATAGGACGTTTTGATGAGTAACCAAAAAGCTTTTAGAGATGGGGTTTTGGCTGTGGGCCTATCGGCCCTGATAGCCCGTGCAACAAGGGAGGCAGAGACGAGCGAGAAATGCATACTGCTAGACAATAGCCTACTCGGGAGCGCCTTGATGGCCCTTAAGGCCATCGACGCATTTGAGCTAACGGAGAGCATTGTCCATCTTTATACCTCTGTAGGGGTCGCAGGAAAGAATAACTTGATAGCCATATCCGTTATGCCAGCAAGTTTGGGGCAAGAGGGCATGAAGAGGGTCGATGTATTTGAATGCCCATACACCATAGATAACTACGAAGAGGAGTTAATCATATCAAATCTAAAAGACTTGTAGCCCAATACATCCGTTTTTACACACATAAGGACCAGACGGTCAACCGCAAGTATACGTGTTTATGCGGTTGAGAGGGACAGATAGGTGAAGGATTCCCGGATGTTTTGGGCATTCATTAATCAGAATCTAAAAGCGAGAGGGGACGGCCCATCACAGCCATCCCCTCTCAAAAAACCAGCTTTACCAGGTGCCAATTTATGCTCTCAGCTTATCACAATTCAATTCCCTGCTGCAGAATATTGAGACGTGCAGCCAATCTAATCAAAGCAAACAGACTAGAAGCGTCAGAATCCTCTCAAAGCGCGCTGGACGATTATCTCTATTTGGAAGCAGAGCAGCTAAGCCTACAAGCTTGGCGACTCGATTCAGGGGAATTGTTCAAGCGTGTCGTAGCGCTTATAGATGCGGTGCTTCCCCACTGGCGAGGAGAAGGGAAACAGCCATCTTATTTACTACTAGAACGGCTCAGAGAGCGATCGCAGTGGGGAGATGCCGTGTTTATCACAGCATACGGCCCCTACCACGCCATCGGGCACTGGTGGGAAGTTCCGCCAGATTCAGATATTGTCGCCATCAAAGGCGGTAGAGGTTGCAAAGCGCTAAGAGCCCACCTGGAGCACCTTTATTCTGAATATCGGCAGGATGGGCTGTATAGCTTGCCCCTTGATGTGCTGGAAGAAATCATCGACTTCAACGAGGGAAGTCTATGAGTCGCAAGAACAACAGGACCAGAGGCATCTTGATAGAGATACCCACCGCTCTGGTAGAAGCATTGGCAACGTATACGGAAAGCTCGCAGTGGGAGGAGTCGCGCACGGTTACGGCAGCGATCGCACTGTTTTTGATGCAAGACAGTAACACCGGCTTCGGCCATTCACGGTCCGTGGCACGGATTTATTTGGATGCCTTATTTCTAGACGCCCCAAGCTTGGGGTGTTCAGCAGAAGAGGGCAAAATCACAGCAGACAGGAGCAAGGCATGAAATCAGGTTGTATCAGCCACCCGGCGGGGGAATCGATCGTCCTCATCCGGCAATGGCAAATAGACGCATTTGGCTGCAAGGTAGTCGCCGCCCTGCTCAGCTATTTCGAGTATTGGCACGATATCAAAGCTCGATCTGTGAGAGGGGCAAGGCATCTGAATGATGTCGCCGAGCGGCACGGCGACCAGCCCCAGCAGGACACCAGCCTATTGCAATATCACACCCTAGAGGAAATTGAGAAGGCCCTACTGACAGTCGGCAAGCGCACCAAGATATCAGCCGGGATTAAACGTCTAGATGAGGCAGGTATCATCTCAAAGCACAAAAATCCAAACCCGCGCTATAGCTTCGATCAGACAATCTATTACCAGTTCCACCCCGAGATAGTAAACGAGTACCTAACGGCTAGAACCCGCATGGTTACCCATAGTTCAAAAATGAACGATGGTTCATTCAGGTCTGTACTCTCGGCGTTCAGAAATGAACTCTCGGCGTACGATTCTGAACGATCTATACATAAGACTACTTCTAAGACTACTTCTAAGACTTCTACAGAAAGAAAAGAGGAAGATTCTTTTTTTCGAGAAGAGCTTAATCAGGCAGAGGTAGAGGCGCAGACACAGGCCGGTCAACCACTCCCTGTTAAAAAGCAGCGATCGCCACAAGCGCAGCCGAATCCAGGAGGCGAAGGTTCCGCCGCGCAGTTTAATTCCTCTCAGAGAATGGAGGAAAGATTTAACGCCGGTGCGAATCCTCACCCACATCCAGATTTGGTGAGGCTAGGCTTGGGAGGGCTGCATCAGGGCACCAAGAAACACAGCGACTGGTGTGAGTGGGCGATCGCTGCCGCTAGAGCAGAGCTGCAAATTACAAAGCCTGATAGCGACTTGGGGATTCCCCGGTGCAAGCGCTTTATCTCAAACCTGGTGAGTAACGCCAGGAGGGACAACGACTATGGCCGGTTGGAAATCCTCCTAGATAGCGCAAACATTCTCAGGGCCAGGACGGCGGCTGCGGCAGCAGCTGTGACAAGCGACGAACCCAAAGTCAGTCCGTTTGAGCGATCGCCAGAAGAAATTCAGTCTACCCGTGCCGCCATCGATGCCGCCGCCGCCAATCTACCCCCGGCAATCCGACGCGCTAGACAGGCCAGGAGTACGGTATGAGTAGCAGCAGCAGCTTGTTACCCTACCTCTCCTGGATAGCGATCGCTCAACGGCATAACTCAGAATCGTTCCGAGATAGGGCGATTGCCTATTTCGACAAAGCCGGGATACCGTATCAAGACTCGTGGAGCATGAACCGGATGCTAGCAAGCCTTGAAGATAATCAGGTGGTGAATCTAGGCATAGCCGTGGCAATCAGCTTTTATAGAAGCCACAAGCACTGTGAGGAGATGCCTATGGCAGAGCTAAAACGATATGCCATAGGGATGATTCTAGGGCAAAGGGGCAACCAGCTAGAGGCCGCTGAGCTATCAGAGGCTTCATCAGCCCTGTAAAGAGCCTCAGCCCCTTCTGTGGACAATCCGACGCGACATGCCGTCACTAGACGCTGAGGAGGCCATAAACCCACCAGAGAGAGAGCAACCGATTGCCACATGCAACAGTAGTCGCTGGAGTATGGCTCTGATGAGCCAATTCCAAAGCCTAGTCGAAGCGGTGAATCCTATTGGTGGGGTGATTGCATTGGGATAAAGGTCCAAAACTACCCACTATAATTATCATTTTCTATACAATGGAAAACGTGTGTAATTGCCGATTAGCACGGGTTCTTTGGAAGTGGAGAGCCCGTGTTTTGTTTTGGGTTTTTTTGGGGATACTATTTGTGTAAAAAAGGGCAAATGTGCTAGATTATAGCAAGCATACCCGCATCACCATAATACGAAGATGCCACGAAAATACAGAGAATGGTCAGTTTCAAGGCTAGAATCTGCTTTAGCTACAGAGACATCTAAGCCTTACGAAGCTTGGCCTTGCCACTGCCTAGACACTGCATCAAGCACAAATGGTAAGGTCTACTATCGCCTCAGAGAAAGACGCGCAGATGGTAAACCAGGTTCAATGATAAGAACGCTCACATCAAAGGAGTTCAAAGAGTTGAAGCAGCTCTACAAAACAAGCAAAACTATACATATGCTGCAAAGTGAGCTGCAGCGACGTAAGGCCACTCCAAAGCAGAAGAATAGCCAGTCTCAGGAAGCACCTGGTAAGTGGCCTGACGTTGCTTAATTGGGCTGTAGCTGACAGATGTCAGGGAAATTTTTAAGCACCATATAGTCATTCCATGCCTTGATTTCATCATCAGACAAGGCGATGTATTCACAGACCGCACCCATAGCCCGAGCGAGGAGCAATGGCGATCGCAGGTCTGGCTGTAGAATCACCAGCTTCAATGTTTGAAATGCATCCATGGCCAGAGGTGAACCAGAAGCAGCGCATTTTGTTTGAATTGCTGAGTAAAGCGTGTTACCAGCGATCGCAAACTCAGTTAGAAGCGCTAGCCAGTCAGGCTCAGGGTCTGGTAGGAATTGCTCAGGCGGAATAGCTGTAAGGGCCAGCTCAAGGCCATCTTTATCCAGATCGTCACTCGATTCAAAGTCGAACTGAAAGACCAGCTCAGGCAGGTCAATCTCTGGCATCGGGTAGGGGATAAACACCGATGCAGGGTAATCATTAGGGTCATATTCTCCCGCCGTCTGTGTGCTAAAGCCAACAACTTTAGGCAGCTGGGCTTGAATCAAAGGGAGAAGCTGGAAGTCTGGAGTTTCAGGCATTGATCATTCCGCTCATTGTCATTCTGCTGTAGGTAGCGTGATTGCTCACATTTGGATTAGCTACCAGTGTTTGCTGTAGCGCAAACAACTGTGAGAATCCAAATCCAATTGGGACTGAGAAAAGGTCAACAGATAGTAGATTATCCGCAAGAAGATATGAAGTATTCGAGATATACCGCGACACTGGGACAGTAGCATCATTGAGGCCGATGCCGACCCGACAGGCTGAACTGATACCAGCAAACGCTTCAATCCTTATATCGATATAGTTCGGGGACTTAGCAAAGACCGTTTCAAATCGGTTTGCCAGAGATGCCGCGTAAGGTCTCCAAGTCAATGATGTGTATCGGTGAGGTACATCATTGGTCATGACCAAGTTCTTTGGGCGCTGGTTATAGTAGTTCGATACGAGACGATATTGGTAGTCGTCATATAAGCCGGTGCTTTTTAGATGCACAGTCCCCAGGAATCGCCGCCGTTGGTCATCAACAGGAACAGAGTCATTCCAGTCGAAGCCGGTGTTCCAGTAGGTTGACGAGTTCACACCAGGAGAACTATCTGGCCACTTCCTAGCAAACAAACGAGGCTCACCTGTTAGCAGGTAGCAGAAGATGTCGTAGTTCCCCGGAGATGCAGATGCGAAATCCAGGGATATAGAAGCATCATCACCACCAGGCAGCTCTGTGGGAACCCATCGGTCCTCAGAGGTGTCCCAGAGAGAGATATAGTCGCCTTCAAAGCGGTTCAGATAGAGGGTCTGAGTACCCGAAGCGATAGCGCCGTGATATCCAGCCTTTGGGTCAAGGGACAAGCGGCACATCGCTATTCGGGAGTTGTGGGTGTTGGCCTCCTTCGCCGCAGTAATTTGGTACTGCTCTAGAGCCTGCAGGCGATCGCTGTTGGCCTGGACCGAATCGGCCAAGACGCGGTCGCGGCTTTTTAGGAGCGAGAGCCGCTTGTTAATAGGTGAGTCGTTAGCCCCCCCCAGGACTAGCTCATTCGTTTCAATTCGCGGGACGTTGGTAAATCCAAGGTCATCACGAAGATCTACAGAGTCTGGCATGTCAATCTCCAATTGCAAAAGGCGATCGCCTTGGGTAAGCGATCGCCAGGTTAGCGCTATCCATAAACTCTAAAGCCCCCATAGGTATAAGTTCCGTCATAGCGAAAGGCTTCAGTTTCGCCAGACGGAACTACGGGTTTGGGGCTTCATTCTCGTCTCCTTCAGGCTCTGTGCCAGCTTCAATTGGAGGCGCTGTGTCAGGAGCAGAGGGGAAGAATTGCTCTTTAACATCCTCGCCATAGGTGGCCACCAGGAGGCCCAACAGTAGCTGAGTACCGCCAGCATAGGTCAGGGCCTGACTGCTATATGGCAACCAGGTTTTAATCACAGGGCCGATGCTCTGCTTACGCAGGATTACCTCATGCTCAAGCTCAACGGCAGGGAGGCCGAAGGCGTCAGAGACCTGATAGACGACCCTAATGTAGTCGAAGGCACCTTCTGAATCAGGGGGAGTCGATTGGTCAGGCATCGGCTCCCAGGCGTCAGGATTACCAGAAGGGTCAAATGCCGTACCTGCTGGCCAGTAAAAGACTTGACCTGGCGCAACAAGCGCATTCCCGACGATGGGGATGTTCCAGCCCAGCTCAAATTCATAGGAGCCAGCCCAGGCAGAGGTTGGCTTTAGAGTTGTTCGGTAGACATTGAGAGCCTGATCAAAGAACAGCAGGTAGCGCAGGTCAATGACCGTCCCACCAAGGGAGACCTTAGTGCCAAACAAGTTCTCTAAAATGTCTGACGCCTGCTCATTGGTGACAGCAGATAGAGCGTCAGTGAGGACATCCAGCTGAGCAATCAGCGTTTCTTGTTGATCATTGAGCGTTGACTGCTGGCTAAGGCTACTCTCTGCACTCGATAGCCGCGCAACTTGTTGGCTCAGGGCAGTGACGTTAGCAGCGATCGCCGTCGAGTTACTATTGGTGCTTTGCGTCAGCTGAGAGATAGAAGCGCTTAGCGTTTCATCCAATGCAGCGATAGTAGATGCCTGGACCTGGGCAGCGGCGTCTACAGCTGCATCAACATCTTGAGCTGTCTGGATGTAGGAACCCAAGCTCTCAACCAAAGCCTTCATAGCCAGCAAGTCTGTCGTCTCAAAGGTTTGATGAACCGTAGTTATTGGGGAGGAGACTGTCATAGAGGAATCCGAGTCCGAAAGGGTTTGATGTCGCTTTAATAGTTCCCCTGCTGAATTAGGTGATTTCTACTTCCAAAATAATGAATCGGAGCGCTGTCATCTGTTTAGCGCTAAAGGTAGGCACCAGACGCGCAGGAATCGGCCTGTTGCTATAGGTGGCAGGGTCAAAGGTATAGACGACCCGAGACTGAAGGGCATCGTCAGCACCGTAAGCAGAGAGGCACATTTCTTTAAATCCACGCGCAGTAGAATCCCTCAAACAGATTTCACCATGGCCCGGATACCAGGGAACTATCAAGTCCTGATGGTTTATCAGGTTTGCCGATGCCCCAGGCGCTAGATACGTGGCATAGAGGACCTTGGAAGAACCCTGGGACGGATAGACCTGTTCGGATAGCCAATTATAGATTTGGTGCTGTGGACCATTAGCAATTGGCTTGCCAGCCTCAGCCAAACCAATGAAGGCGCTGCTGATATGATTAGGCCCCAGTACCTCGTATGCAAACTTGATTCGGAAGGTGCGATCGCTAGAAAACTCAGCGCCGTCGAAGGCAATGGAGCTGACAGTGTTCCAGGTTGAGTCATTGGTAGGCTTCTCTATGACAAGGCCAACGCCAGCTTGCTGTGTCAGGCGATATTCGTCAGCATCATATCGAGCGACGATCGCATCAATATTCATTACGCGGAAGTCGTAGAGCTGTGACGATGGTTCAGCAACAGGTTCGGCAGCGCGTTCAGCAGCAGGTTCGACGGCAGGTTCAGCAGCAGGTTCAGCAGCGGGTTCAGCAGCAGGTTCAGCAGCAGGTTCAGCAGCAGGTTCAGCAGCAGGTTCAGCAGCAGGTTCGACAGCGGGTTCGACAGTAATGCCTTCAACCTTAAGCTCACCATCGTAGTAGTAAAACCCATCATACGCAGCAGACCCATCATATGTGAGGAGGTTGAAGAGTAGGCTAAGGTCTCCGATGCGCAGGTCTAGCAAGGGACGAGCCGCAGGCCGCCATTCCTCAATTAGGGCAAGCACCAGCCTAACCTGCTCGATATTAACGGGCGATCGCTCCGGGTCAAGGTAGACGATGAAGCCCCCCAATCGACGACCGACAAAGATTTCCTCACCGTTGAAGGTCATGGCACCATCAAAGCGCAGCGGCGGGTTAGGCTCAACTACTGTATTGGGATACCCCACCGCTATCAAAGAGTTTTTGATGGCCCAGACCGTACCAGCGCGTTTGTTCAGCAGCACCGCATTAGCGATGAGCGATCGCTGCTTATCTTCTGTATCCGCCAGCAGCCAGCCACGCAGGCCCCAAACGTTTAGTTGCTGGGCCAGGTGGGGGAGCGCGACGGCAGGCACTAGCTCAGGGTTATAGACGTGCTGCCAGTCTCCGGGGTCAGTAGCCTGGAGCTGTTTGAGGATTGCCTCAAACGTCACGAAAGGCTTATCTCTTATAGAGTTTGGCAGTAGGGAGTCCGAGTGGTCTAGCATCAACCCTCACTGAGTCCAGCGACGCTCAAGGCACTAACCGAGACATCGGCCCATTGACTAGGGGCAACCGTGATGTCAGTAGGTGGGCTGAAGATTTCAGTAGAGTAGACGCCTTCTATCGTCACCGCTGCCATAATCTGCGAACGAACAATATCAGCCCCCAGTCGCGATCGCCTATCTGCAACATAAACAGCCAGCGCTTCTGTGACGCGGGCCTCGACCTCGGCAGCTCCGTAGCCATCTAGCACCACAACAACCAAATTCAGGACCACGGAAATAGCGACAGGCTTTCTCACCGTGGGCATATCGCAGATAGGCAGCAGATCGTCACGGTCAAAAGTAGACTGTACTAGTGCAGCTAGTTCATCACTTGGGGCACCCTCAGCAGTGAGAATATAGATGTCGAGGTACAGCCGCATCAGACCGCCCTGCGCGTTGTAGGGCTGCACAATAGCTATGTCAATGATGGCCTGAGAGGCGCTTCTGACCAAGGCTTGATATTGCCCTCTAGTGCCAGCCGTCGTGAAGGTATGAGGCGCTTCTTTGGTGCGAATCCTCAGCCGTTCGTCCAGCTCAATGTCAACGCCACCAGAGCTGATAGTTAGGTTAGTTACCGTCACCCCGGCGATCGCTGGGGATAGGGTTGTGACAGCTCCTATCTCCACTCCATTGGTAGCCAGCCCAGATGTGGTGCAGGTGGCTGTGGTTATGCCAAAGGTGTCACCCGCAGAGATGATTAACTCTGCGTCAGTGGCAAACTCCAATGTGCCAGCGATCGCCAGTGTTCCAGCAGGCATAACTAGAGCTGTGGGCTTAGGCGGGTCCAAAGTTACAAGGAGCGTCACGACGGACGGTTGAGCCGGTAGGCGCTCTACACCAACAAGCACGGCCAGCTCATCAAGGCGATCGCTCTGGGCATAATTCACCAGGCACTGCTCAAATCCCCACTGTCGGCCTATGCGCTGGATAGCTTCCCGGTAGGTGATCAGGTTCAACATCAGGCGCTCAGCAGCACCGGGAGGCAGCGACTTACCTGTGAGGTCTGCCCATAGCGCCATCACCTCAGCTTCAACAGCAGCAGGGGCCGTCTCTGTAAATATCGGTCTATCGCTCATAGACAACTTGCGCCCCTCCATCGATGTCGGGATTCTGGAGCAATGTCCAGTTAACCTCCAATGCTACTTGGCCCAACACGCTATTCACACCCAGAGCTAGTGTATCTAGGTCTACCCGTGGTTCCCAACGCTCAACAGCATCTAGGGATTCGCGTATCAAAAAGTGATTGATTCGGTTCGTAGGCCGATCAAGATGGTCCCAGATGTCAGATGCAAACGTAGGCCGGTGGATGTCTTCACCTGGTCTGGTCATCAGAATCACAGAACCAATGGTCTGGCTAATTTCATCAGCATCAACCACGATGCCGTCACCCCCAATGAGGTAAGACCAAGCCAGCTCATTGGGGCGATCGCCAAAGCTGCTACGCCAATTTGAAAGAGCCACATATTCAGGCGTATCCACAAAAGGGTCAGGCATTCTGTAAGCCTATTCAATGCCCATAGAATACCCATGAGTCAGCGTTTTTTGGGCCTTGGCCCATAACCCCGACCTTTACGTCGGTGACCTGGGGGGAGAGAGGTTATCCAGCGGCCTGCCCTGATTGCACGTCTCTCAGCAGACGTTGGACGCCGAGACCGATAGACAACTGGGTTCTTAGGTCTTTTAGCCTCACGCTTGGCTTGTGCAGCACTCTCGGCCACACGCGGGGTGTTCCTAATCTTGCCAGCCTTAGATCGTAGCCAGTAGAGACGAGTTGATTTATTCATCAGGAGGTAGCGGATACCAGTATCTACCTCTACGGTTCCACCGCTGACCGTATAACCAATCATCAGGATGTATTCCCATAGTCTGCCGGAAGTGTCGGGGTGACATCTGATAACCTGCCATTTTCAAGGCATCGTCACGGGTGTAGTACTTTTCTGGTCCATCAGGCTGAGGTGCTGGTATAGCACTTTTTACAGCACCTTTAGGCCCATCCCCGCCAGGAAAGTAGAGCACTCTATCTGTGCCAGTACTGTACTGACGGCGCTCTTCTAATGCCGACACACGACCCTCTAGATCTTTAAGCTGTTGCTGCACTGACACCGACGATTGCCCACCCTCAAAAAACTCTTGAAGAGCCTTGCTGACTGCTTCAGAGAGCGATCGCGCCCCAGTACTAGCCTTGTACTTATCCAGGTGCGCCTTGAGGCTGTCTTCGAGATATGTGGTCACGGATGGCTTCTTGCTCGGCATGACAGTATGGCACTTCTACAGCACCAGTAAAGCACAAGTGGCATACTTTATGTAAAAAAGGACATTGCTAAAGTAGGCTACTTTTTACGACGGGCAGCGCGGCCTCGGCTCTTAGCTTTTTTGGTATTGGAGACGTACTGCTTACCCTTGCGAGAGGCGGTGCGTTTTTTTTGATCAGTCGCCTTAGCTTGGGCAGACGTGAGTTTTTTCCAGGCTTTATCTGGCAAGTATCGTGACGTGGCCCCAGCAGCACGGGCTTTTTTCCCAGTACGGGTGCGCCACTTCTCACTAGTCCATTTCGTCAGCGATCGCTGGGCTTTACTCTTGCCCCCCCGATATCGGCCCCCACGCTTGCGGTAGAGCTGCCCAGCCAGTTGAGCTTTACGGGCTGACCATTCCCCAGGTTTGCCGCCCTTAGAGCTGCGCTTAATCTCCGCCTTAACTCGACTCCACAATGCGGGATTGGTTCTAGCCATCTTGCCCCGATGTCACCATGGTGTCCGGCCCATTGCTCTCTGTATCGTCGTCGCGGCCACCGATGACTACGATCGCTTTACCATTGATGGTACTTTCAGCCTCGTTGGTGATATGCAGGCCCCCAGTGACTGTGATTTCTATCCGGCTACGGATGTCTAGTTTTAGCACCCCAGCAGCACGGTCAAATTCAATCACAGAACCATCTTCAAATTCACGGTAAACCCGGTCTACCGTATCGATAGGCGGCATGTTTGACTCATCATAGTGGGCACACAGGATAGAACCCGTTCGCAGCCGCTCATCCGCCATCAAGAACACGAAAGTACCCACATCCATCCAATCCACCGAGCGATCGCCTTTAGATCGCTGTACCGGCAGCTTGAGCCAGTAGGTTTCTAGTTCAAGGTCGGGAATCTTCACCCTGGCCAGCCCTCGCAACGCATCAACTTTCGTGATGTGACCATAGTGGCCAGACCAGGCACCCGCACTACTCAGCATCGTAGTTAACCTCCAAACCAACCAGCTCCAGAGACGACCTATAGCCACTACGCTTATCTAGGCTATGGGTCACACTCTCTATCTGATATTTCCCCGAATACAGCAGGAAGCCCGTCAGGGTCAGGTTGCTACCGGCTGACAGATGAGGCAACCCACAGCATTGCAGAGATAGCTTGATTTCCCCACGGTTCGCCCGGTGTAGTCGGGATATGGCGATCGCCCTGGCCTGCTCAAGGTTGTCGAAGGGTTCGCGAATGACCAGCTGCGCGGTTGTAGCAGGTCGCGACTCACCAGCTACCGGCGTAGCAACTTCCTGGCCCTCTGCGTCTAAGGATGGAGATATCAGCTTGCCGGTGATGGGGTCTATATAAGATACCTTGGCGCTTTTATAGGTGCCTACGGAGCTGCGGCGTAGGCGATAGCTTGAAATGATTGATTGCTTACGGTCTATGGTCTCTACAGGTTCAGCAGCTTCTAGTGCCGATACTAGATAGAAAACCAGATAGCGGACTCCTTCTACCTTGAATATCAGCCCATAATCACCAGCCAACCGGCGCAGGAAGGCAAGGTCAGTCTCTTCTTTCTGGGTCAGACGCTCGAACTCGATAGGTGGAACATCCCCCACCAGCTCTAAATCATTGGCAGTAGCCACCGAAGCAGCGATCGCCTGGAGGGTGACGTTTTCCCATGCTTGAGTCTTCTTTTCTCGCAAGGTCGCGCTTACCGGGGTGGCCAAACCTTTCAATGTGATAACGCTAGCCTTGCCATATCCACCAGTCCACTCGGGCTGATCAATCTCAAAACCCACAGGCCCTAGACTATGACCATCTTTGTAACCCAGCTTGATTTCAATGCGATCGCCTCGACCTGGTGAGTATGGTCCCATCCATGTCAGATCAGAGTCATCAAGCTGAATGGATATGTCATCGGCCTCACCTTGCCGCTTATCAGTCAGGCGCAGGCTCAATAGCAGTGGAGCTACTACCAGGGTGATATCTTTGCCCTCATAGCTCAGCTCGAAGTAGGGGTCGCTTACTGCTTCCATGGGGGCAGAAGATTCTGTGGGACTGAGTTAGGGACCGCATCGATGACGGGAACTTTTATCGCAGTCCCTGGGGCGATCGCTGTGGCATACATAAGGCCAGGGTTAGCTCTAATGATGCGCTCATATCCATAGGGGTCACCATACATCAAGTAGGCGAGGGAGTCTAAGCGGCCCCCCCCTGATTCATCTACCGTGTAAATAATGTAGTCGGTCATGGCCTCTCATATCGGCGGCCAGCTACGCCAGCCTGAACTCAGTGGGGCCGCGCCAGTGCCTCAAGAGACCCAGACGCAGCCCTCAGAGGTAGATGCACAGCAACCTCTACAGAGATAATGCCCTCCTTTGCCGGCCAATTAGAAACGCAGTCTAAGCCGAGGGCGCAAGCGCCCGTATTTCGCCCCTCCGGGAGCCGCCGCCTAACAGGCTGCTTTGTTCGCGCCTAGCAGCAAGCCCCGCTCCTACGTCGCTCTCCGCTACGCTCCGGGCTTGCCGCCAGGGACCCGCTCACAAGCATCCACCGGCTAGGCGTCCCCCTCGGGGGGCTAGTGGTGGCGGTCGGCCAAGGCCGCCGCCAAATCAGCGGAGTCTTTCACTTTCAGAAATCCAGCGCCGCCCTGCTCTCTTCTTTAGCAAGGCATCCAGGCTCTCAGGAATTGGCCCGCGAGTAATCAAAAATGAATAATACCAACCATCGGCGTAGACAAATCTAGATCTGATTCCCCAATCGCTGAGAAGCCAGGATGAAGCGATCGCCGCTTGTGCGCTAGTCCTGACCTGCAATAGTGCGCAGTTCGGAGCTTTCAGCCGGTAGGCCACATCAGGGCGATCGCTTGGGGTAGTGTCCACGTCTGAAACTCATTCTACCCCTATATTATAACAGGTATTCTCGCTATAATATCGGCTCTATCCCAGCAGCTTCGAGCGCTGTAAGTATCGCCTGTCTAGCGAATTCAGCTCTGTTATCGGTCTTCGAGAGCATTTCAGCCATGGACTTGGTGATCTTGAGCTGAAACGGCACAGTAAGCGGCTGGCTATAGTCGTAGCGCTTTTTGAAACCGTGTTGCTCCTGAAAATCAGGATCGCTCAGCTGAGGATTTCCCCCTGGCCTGCCGCTGCTCTGTGTTCCCGCCATTTGTCAATACCTCAGAGAAAACGATCAGCTATCAGTATAGCAAGGATTCCCGCAATAATGATTAGCTATAGATGGCCTATCTGCCTGTATTATAGTGGGGATGCTTGCTATAATAGAGATAAGCACAAGGACAGACAAACATGATTACTGAGCAAAATCTAACGTATTCACGGGCAGCAGCAAGCAGGATTCTAGGTCTCAAATACCGCCAAGTAAAGGAGGTTCGAGAGTTTAATAATTCAGTTTGGATTTATCTGCCAGGTAAGCGCCCGTTTTTTATGAGCAAGCAGGTTTTTCAAAAGGAATTTACCAAAGGGCGAGAGCAGCGCGCCAATGGCCTAGAGGTTGAACTAGCCGAGGATGGAGCTTTTACGGTTCGCAATCCCATTAAAGAAACCTACTACGAGGTTTTAGATACTCCAGAGGGATTGCAATGTGGCTGTCACGATTGGCGCAATCAGAAGAAATATCGATCGGGTTGGCCCGAGTGCAAACACGCGATCGCGGTTCAGTCATTCGTTGAACAACGGCCCCTAATGATTGCCTAGATACACAAAGGCCCTGCGCAAACAGGGCCAGCAGTTCACCTATAAAGCACAAGGATAAACATGGATTTCATTATACAAGAGCCTTTTGATATTGACTACCAAACCGACCAGCACCACCGCGAAGACCTAGACGATAGCGCGGCAGCAGAGCGGGATTTAGATATGTGGACAATCGACCAATTGATCGAGCGATGGGGCATAGAAGCGATCGCTCACAGATTGAAGATTGCAGCAATAGGAGATGGTAGCCAGTTCAAATTTACCTATCAATCAGAAGCAGAACTAAACACCATCCACAGCACCGGCTACACCGATGGCGACGAAATAGCAAACTATCAGGAGATTTTTTGATGTTTGAAGTCAACACATACACGGGCGAAGGGATTAAAACAGTTATCAGCTTTTACAAAAAGGAACTAGAGAATGATTAACCTCAAGTTTGGCAAAGTTAAATGTGAGACAGGGAGACTTACAGAGTTCACCGTATACGGTAAATTCAGACTACACAATAGGCCCATATGGCTATTTCTAGGATGGTTTTATGTAATAGTTTGGATTAAGTAATTCCCGGCCCTAAGCACGGCGTAAAACTGCTCAGCAATTTATCAGCAATTACAAGCAGGAACATGGCAGACCAAAATCAAGAATCCATCACTGTAAACGGCGTAGTTTTCACGCATTGCTATCACCGATCGGGTGACTTAAACATGATAGACCTCGCATACGCCGATGGGCGATCGCTGTGGGGACAACGTACAGCCGAAGAGATGGAAAAGTTAACAGGGCCAGACAGCACCGATCCACATTATAAAGGCGCTCACTTGATGCTCATATCTGAGGGAGAGAAGCTAATTAAAGATGCCGAAAACGAGAAGTATGTAAATCAAACACCCGAAGCCATCAACGAAAAAGAGTATGACCGCCTATTAAATATATTGCCTCCAATGCGATGGATAAACCGGGGAGGTGCAGAGAGCTTTGCTATCAGTGAGGCAGTAACAGAAACTATTTACCTGTTTGTCGTTCGTATAGGTGATCAATATTGGAAGCTTAGCGACCGGCTGAGCACATCACACGATGGCCTAGTGAGACGCTGTAAAGCTATTTAGATTCTAAGCCCTGAGCAAGGCTTAAAACTGTTCGTTGCCAGGTAAACCCATCACAAAAAACAATGCCAGCTACCACAAAGAAAAAAGCCAGCTCACGAAGAGCTATTGATAAACAGCAGCTCATAACCGACAAAATTATCAGCCTCATTGATGGCGGCGTTAAGCCTTGGTCGAAGCCTTGGCACAGCATAGGCTACGGCAACGCTATCACGGGCCACGAGTACCAGGGCGGCAACCCGCTACTATGCGCGATCGACTGCCTTGTAAACGATTACCAAAGCCCGCATTTTATAGGCTTTGCCCAAGCCAAAGAACAAGGATGGAAGATTAAAAAAGGTAGCGCTAGCACTTGGCTACTGTGGGCAGGCACAGTAACAAAGGAACGCGAAAACGACCAGGGCGAAAAGGCAGAGCATCGATTCACTGTCGCTAAGTGGCTAAATGTTTTTAATCTTGATTGCATCGACGACAGCGAGAGCGATCGCAAAGTCGGCGATGTGCTGTCAATCAACCGAACCACGCGGGTAAACGTAGAGCCACGCCTAGAACTAGCGGAGAAGGTAATCGCGGCCCAAGGCATCGAGATCAGCTATGGTGGCGATTGCGCTTGCTATAGCCCTACCATCGATAAGATTCGCTTGCCCAAATACGAAGATTTCAAAGGCGCTGTAAGCTATTACGCCACGGCCCTACATGAAGAAGTACACGCCACCGGGCACAGCACCAGGCTAGGCCGAGAAATGAGCGGCGGATTTGGCTCACAGGCATACGCCTACGAGGAACTAATCGCAGACTTAGGCGCTGCATTCCTTTGTAATGAGCTAAAAATGGAACCCGACATAGAGAATCACGCGAGCTATTTAGACAGTTGGCTAAAGGTGCTAAAGAATGATAAAAAGGCATTCTTTAATGCAATGAGAGAAGCACACAAAGCTGTTGAATACATACGGGCTAAATCAGGTCTCAACGACTAGCCCACTAGCCCACTAGCCCTAAGCATGGCGTAAAACTGCTCTGCCCCTTTTTACACAATCACAATGAAATTCAGCCGACCATTTAGATTCATCTTCAAAGATAGGGAACATCTAGCCTCATTTATAGGAGAAATAAACACGCTTGAGAAGTGGATAATTTGCAGGGATATGACCAACGGTTTTTATAGGTTAGCCGTCTATAGAATTACCTATGAAGGTCAGGAAATTATAGAGCTACGGGGAGACTATAGAATCAACAAATGGGATGCGATAGAGCCACTAATAGGGTATTCAAAGGAGAAATCAGCGTAATGAAAAAACAAACTGAGCAGTTTGAGCTATTAAAAAACGAGCAATTTACCGCCGCTAAACCCAAAAAGCAGCGCCGCTCCAATAAAAGGCCAGACCAGCACCAGCAGGTAAGGCAAAGAACGCTAGAAGTAGCAAGCGGACTGGCTGTATTCGAGTACCCAGAACCGTACAGAAATCATAATCTAATAGCCACACAAGTAGAAGGGAAATGGAGCGATCGACTAGGGGACTTCTCAGCTATTACCTGGAGCTGCTGGGCCTATGGGGAAAAGCACTATTCGGTAATCATCAGCATGGGACTTTATCGGCGCAATGAAGCGATCGCCATCGGGATGCAGTTTTTAGATAGTTCCTATGGGGAGAGCAAAGGTCATAGGGGCATTGACTCCTACAACGAGGCGATCGCCAGGATAAATAAACTACTGCTAACAGAAGATTAAAAATCTTCATGCACTTTATGATTGTTTATAGCGGGTTAACCTGCTATAATGAAGAAGTAACAAAGGAGCACAAGGATAAGGCATGACAGGCATCAATTACGAAGAGAGCGCTTGGGAAACCCTCTGCGAAGAAGCGGGCGAAATATCACAGGCACGAATTGACATGCTTAAGAGCGTGGCGAAGAACACACCATCCGGAGTAGATCGGTACGATGCGATCGCCTTTTACCTTAATTGCTATACATGCGATGTTCGGACAGTGATTGCTGAACTAAAGGGACTAGATCCAGAGCTGATAGAAGGCGCATACTCACAGCTACAAGAGACCTGCTACAAAAGTGGGAAGGCAGTACCGACCGAAGTTTTCAAGCTAGTACTAGAAGCGTAATTAAAATGACAATCACATATCAAGAAGTTAGAGACGTTTTCATTCCGATTGCAGAGAAGCATGGCTACAAATTCGCCTTGGTTTGCATCTGCCCAATGATCAGGGAATTATCCGCGCAAGCGTGGAGCATGACTACCACCACTTTATATTTTGAGTATGAAGGCTTTGGGGAGCCTATCGATATTAGGGAGCGAGATGAGCTAGATCTACAACTTTGCCCGCCTCACATGAAGGAAGAAGTGCAAGCCGGAATAGCTCGAAATGAGCTTGAAGCCGCCGCTTGGGCGAAAGACCTAAAAGAAGCTGGGATGTCTCCTGTAGAGGCTTTAGGCGGAGCACTAGAGGTATGCGAATCCGTAGTGAATCGGGAAACATTAGAAAAACGGGTAGCGGCCTCTCCATCCCCATTAGCAATCCCGCTAGAGCTATGTCACAAGATGAGAGCCTTTTACAGAGCGGCTAAAAGGTACAACCCTGAAAAGGCCAATATTCTTAAGCCTCTGACGATCGCTAGAGATACGATTGCCCGGAGCCAGTCGAGCGGCGAAAACCTAGCACAAGAGGTATTAGGAGCAATCAATGCTCGCATGACTCAGGTACGCAACTCTACGGCAAAAGGTCGATGGGTGATCTACGAGAGAGAAGTAGAGCGACAGGTAATAAAGGAGTTTTCCGACTTCATAATCTGGCAGCTTCTAGGCGAGAAATGGAACTGGGATAAAAGCAAGTTCTCAGCCAAAGATTTTAAGCTGATCGAGGACGCTGTGTGGGCGCTTTACCTGCTAGAGCAGGATAAGGAAAACCAGACCACAGAATAACAGCACACCAGGCGATCGCTCACATATCATTTATCGAGCGATCGCCCTCGCATAACCACTCAATACCATTCACATAACCAATCAATACCATGACAGAAACGTACGACGGCATTTACTACCAGGTAAAGATCTCCTACTCGAACCGATTCGGTAACTCTGTGGAAATCATCTGGAGCATGAGTGATCATGTGAAGACGCTCGCAGCAGATGAAGTTCCAGGCGTGATCTCCAGACTAAAAGCGGGAGAGAACGTCGATACGGTAGTAAACGATTTAGGCTATTCCTAATATCTTTT
>JGI12210J13797_11021939_pt1 | contig 29570 bp, 29 predicted proteins | sample ElkSlonscriptome_3_FD_13797 | JGI IMG/M metagenome (IMG submission 13797) | reverse complement strand
AGCGAGTAGACGTGGCTGGAGGGGTATTTCACATGCTTAATCGGGCCAACGGTCGGGTAACCATTTTCCACAAGCCGGAAGACTACGCAGCGTTCGAGAAACTTCTGTGTGAGGCTGGGGAGCGGTTTGACATCCGACTACTGAGCTACTGTCTTATGCCAAACCATTGGCATTTTGTCGTCAGTCCTAATGTTGATGGCGAGATGGGGCGGTTTAGTCAATGGGTTACCTTGACCCACACGCAACGTTACCATGCTCATTACCAATCGGTTGGTATGGGACATTTATATCAGGGTCGGTATAAATCGTTTCCAGTGCAATCCGACGATCATTTTTTGACGATGAGTCGTTACGTTGAACGCAATGCATACAAAGGACACTTGTGCGACCAACCCGAAGCTTGGCTTTGGGGGAGCATTTTTCATTGGCACAACAAGACGCCGTTATTCAGAAAGCTGCTTAGTCCCTGGCCGGTTCCACGACCGCCCAACTGGATCGAATGGGTACGGATGGATTTTTCAAAAACTGAACAAGACCAAATCGACTGGAGTATGGCACGTGGAGTTCCTTTTGGAGACGAAACATGGGTAGAATCGATTGCTAGAAGATTCGATTTGGAATCAACCATGCGTCCGCGTGGACGCCCTAGAAAATTCAAGCAATAACGAAGATTGCCTATCCAGCCAAAACGGTGTCGGACACCTTTCTTTCCCCCTGCGAAATAAAATGCAACAAGTAAAGATCTTCAAAAGCGTTGATACCGAGTTGGCGGAGTTGGAACAACAAATCAACCGCTGGATGCGAAAAAGCGGTGCCAAGGTCGTCTCGATCACGGGCAATTTGGCACCTTCGCCCCATTCATCGTCAGGCCCACTGAACACGTTTGCGGCCAGCGACGTGTTGTTGGTCGTGTTGTATGAGATCGATCCGCCAGGCTAGTGATCGGGATTTGCGAATTCTAGTTCCCGATCGGTCCGTAGAATTCGGGTCGGCGATCTTTAAAACGGTCGATCACGTGGGTTCCAGGCGTCCGCTCGATGGTCTTGTTTCTCGCTTCGGCGGGATCGATGTCGGCGTACAAGATCACAGGCCGATCGTCATCACTGCGGGCGAGCACGACACCATCGGGACCGCAGATTGCGCTGAGTCCACAAAAATCGAATCCCCCTTCGCGACCGATTCGATTGGCGGCGACAAAGAATAAATGGTTCTCCATGCTACGAGCAGGCGGCACGATCTCGGCCGTCCGTTTCGCCGTCACTGGCCAATTTGTCCCCAGCGCGATCACGTCCGCTCCGGCCAACCCCAGTACACGCACGGGTTCGGGAAATGAGCTGTCGTAACAAATCGCCATGCCAATGTTGACATCCCCAGCTTGATAGGTGGTGTAGGGGATATCGCCGCGATCGACAAAGCGGTCGACGCCGAGATGTGGCAGATGAATCTTGCGGTATTTCCCGATAATACCGCTCGCCCCGATCAGCACCGACGCATTGAAAAGCCGATCGCCTTGTTTCTCTAAAAAGCCAAGCGTGAGGTGCAGATTCGCCCTTTCGGCCGCTTCAGCAATCTCCTTGAAGCCATCGTTCTCGACCGTCACCGCCTGTTCCATTGCCGAGCGACGGGTTTCGTAGGCATAGCCGCACAGCATACACTCAGGCATGACGACCAGGTCAGCGTTCTGTTTTCCAGCTTCGTCAATCGCATGGAATACTCGTTTTTTGTTTTCCTCAAAATCAGCGAATGCGATATCCGTCTGGACACAAGCGATCAACATCGTAAAACGAACCTGTCAATAAGAGAAAGAGCCGAAAAAAAGTGAAAAGGATCATCCTTTGCAAACGAACCATTCGCAAAAGAAAGATAATCAATTGGAAGATAAAAGAAACGACCTGAACCAACGCGAACCCACCCAATCCCCATCGAAACCGAAAAAGTTCGATTACGATTTGATCGTCGTGGGATCGGGGCCCGGGGGCGAGGGGGCGGCAATGCAAGCGGCCAAAGGTGGCATGCGAGTCGCCATCGCTGAACGGTACACGCAGATCGGCGGTGGTTGCACTCATTGGGGGACCATTCCCAGCAAAGCCCTTCGCTACTGTATCACATCGACGATGAAAGCGCTGCAAAATCCTACGTTTCGCCAAATGGGGGTGAATATCAGCCCCACGCTCGAGCAATTGCGGCAAGGAACGCAGACCATCGTCGGCAAACAAGTCTCGATGCGTCAATCGTTCTACGAACGAAACGGAGTACCGGTATTACGCGGTGAAGCTCGGTTTTTGGACGAGTACTCGATTTCGATCGATGGTGGCGAACCACTCAGCGCAAAGCATTTCGTAATCGCCACCGGTTCGCGACCTTTTCATCCCGACGGAGTCGACTTCAATCATCCTCGCATCTTCGACAGCGATTCGGTGTTGATGCTCGACGAACGGCCCCAGAGCATGGCGGTCTATGGGGCGGGAGTGATCGGCACCGAATACGCGTCGATGTTTCGCAATCTAGGGATCAAAGTCAACTTGATCAATACGCGCGAGAAATTACTGGAGTTTCTTGATGACGAGATTACGGATGCACTTTCGTATCACCTTCGCGACCAGGGCGTGATCATTCGTCACAATGAAACGATGAGCCGAGTGGAAGGCTGCGACGACGGCGTGGTGCTGCATCTCGAAAGCGGCAAACGGGTGAAAACCGACGTTTTTCTCTGGGCCAATGGACGAACCGGAAACACGGACAAGCTTGGACTCGACAGCATTCCGCTCGAAGCAAATTCACGCGGTCAACTCGAAGTTGACGAACAATTTCAAACCTCGGTGCCGCATATTTATGCCGTTGGCGATGTGATCGGCTTCCCCTCGCTCGCCAGTGCCGCGTACACGCAAGGCCGTGCGGCAGCCATGCATATCCTCGGCCAAGCCGACGGCAATTTGCGAGTCGATGATATTCCGACCGGTATCTACACCAGTCCCGAGATTAGTTCGGTTGGCAAGACCGAGCGAGAGTTGACGGCAGCGAAAGTGCCATACGAAGTTGGTCATAGCCTATTCCGCTCTCTCGCTCGAGCCCAGATCACGGGCGAAACGACGGGGATGCTCAAGATTTTGTTTCACCGTGATACACTGGAGATTCTCGGAGTGCATTGCTTTGGTGTTAACGCCTCGGAGATCGTTCACATTGGTCAAGCGATCATGAACCAACCCAACGGTCGCAACACGTTGGAGTATTTCACCGAGACGACCTTCAACTATCCCACGATGGCTGAAGCGTACCGAGTCGCCGCTCTTAACGGAATGAACCGTTTGTTCTAGTCATTGCCGTCCGATCGAGTCGTTAAACCGCGTGGGCAATGCCCCGCGAGCACGGTGAGTCTCGATGCGGCCCGATGGGCACGCGGTTTAACAAACATTCTAACTTGAGTCCTTACGCGTTATCGCCGCTGCGAATTTCAATTTTCCGTGGCTTGCTTTCCTCGGTCTTCTTGAGCGTTAACGTCAAGATGCCGTCACAAAGCTTCGCTTCAACATCAGATCCATCGACGGTTCGTGGCAATGTGAATGCGCGTTGCACTCGAGTGTATCGGCGTTCGGACATGTGAAGTTTTGTCTTGCCGTTCAACTGTTTCGCTCCACGTTCTGCCTTAATCGTTAACACACCGTTTTCGACGTTGACGTCGACTTCGTCACGTTTAAAACCAGGCAATTCGGCTTCAATTGTGATGGCGTCATCGTCTTCTTCGACATCGACCGGGTAGTTACCCAATCCCGTTTCGTTGGATCCAATGTTATCCATCATTCCACGAAACACTTGACTCATTCGGTTTTCGAGCGAGTGGAAAGGATCCTCGTACAAGCGACTGACTTGACTAGCTTCGTTTGGACGTGTCATCGTTCGACTCATGATTGATTCTCCTTTAGATGAGAAGGGTTTTGAAACTGCAAATTTGGCAGGCTCAAGCCTTGCGTCACACTCTATTTGCAAGTGCCGTACCAAATTGAAAAACGGCCGGATTTGAAAATGGCACGGTTATTGTTGACTTCCGTTGCTGTTTTGCTGGTTAGACTTTTACTAACCCGCAATGATCTCATCCGCATCCGACTTTGTTTTTCTGGTTGATAATGATTGGCTCCCTAACACTTCTTCACGACCAATGGATTTGGTGGATGGTCGCGGTTTCCGTCGTGATGTTCATCGCGTCGTTGTTGGCTACGCCGGCGATCATCGTTCGTTTGCCAGCGGACTATTTTTTGCACTCACGGCGTCATCGATCACGATTCGCTGAGCGTGGGCCATGGCTCTATTATGGCTGGATGATTTCGAAGAATTTCAGCGGCATCGTGTTCGTGTTCATGGGAATTGCCATGCTCGTACTACCCGGTCAAGGCATATTGAGCATTCTGATCGGTTTGTCACTCATCGAATTTCCTGGCAAGTATCAACTCGAACGTTTGATCGTTCGTCAAAAACCAGTCATGGCATCGATGAACTGGATCCGCCAAAAAGCAGGCCGACCGGACCTCTTGCTTTAGGAGGTTGTTTCACTCAGTAATACAATCGACGTCCCGAGAGACGCGGCTACTGGGGGAAGCAATCCGCGATCGTTTTCATGTGCTAGACTTTCGATGATTCGTCTGAACTTCTCATTAGCTGCTGCCGATTTGTCTGATGCTAACCATTGGAACCGTTACTGATCCCATAACCGGTGCAAACGAACTTCGCCGTTGGCGTTGCGGGCGTATTCGTATGCAATCAGGACGATTGGTGAGGATCGAGCATCGTTTGACCGCATCACGTTCATCGATTGCAAAGGTTTGGTGGCAGGCAAAGTATGGACGAATGCACGACGACACGTGCTGTCTCGACTATCATCAGCCGCTCGGGATGCCAGCCTTTTTGACTCTCGATTACGTGCATGCGGGAAAGAGTGCGGGATACAAATCGCTTATCGGATCGCTGGAAATTCTCAGCGAAATCGCTCGTCTTCGTGGTTCGTTGGCAATCGTCGCTCACGTCAGCAACCGTTCAATTAGCGATCGGTTTCTGCGACGATGTGGCTGGCAACCGCATCTCGAAGATTGGGCAGGCCGCCATTGGATACGCCGTTTTTATGATGGGTATCCTGAGATTGATCTTGGACGGTTTGTTGCCTAAGTGAAACCGTGTGCCCAGCGGGCCGCGCCGAACTCCGCGCGGGGTGTTGCCCACGCGGTTTCACTGCGTTTAGCTCTCTTCTTCGCGTAGCTTAGCGAGAACCGACAAATCTTCGAGCGTCGATGTATCGCCTGCGATCTCTTTTCCCGAGGCGATGTCTCTCAACAGACGACGCATGATTTTGCCGCTTCGTGTTTTCGGTAGCGTTGCAGTAAACCGCAAATCATCCGGTTGGGCGAGCGCTCCGATCTGTTTACGGACATGCATCAATAACTCCTGACGTAGTTCATCATTCGGTTCACGGTCGCGGACACTGACGAACGCTGCAATCGCTTGTCCTTTTAGTTCGTCAGGACGCCCGACGACGGCGGCTTCGCAAACCGCTTCGTGACTGACTAATGCACTTTCCACCTCGATCGTACTGAGGCGATGCCCGGAAACATTAATCACGTCGTCGATGCGGCCCATGATCCAGTAGTAACCGTCTTTGTCACGCCGCGCATTGTCGCCCGTCAGATACTTGCCCGGAACACTGGCCCAGTATTGCTGGATGTATCGTTGCTCGTCGCCCCAAATCCCGCGCAGCATCCCTGGCCACGGTTTGTCGATGCACAACATGCCACCATGATGATCGTGAACCTCGCTGCCCGTTTCATCGACGATGATGGGAACGACGCCTGGCAATGGACGGGTACAGGAGCCTGGTTTGGTCGCCGTGATTCCCGGCAAGGGGCTCATCATGATTCCGCCCGTTTCCGTTTGCCACCAAGTATCGACAATCGGACACCGCTCGGCACCGATCTTTTTGTGATACCACATCCACGCTTCGGGGTTGATCCCTTCACCAACGCTGCCGAGTAACCGCAGACTCGACAAGTCATGTTTATCGACATGTTGGTCACCCCACTTGATGAATGCACGCACGGCGGTGGGTGCGGTGTAAAGAATCGTGACCTTGTGCTTTTCGACCAGATCCCAGAACCGATCTTCGGCAGGATAGTTGGGTGCTCCTTCATACATCAAACAAGTTGCACCTGCGGACAAGGGGCCGTAGACGATGTAGCTATGCCCCGTAATCCATCCGCAATCGGCGGTACACCAATAGATGTCGTCATCCCGATGATCGAACACCCATTCGAAGGTTCGCTTAGCCCACAAGTTGTAGCCGGCGGTGGTGTGCAGAATGCCTTTCGGTTTTCCGGTACTCCCGGAAGTGTAAAGAATAAACAGCGGTGCTTCACTGTCGAGCGGGGTCGCCGCCAGATCACCGGGTTGGGAATCGACGACATCGTGCCACCAAACGTCGCGTGGCTCGGTCATCGAAACCTTCTCGTCGTTGACGCGGCGGAGAACCAAGCAGTGCTCGACGGTTGGCGACTTTGCCAGCGCTTCATCGACCGTTTGTTTGAGTGGCAAGACGTTGCCGCGGCGGTACAGCCCGTCGGCGGTAATCATCAACTTTGCACTGGCGTCATTATTGCGGTCCGCAATCGATTCCGCACTAAACCCAGCGAAGATGACGGAGTGAACGGCACCGATCCGAGCACATGCCAACATGGCGATCGCCAATTCAGGCGTCATTGGCATGTAAATACTGACGACATCTCCGGCTGAAACGCCGAGCTGTTGAAGGCCAGCGGCGCATTTGCAAACTTCGTGGCGAAGTTCATTGTAGGTCAATGTCCGCTCATCGCCGGGCTCGCCTTCCCAGATGATTGCCGTACGATCGCCGCGTCCTGCCTCAATGTTTCGGTCCAAACAATTGTAGCTGGCGTTCGTCTTTCCGCCCACGAACCATTTGGCATGCGGTGCATCCCATTGGCAGACATCTCCAAAGGGTTCAAACCAATGCAAATGCTCCTCCGCCTGTTCCTTCCAGAATCCATCGGGTTCGTTCTTGGCCCGCTCGTACATCTCCTCGTATTGCGGTTGTGTCGAAAAGACTGCTTTCTTGGTAAACTCCACTGGCGGCGCAAACAATCGTTCTTCCGTTAGCACGTTGTCGATTTGTCCTGAATCATTGTGGCCTGAACTTGTTTGGCCCGAATTCGCGTCCGTCATTGCTTGAAAACCCTGAGAGTTGAGAAAAAAAACCAACTTGCCCCCGTATTCTACCCGAATTGATACATCTTTTGGCATGGGGCTTGATAAAGCCGTTAGAATATAGCAAAGCGTTGAAGGCCGACAATGTTTGGCCAAACGACACGATATCTGAAGACCCGAATGAGGAGCAATCCATTGCGATTCCACCACCTACTATTGACTCTGCTTTGCAGCACATCGCTGTTATGGAGCGATCTTTCGTTTGCCGATTCTCCAGCCGCCACCCCACCGGAAAGCGAGAATGCTGAGGCGAACGACACGACGACTTCTGAAAACAACCCCCAAACAACTACCCGAAGAACGATCCGGAAAAGAGGCTCCCGAATGAGCGATGCAAAGAAACCCCAGTACAATCCTTTGACCCGAGCGGAAGCTCGCGTGATTCTCGGCAAGGGCACCGAGCGACCAGGGATCGGAGAATATACAGCGAAGAAAGACCCCGGGACTTACATTTGCCGTCAATGCAACGCACCACTTTATAAATCGGATAGCAAGTTTGAAAGTCACTGTGGTTGGCCCAGCTTTGATGATGAAATCGATGGCCGCGTCGACCGCCATTTGGATGCGGATGGACGTCGAATTGAGATCGTATGCCACAATTGTGGCGGGCACCTTGGGCATGTCTTCGAAGGCGAGCGATTTACGCCGAAGAATACTCGGCACTGCGTCAACTCGATTTCGATGCGTTTCGTTCCTGAAGGCAAGGAATTGCCACCGATGATTGTTAACCCAGCGAAAGCGGAATCGGAAGAAGCGGATGCGCCGTCGCCACTTGAGAGTGACTGAGCGAGGCTCGTTCTCATGCTCACGGCATTCGGCAAAGCCTGGGAACCGATGGTGGTGGGCACCCTAGCGGGCGGCAAGCACGCCACATGCAATAAAAATCGAGCGTTGTCTAATTTTTGAGCTATGCTTGGAGGAATTCTCCCTTTGTGCCGTTAGGCTTTCCACTGGATTTGATTTGTGACTCGCGTACTTCTGACCGCATTTGAGCCCTACGACCGGTGGCCTGAAAACAGCAGTTGGATGGCTTTGATCGAGTTAACACGTTGGTACGACGGGTCCGCCGAGTTGGTTACACGCCGTTATCCAGTCGAGTTGACCGAGATGAGCCAGAAGCTTCGGGCGGATTTGCAAGACAACTACGATTTGGCGATCCATCTTGGCCAATCTCCTGGGTCAACGCTGATTAAACTCGAAGCGATCGGTTTGAACGTTCGTAGCGACGGCACCGAATTGCTGGCCAACTCGCCCGCCGCTTACCGATCGCCCTTGCCGCTCGAAGAGAGCCAGAAAATGCTCGTCGCGGCGGGGATTCCTTGCGAAGTCTCCCATCACGCCGGAACCTATCTTTGTAACGCCGCTTTGTATTTAAGCCAGCATTATGCGTTTACCTTCGGAATGAAAACGAAAAGTCTGTTTATTCATCTACCGCTGGCTCCGTCGCAAGCGGCAAAGGATAGCGGGAAATTGGCTAGCATGAGCACACAAATGGTCAGTGCCGCGCTAGCGATCATGATCGAGAATCTGCGTGCCAAGCAAGCTTGACTTGGTCGCTGGAATGTTGGTATGTCCCATGCTATGTGCAACCGACTGCCTCAACATCCAGCGATTCTTTTGGGTTTGCTGATAACGACATGCCTTTTCGGCGTCACCATGGGTGGCGAACCCGGAATGCCGCATGCGGTCACCCGACCGTGTGTGCTACTAAAAAATGGAAATGTTCTGCTCGGCACCGCGACTCAAGTTGGCGAGTTTGTTGTGGTCACTCGCGAAGATCACTGCGAGATTAAGCTATCTCGAAAGGACGTAGCCTGTTGGGCCGATTCCGTCCGGAATCTCTACACTTATCGCGTCAATCAACGCTCAAAGAATGATCCGAATGCACTCCTTCGAGCTCGCATCAACGATATTCGGTGGTGCTTACAATACAACCTATTGGACATCGCAGCCCTTGAACTCATCGAGGTTTACGCCGTTGCCCCCGATCATCGCGAGGCCCACCGTTTAGAAAAACGGTTGCGAGATACTGCGAACCGACTCGAGACCGCTGGGGCGGAACCGGACGAAGAGGATTTGGTCGAACCTCAGCAAGCGGCCAAGGAGGATTTCGCATCCGCCCATGCGTCCAAAGTGTACGACGCAGTGGTTCAATCAGCAGATGGGTTATCGGATTTTGCTCGCTATGTTCAACCGTTATTGATCAATCACTGTGGCCAATGTCACAACCATTTCAACGCATCGTCCGATCGAACTTGGCGGCTGACGACGCCGCCGACAGGCCAACGTGCGACCGCTCGAATGACGAAAGAGAATCTAAAAGTAACGCTTGCTCACATCGATCTCAATTCGCCAACGGAAAGCAAACTATTGACGAGAGCAGAGGTCGCTCATGGCAACGAGCAAACGGGGAGCGATCCCCAACTCCCAGCAAATCGTCGCGCGGCGACGGCAGACACTCTGAGAAAATGGATCGCATCTATCGGACGAGCAGCCGGTGATCCTCGGGTGGTCGAACCGCAGGATGTCGTGATGGATACTCGATCGCTCGGACAATTCACAAGCAGCAGCTATACGCCTCAGGGCGACGCTCCTCAAGACCACGTACCGGATCAAGCCGGCACGCAGCCACGTTGGCAAACGCAGGTTGATGGCATCGACGACGATGCTAACGCCGACAAGCAACGCCAACCCGCAAGACTACCTTCGATCGGCAACCCATTCGACCCCGAATTATTCAATCGAAAATACGCGACCGATTCGTCTTAAGAGTAAACCGATCAAGCGTCGGTCGTGGAACTGATGTTGGCAGCCTTTGCGTCTGCTTTTTCGCTTGGCTGTTCAGATTCGAATCGTACCAGATCATCGAATTGCTTCTGTAAACCACTGGTGATTCCGGTCAAGGCACCACCGCGGTGCATCGCGGGATCACGGCATCGAGATTTCGCTCTCGATTCCACTTCCGACCGTATGTCTTTTCCTTGTTTGCGAACGTAGCCACTCATCAGCAATGCCTTCAATATAGGCTTGCTGCGTTCGCTCAGCCCGGAATCGTTTCCGTTGAGGGTTTCACAACACAGCTCGGCCAACTCGTCGAGTTGTTTTTCAATCTGGGGGTTGGTTTTGGTCATTCGATCCTCAAAAGGGAGATAGCGATTGTTTTGTTCTGTTTGCAAACCTGCATTATGCACCTGCATTATGCAAAGAGTGCAAAGATCATGCCATGCAAAGATCATGCCGCGTTTAACCGCGTTCCCAGCGGGCCGCGTCAGTCAACGGGCCCTCTTGCTCCCATTGTCGGGCTCCCCTTGAACGTTCGCTTTTCCGCTACAACTGGCGAAAAGTCTTGACGACATCCGCAACGTTTCCGGTACGTTTTTGAAATGGCCTAGCAAAAGCACGAAACTACTAACGAGAATTTCTCCGCCATGGCATGTTTTGTGCATGGAAAATCAGGAAATCACACCGTCTCTCTTAGTATCAGGTAAGATTATGAAATTCATGAAAGCGTTGGTTGGTTTAAGTGTTCTCTGTGTCGGCTGTGACGATACGCCGGTCACTCCACGCGAACAAGCTGAACAAGCCCAAGAGAACTTGGAAGACGCTCGCGAGGAAGCTGCTGAACTGATTGCGGAAACCGAAGAAGAAGCCGTCGACATGGTTGCCGACGCGCGTGCGGAGGCCAAGCAAGAGGTCCAGCAAGCGAAAGCGGAGGCGGAGGAGATGATTGACGAAGCCGAACAGGAACTCGAAGAAGAACTTGATCAACTTGCGGACCCCGTACTGGAACCATCGCCAGTGATGACGGAACCCGATTCGCCTGAGATGACGGAGCCGGATTCTCTTGACGCGATCGAAGAAGTGGAAGCGGAATCGGTAGAAGTGGAAGTGGCAGCGGAATCGGTAGACCTATTCGAAGACAAAGACGACGCTGGCACTCTTTCGCCATGATCGGACGTTGTCCGAACACTTCGATCGATCAACCAGCATCCAATTGCCCAGACCAGTCCAGCGGTCCAGCCCGCCAATACATCGGTGGGATAATGGACGCCCATGTAAACTCGGCTACATCCCACTAAAACCGTGATGAGAACTGCTGTTGCAATCACGTAGAAGCGTAGCCAGAAATGCCGTAGTGCCGGGGCGATCATTACCGCTAGCGTTAGGTAGACCACCGCGGCCAACATCGAATGCCCACTCGGGAAACTGCTGGTGTAAACTTGAGAAAGATGGGGTACAAAGTCAGGCCGCGGACGATCGAACCAATGCTTCATCAGCAGACTAATGCCGACGCCACTTAAGGTTGAAATCAGCAGTACCATCATCGTCCGATAATCGCGGCTGATCGCCAAGAAGCCAGTCGCAGCGGCGATCGATAGCATCAATACCGATACTCCTCCTAGTGCGGTAATGTCGCGACCCACCTCGGTCATCCAAACCGGACCGATCGGGTCAGACAAGTCAGTAGGGTTGCGAAGACTTCGCACGGCCCAACGGTCAAAGGCATCCGTGTCACCCTCCATCACCTCATCGGACAACTCAATGAACCCCCAACTGCACAGAACGACGATCAATAAGCCCAACAAGACAATCGGCTCACGCCCACGAAAATAGCGTATGACCTTTTTAGCCTTCTTGTGCAACGGTTCGTCTCCAATGATCGAGCAGGTAAAGCCAATGCTTCAACGGGTAAGCAACGATCTCCCACTTCACCGCAGCTTTCATGCCAAGTCCCCAATGACCAATGCCAAACCTAATCGCTTATCCGAAAAGGGGGCTGACCCTTTGGAGGCGAGTCGATTTTTGTTGCGTTTTTGGCCTCGCCGGAGAGGGCCAGACCCCTTTTCGGTTCGGCTCTAAATCTCTTCATCCACAAAAATGATGTGGCGAAAGTAGTATTGCGATTCGAAACTTGCACCGAGCGAACCGATCAGCAGCGCCAATGAGGAACAAAAGAACGCCATTTGTGGGCGAATCGTCGAATCGAGATCTTGAGGTTGTTCAAAAGTCGATGCGGCCCATGTGGCTATGAGCTGAGACGGAAACAGCAAATGGGCCAAGCACAAACCCACCAAAACCAACGTCAACCAAGTTGCCAACATGCCGACGAAAACGGTGCCGATGGCGGATGCACCGGTCACGACCGATTGTTCGGTGCGGCGTGTACCGCGGCGAATAAGCAGTTGCTGGCGAGCCACGACGTAGGCGGTCGTGGCCACCAATGAAACGACAATCAATGCCGTGACGCGGATTACACCTTGAGCCAACGCTAAGTCCCAAGCCTCAGCGGTTAATAGCAAGATGGCCAACGTCGAAAACGAAGCGATCGTTAAGCGGCTCAGTCGTTTCGGAAACTCCCATGGCCGTGCCGCGAAAACCGCTTGATAGATTTCGCGTCGATTGATCCAGGCAGCTCGCAGGACAAAATTGACCGCTCCCAATTTTCGTTTCCCATAACGTTCTTCAAGGCGTTGATCCGCTATTTCCGTCAACGCTTTTCGTTGCCGTTCCAAATTCTCAGGATCGAGACCTGCCATTAAATCGAGGGCGGTCGCATTGGGCGGATGGTAAAGCAAATCGTTCGGGTGATCGCTCTTGGGCAAGCCCGATAAATGGCCGAGGCTATGCAACATCAGTCGGCTCAAACGGCGAGCAATTCGCTCAATTCGTTCCGTTGAATTGACTTCCACCCCCAAAGCTTGTGGGTCGATCAACGACATCGAGATGACCGCCGCGTCGAGTGGACGACTGAGGGCGGCGAAACAGTATGGTGAATAATTGCCGATCAACTCGGCGGCCGTCAAAACAAACGCGAAATCCCAGTGCTTGGCATCCCGTTCCTCCACTGCTTGCCGAAGTAACAAGCTCGGTTCGACGCGACCTGTCCCCCTTAATTCAGGACGCCGGTTTTCAAAGAAATCAAAACGAAATTCAGGAAACAGTTCGCTGAGTCGATTATCAGCTTGCTCAACCGCTAATTTGATGGCTCGCGAATCGACGAAGTCGAGTGGCCCGGCCACAATGACCCCGATCTCAATCAGGGCGCGTTCGGATTTTGGTTCGAGATTGGAATCACTCATGCGTCACAATCTAACATCTCAAAGCTTCCAGGATAAGCCACTGCGGCACATCGTTTGCAGTAACTGCTCCCCCCAAAAGGGCTTTGCTCGAAGGCTCCCTTCTCAAACCCACTTGCTCTTCAACCGCATGAACGCTCTGATCCGACTCTTCGCAGGCTTCTTGATGATCCTCGCCTTTTCGGTCGAGGCGACTGCTTGGGCTCAAGATCAATCGGTCGAACCCGATGCCGCGGGCGTCGACGTGACTCTTAACGGTGAATCGGCGGTCGATGTGGCGGAAAAGGTGGAAGTCGACCCCGTCAACACCGACTCGGAAATCGCCGAACGCATTTCTGAAATTCTGGATGCGACACGTTGGTTCGAAAATGCGAATGTATCGGTCGACGGCGGCGTCGCCTTTTTGGACGGCGTCGCTGATACTCAAGCTCATCGAGCATGGGCCGAGCAGACCGCCATGCGAACCACGGATGTTGTCGCGGTGGTCAATCGTTTAACTGTCGCCGAAAAGCCGTTTTGGAATTTTGATCCTGCAATCGAATCGCTAAAACAGCTAGCTCGCGAAACAACGATGATGCTGCCGTTGATCCTGATCGCAGTTGTGATCATTTTTCTGTCCTACTACGTTGCCAAATTCGGAGCCGCGGTAACAAGATGGACAATCCGAGGACGCATCGACAGCTCGCTGCTGCGAGGCGTTGCTGGAAATGCCGCAGGCGTCGTCATCTTTATCATCGGCGTCTACATCGCTTTGCGAGTGTCCGGTTTGACCCGGCTTGCGGTTACTCTGCTCGGCGGCACAGGCCTGGTCGGCTTGGCTTTGGGGTTTGCGTTTCGTGATATCGCAGAGAATTATTTGGCAAGTATTCTCATCTCATTGAACCATCCGTTCCGTGTTGACGATTTGATCGTCGTCGATGGCACCATGGGGTTTGTTCGCAAAGTGACCACACGCGGGACGGTGCTCGGAACGGTGGAGGGAAATCAAGTTCAGATCCCCAACAGCATCGTGTACAAGAACAAAGTGCTCAACTACACAGCGACCCCGTTGACCCGCTTGGAATTCGGTGTCGGGATTGGTTTCGATGATTCGATCACGGAAGCACAACGATTGATCATGCAAGTGTTCGCCGATCATCATGCGGTCGAGAACGAACCCGAACCACTCGTGTTGGCTGAATCGCTTGGCTCGGCAACGGTCAACTTAAAATGCTATTGCTGGATCGATCAAGTGAAGCATTCGAAATTAAAGGTCAACAGTTCGGTCGTACGGCAGGTGAAAAAAGTGCTGACGACAGCGGGGATTACGATGCCAGACGAAGCACGCGAAATTATCTTCCCCCATGGAGTTCCGGTACAAATGCTCGATACCGACCACCCTGTGCTCGACGCACCGGCCACCAAGGAAGACACGATGGGGCCATCGGAAGCGCGCGAGTCAGTGCAAGCAGATGAAGCAGATGTCAACGCAGGCGAAGGTGATTTGCGTAGCGAACGCGACGACGTTCGACGGGTGACCGAAGGCGAAGGAGCGATTGCATCGGAGACAAACTTGTTACAGTAAAGGCGGCAAAAACAATCGCTTCGGTTGGCGTGATCTTTTCAGGAATAACGAGCGAGTGTTTGCTGCAAAAATTTACCGGTCGCCGTGTTGGTGTTCTGGGCGATTGCTTCAGGGGTTCCTTCACCCATGATTTGCCCGCCTTCGAGTCCGCCGGTTGGCCCCAAATCGATCATCCAATCACAAGCGGCTAATAAGTCGAATTGGTGCTCGATGACCAGAACCGTGTTGCCTGATTCGACGAGTTGACGAAGCACATTGACCAATCGCTCGATGTCTTGGAAATGGAGTCCTGTTGTCGGTTCATCGAGCAAGTACAACGTTCGCCCCGTGGATACTCGCGCTAGCTCGGTGCCGAGTTTGATGCGTTGAGCTTCGCCGCCGCTAAGCGTTGTACTCGATTGTCCGAGATGGACGTAGCCCAGTCCGACCGATTGTAGCGAACGAAGTTGTCGTTCGATTCGCGGCACGTTCTCGAAAAACGAAGCGGCGTCGTCAATACTCATCGCCAAAACGTCCGCAATGGAAGCTCCTTTAAAGCGGACTTGCAGCGTTTGTCGATTGAATCGTTTGCCACCACAGCGAGTGCAGGTGACGAACAAGTCACTCAAGAAATTCATCTCGATTCTTTCGACACCCAAGCCTTTGCAAAGTTCGCAGCGTCCCGCTGCTGCATTGAACGAAAAACGACTGGTGGTAAACCCGCGAGTCTTCGCCTCGCGAGTTCTCGCAAAGACTTTGCGGATTTCGTCGAGCACGCCACAATAGGTCGCGGGACAACTTCGCGGACTTCGGCCAATCGGTGATTGATCGATCACGATCATCTTGTCGATTTGCTCCGCTCCTGATAATTCTCGAAACGGCCCAGGTGCATTGGCTTGCAAGCCGAGGTGGGCTGCCAGTGCAGGTGCGAGTGTGTCGTTGACGAGTGAGCTTTTGCCGCTACCCGAAACGCCGCTAATGCCGACGAGCAATCCAAGCGGAATTTTGGCGGTGACGTTTTTTAGGTTATGGGTTTGCACGTCCGAAAGTGTTAACCATCCGGATCGTTTCGGTTTGCGCCGTTCGGCTGGGATCGGAATACGCTTTTTGCCAGACAAATATTGACCCGTTAAACTGATCGGGTCTCGTTCAACCTGCTTTGGTTTCCCTTGGCTGATGATCTTTCCGCCATTCTTACCCGCTCCTTCTCCCATGTCGATCAAATCGTCTGCGGCTCGCATGGTCGCTTCGTCGTGCTCGACGACGATGACGGTGTTACCTTGGTCTCGCAAATCTAAAATGCAATCGATCAGCCGATCGTGGTCGGCGGGGTGCAAACCAATCGATGGTTCGTCCAGAACATAGCACACGCCGACCAAGCCGCTACCGATACTGGTTGCCAAGCGAACGCGTTGTAGCTCACCACCGCTGAGAGAATTGGCGGCCCGGTCGAGGGTCAGATACTCGACACCGACACGCCGCAAAAAGGACAAGCGTTTGATGACTTCACTGGTGATCGGAGCTGCGATAGCGGATTGAGCCTCGCTGAGCGAATCGCCGATTGTGGCAAACCAATCGGCTGCGTCGTGAAGTGGCATCGCGGTGAGCGCATGAATCGAGACGCCGTCAATGGTAACGCTGAGAGCTTCTTTGCGCAGTCGTCCACCGTGACAATCGGGACACACGACGGATTGCTCAGCTTGCTCGATTCGCCCAAGACCGTCGCAGGTTCGGCACGCCCCGTAAGGGCTGTTGAAACTGAAGGTTCGTGGTTCGATGTCTTCGAAGCTTGCCCCGCACTGGACGCACGCCATGGCGGTGCTGTAGATCGATTCGGTCCACTCGCTCGGCTGGCCCGTTGTCGTCGGCTCTTGGATCAACGAGGTGGCTAACCCGTTACCGAGACGTAGTGAGAGAAGAACACTTTCACGCAGTCGAGGATCGATGGATTTTGGCTCGGCAGGACTGGCTTCCGACGAACCGATCGAATCGGATCGGCGAATGACCAACCGATCGACGACCGCTTCGATCGTATGGTTCTTGCGTGGTGCGAGTTCGGGAACGTCATCGAGCAAGTAGGTTACTCCGTCGGTACGCACTCTTAGCAGGCCCGCTTGGCGTATCGAGTCGAAGATTTCGCGGTGAACGCCACGGCGTCCTCGTACCATCGGGGCCATCATGACGACTTTTGTCCCATCGGGAAGCGACGCCAATGATTCGACAACGGCGTCGGGGGATTGCCGAGCGATCGTGGATTGACAATGGCTGCAATGGGGTGTGCCCACCCGAGCGTAGAGAAGACGTAGGAAGTCGTAGATTTCGCTGATCGTGGCAACGGTGCTGCGTCCGTGTGAGGACCCAGGCTTTTGGTCAATTGCCAAAGTCGGAGCCAAGCCGCTTATTGAATCGACATCAGGACGTGGAATTTGCTCGAGAAATTGCCGAGCGTAGGCAGACAGACTGTCGATATATTGCCGTTGTCCCTCGGCGAAGAGAGTGTCGAACGCTAACGAACTTTTGCCGCTGCCGGAGACACCCGTGATGACGGTCAGCTTATCGCGAACGATGTCGACGTCAACATTTTGCAAATTATGCTCGCGTGCTCCCCGAATTTGGATCGCCTTGTCAGAAGAACGAGTTTTCGTTTTTGCCGGCTTTCGCGGCTTTTGATTGCTGGCGACCTTCAAGAAAGGGATGTCCTGTTGATGGTGGTTTATCGATCTTCACAGTAGGATCAGTCGGTGTGACGCTAGACCCGGTTCGAACCGCTGTTTAACCGCCTGGGCAACGCCCCGCGCGTGCGCATCACTTGAAACACGACCTCCTGTCCAGTGGGGCCGCGATATCGTGTGAGCGCCGTGCATATTCTCAACCATATTCTCAAGGCGCGGCCCGCTGGGCACGCGGTTTAACGGGGAAGTACACAGATCGGTGAGGGGACGGAAATGATGCTGCGGTTGTATGTCAATTTGCCGGTTTCCGCATCGATCACGAACGAGGCAAGTGTATGCGAATCTTGTCCAGCCACAAGCAACCATTTACCGGTCGGATCGATGTTGAAGTTGCGAGGCGTCGCTCCACGCATCGGCTCGATTTGAACGACTTCCAGCGTACCGTTGGCTTGGTCGATCTGGTAAACAGAAATCGTATCGTGGCCGCGGTTGGCTGAATAGACAAAGCGACCGTTTGGGTGGACGCAGACCTCCGATCCACTATTGAACTGTTCCCTTTTCATGACCTCTTTTGGCACCGCTTCGATCGTTTGTTTCCGAGTCATCGTTCCGTTTTCGGCATCGAAGTCGAACACGCTCAAGGTGAGGGCGAGTTCATTGACAACATAAATCCAATTCCCGTTTGGGTGGAACGCCATGTGTCGCGGACCGCCTCCTTGGGGTGCTTCACCAAATCCGTGTGTCGATAAGCTTGCCTCTTCTGTGTCAACGCGGTAGATCATGATCTTGTCGAGCCCGAGATCGGGGACAAACGCAAACTTCTGATCAGGCGAAAAGCCGGTCCAATGAGCGTGTGGGTGATCTTGGCGATCTTTTACCACTTTGGATCCACCTTGATGTTCAACAAGCTGTGTCCGTTCAATGATCGAACCATCGGGTGCCAGTGAGAACACGCCGACCGACCCGCCACCATACTGGGCCGTTAGCAACATCTTCCCTTTCGAATCGACGGATACATGCGCCGCTCCGCCATCGCCAATCGCCACCGAGTTGAGCAAGTCGAGTTTGACGTTTCCTCCTTCGGCCTCAATTTTGTAAGCGATCACGGACGGTGTTTTGTCAAGCGATCCGACGGCGTAGAGAACGTTACCACTGGGGTGCATCGCCAAGAAGCCAGGTCCGTGGACCTGGGCTGCCAATTCGGCTTGTGACAATTGCCCCGTTTCGGTGTTGAACTTGCAGTGATAGATGCCTTTGCTCGAAGGCGAAGCGTTGGTTCCAATCCAAATATCCGTCATTGTTTTTTCTCCGGTTTGATCAGCGGTTGCTAATTGCATGCTGCAAACGGAAGTCCATAAAATACTGGAAATCGCTAAGAAACGTAAAAAAGAGTGGTTCACAATTTGCTAGCCTTCTAAGGAAAGACGTTAGGGGTTACGATTGTTGGGTACTCGATCCCCCGACAGGAGTCAGGGAACGAGGGATCGTTTTCGACTGTTCATTCATAGGATCATACATGCTTTTGCTTGCGTCTGCCATTGAAGCGACTCCAGTCGAACCAGCTGCGGCTTGGGTCATGCTGTTGTTTGCAGCCGTCATGATGGCGACCTACGTTGGCGTCGCGGTCGAACGCTTTCATAAAACGGTTGCAGCGTTATGTGGTGCGGCGGTATTGATCGTCATGAGCCTTTCGCTCGGCTTATTTGAATACACCAAAATCTACGATTTTTTGAAAGAAGATTTGAACATCTTCGGTGTCATCATTGGCACTGGTATTCTCGTCGATGTGGTGGGCCGCAGTGGGTTGTTTCATTTTTTGAGTATGTGGATCGTCCGCTTCACCGGTGGGCAAGCTTCCAAATTGTTTTTGACGTTGTGCTTGGTCACGTTCTTGTTCGTGTCGGTACTGACGATCGTTCCCGCGATGTTGATCCTCAGTTCGTTAGTGCTCGTCATTTGCCGTTCGCTCGATTACAAGCCGATGCCATTGCTTCTTAGCGTAGCGATCTGTGCCAACAGCGGAGCGATCGCAACGTTCGCCAGTGGATTGCCGAACATCATGATCGGTACGGCAGCGGGCATTCCTTACATGCAATTTCTGCAAGTCTCGCTCCCCTATGCAGTGATAAGTCTATTTGTCGCGATTGCTGGTTTACGTTTTTTCTTTCGCCATGATTTGCCGTGGCATCAAAGCGAAACGCAGCAAGCGGCACTGCGTGAACAGATCGAGACGTTTGATCCCTGGGCTTTGGTAGAAGATCGCAAAGTTCTGATTCGTAGCGCCCTGATCTTGACTTTGACCGTCATCGGATTCGCACTCGCTCAACAACTCGGCGTGGGGATGGACTTTGTCGCTATGGTCGGTGCGACGGCGGCGCTATTGTTCGCTGGAAAAGGGGTCGAGGATGCCATTGGTAAAGTCAACTGGACGGTGATCCTGTTTTTCATGGGGCTGTTTTTGATCATTGGATGTGTCAAGCAAACCGGAGCATTGGCCTGGGTTGCTGAACAAGTGGTGGCGGTATCTGGAAATCGATTGGAACTACTGCTGCCGCTGCTGGGTGGCTTTTCGGCAGTCGCCAGTTCGATTGTTGACAACATCCCGGTCGCCGCGACGTTGATTCCCATTGTACAAGATATCTCTGGTGACTCCGTGCCCGCTGAACCGCTGTGGTGGGTACTGATTATTTGCTGCAACCTGGGAGGCAACGGGACACCGATCGGGTCGATTTCCTGTGTGATCGCGATTTACGCGTTAAAGCGAGAAGCAAACGTCCATGTCGGCTGGGGGACGTTCCTAAAGCTGGGTGGTTCGATTATGGTCGTTCAAGTGATCGGTGCAATCGCGTATGTGATGTTGGCAACCAACATGGGCTGGATACCAGACCTCCCCTAAGCAGTCTATCCAAGACACAAAAGGCATAGTTTGATGAGCAATGATCCACGAACCAGTGATCTGGAACGAAACGTCGAAGAATCGATGCGGATGTTTGAACGTTCCAAGGTCGGGCAAGCGGTCACGATTCAGCCGGTCCATCCATCGCGAGTGTTGTGGGTGGTCGACGGATCGGACCAAGATCAAACGTCGCTGGCCGCTGCAAAACACTTGCGAGACAAATTCAATGTTGAAATCCTCGTCCTCGATGCTCGCGATGCATCAAGTTCAACGGACGACCATGCACCTCGTTGGGCAAAGGAAGTCAGCGGAGCGAGGCCGATTCAAGGGTCCGAAGGCGAAGCCTATGAGAAAATCATCTCGGCACTTGCCAATCATGATGTTGACTTGTTGATCGTCCCCTGTCCGTTCGGTCGCTCGTTCGAGCATGTCGGAACCGACAGTGCAGGAACCGTGATCGATGTGTTACTCGCCCGGTCAACGAAACCGATTTTAGTCATCCGCCGAGGCGATCAATTGCTCGGTGAATGCAGCAAGCGGGTCGCTGTCGTGCTCGGCAGCGAATGTGACATGGCCAACCGAGCCGCCGCTTGGGCCTTCGGATTGGCCGAAGACGATGCCACGCTCACCCTCAATTTAGTGATCGAGAAAGAACATTTTGAGAACATTCGTAGCATCATCGAAGCGTTACATCCCGAACAGGAACTTGAGCCAAAGCAGTTCAGTGAAGCATTAGCAAAAGCTCATCAAGCGATCCACCGTGAAATGGCGAAGACGGCAGCAGAGCGACAATTGAGCTATCACTTGCTGCCTCAAGCAGGCGAGAAGGCTCCGCCGAATTCGCTCGCGGCTGCGGAAAAAATGTTGCTCATCATGCCGCTCGAGGTCGATGACCGTTTCGGCCAAGGTTTCGTACAAGATCGAATTCGCCGCAGCCCCCATCCCGTCTTGGTAGTCCCCGGCCACATGCCGAGTTGAGGATCACGCTCGTTCCAAGGCAGACACGTTAAACCGCGTGCCCAGCGGGCCGCGCGTATCACGACGCAAAACTCGCGGCCCGCTGGGCACGCGGTTTAACTGGCAAGTAATAAGCCCACCTAAAACCATGGGCTGTTCTCGGCGTCGAGAAGCGTCCGAAGCTTTTGCAAGCCCCGTTTAAGCAGACCGGCGACGGCGGTATCGCTTTTGCCCATGCGCTCGACGATCTCGGCAAGGGGCAAACTCTCCATGTAGCGAAGCCGAATCGCTTCGGCTTGCGTTTCGGGTAGTTGGTGAAGCGCACTGAGCAGGGCAAACGTTGCTTCGCCGCGAATCGCCACGCCACTCGGGCTCGTCGTACTGCCCGGCAATTGCTGGATCCATGCACCGCCGCCTGAATCGTCACGGGCACTGGGGTTCCCATCCACTTCTCGTGCCAGCGATCGTTTTTGCGTCGTCACATGCCGGGTCACAGCCGTAGCAACGTTGTTGCGAAGAATGCCTCGCAACCAACCTGAAAACTCGGCAGGCGTTTTCCCCCGAAAGGAACTCAAGTCATTGCTCGCTTCGAGAAATGTCAACTGGACTAGATCCGACGGATCGATGCGACGACGAAGCCGCTGAGACAAATACCGGTGTGACAACATCAGTAGGTAACCGCGATACTGTTCGAGCAAACGACCGAATGCATCGATGTCACCATCCTTCGAGGCAACAAGAAGCTGAGTCGTCGAGCCAAGTTGGCTGTTTCTCGCTTTGCCAGTAGCGGTCACAGGAATTCGTTCTTGATAGGGTATGGGGGAAAGTCATCTATCTTACAATATTTCGCATCGATTCGCCGCACACTCTAAGTGCCGTCTCGATACAATGAAAAATTCGCGATGAACGTTTCAAACTAAGGAGAGCTAAGAATGACAAGCCAACACAAGACAATTTGCTTGCAAACGGGTCTACTAATGATATTGGTCTCACTGGCGGGCTGCAACAGCGAACCGGCGCCGCCTACCGCGGTCACACCGCCCGAGAACAAGGAGGTCGTCGATGAGTCGTCCGACGAATTGGATGCACCGGGGCAACTCGAATTGCCATCGGGAGACATTCCCAGTCCAGATGCGGTGCCCTCGCCAGCGAATGAACCCAAGCAGAGTACAGGCTCGGGCGGTCTCGAAATGCCGAGTGATGCTGACGTTTCTCAGTCCGACCCGTCGCCATCGAAGGTGTCCGCTGCCCGGCAAACGATCCGCTATGCGCAGTGGAAAGAAATGGAGCGAGAAATCACGAGCAGCAATCAGTTAACGATTGTCGATATTTGGTCCCTGTCGTGCCAACCGTGCTTGGCGGAATTTCCTGGCCTTGTACGTTTGAATCGTGAATTCGGAGGAAAAGTTCGCTGTATCAGTGTCGACGTCGATTTTGATGGACGAAAAACTCGACCAGCCGAGTCTTACGAAGACCGTGTTGTCGCTTTCTTGGCCGAGGTCGGAGCAACTTTTCCGACCTATATTAGCGAAACGCCCAGTGATGAGATTTTCGCAGAACTGGATTTGGCCTCGATTCCTGCCGTCCTCGTCTATGACGCCAACGGAATCTTAGTCAAGCGGTTTGTCGACGCTGGAGAGACAGCCGGGTTCAGCTATGAGGCGGACGTGATCCCCTTTGTCAAACAGATCGCAGGTTAGGCTTTGTCCGGATCGATGAACGAACCCGAAAAACACACCAAGCTGCCGATCCGATTTGATTCTGCGATCGATCTTTGGCTCGCCGTTCTGTTGATGCTCGCTCCGGGCTTATCGATCGCGCTCGGCTTGGTTTTGTTTTTCCAAGGTCAGCCGGGTGATGCATCGGTCGTTTTCTTGATCGGTGCTGGATGCTTGTTGGTGACGGCCATGTTCACAGCTCCTTGCCGCTACACGATTCTGACGGATGCCTTGTCGATTCGTTGTGGGGTCCTATGTTACCAAATTCCACTCGAGTCGATTGAGTCGGTCGAAAAATCGAGCAGTCTCTTAAGTGCTCCAGCACTGTCGCTGCGTCGCGTTTCTATCAAGACAAAGAAACGCAGCTATCTTGTCTCGCCAAAAAAACGTGATCAATTCATCGAACTGCTGAACTCACAACGAGTAAAAACGAACTCATTACATCCCCATCCGTGACCGACGGTTTTCAACCGATCGAGTACGAAACCTTGCTCGCGAAGCGGCATGATAATGGCCTCGGGAGTCGCCACTTCAAACGGCAACCCACCGACCCAATCGACCCAGTCGTGCCAAGCCGACATGCCGCGGTCACGACGCTTGGCTTTCCAATCTGCAAAGGGGAGCGGATTGTGAGCGTGCGATAGTCGAGCCAAAGCAAACTTGGTTTCGTAGGCCCCTGCGACTGCAATTACCCACGCGGGCCGTATGCTCTGTGGCAAGCGGTTGTAAATCTGTTTGATCTTTAACCAACGACGGCTGGCCCCACCTTGATCGTTGTAGATCGAGATAAATAACTTGCCTGCTAATTTAACGCGTTCGCTGGCAATTTGAATCGCACGTCGCATCTCGCCTGTGTGATGCAATACCCCCCATGAGTAGACGATGTCGAAGTCGCCAAGTGAATTCATGAACGTTGGGTCGAGTACCGATTCATGATGGATCGACCACGCTCGACTTGAATCGCCAAATTGTTTCTTTAGCTGTTTTGTGCATGCAATGCTGTCGCGGTCATAATCGATTGAGACGACATCGCAGCCGAGTCGGTGCGCAGCCAGTGAAAACAATCCACTGCCGCTACCGATATCCAAAAAGCGTTTGCCTGTAAACGAAGGACTGAGCAAGTTTTCTTTGAGAGACGCTTCCGCTTCTTCGATGCGGGCTTCGTCCAAAGATTCGAGAAACGCCTTCCAGTTGGCTCCGAAACCAAATCGTTCCCGTTCGCTTTCTTGCTCTTCCGTTATGGATTGCGGCATGGTTCATTCAGAAAAAAGAAAGCGACAAATTCATCTCATTCCGCAATATACCTACGACCGGACCATCGTGAACAATGCGACCACGGCGAAACGTCGAGCTAGGTCCTACTACCTTCGCTCCCAAGGAGAAGAATCCGAGTTCTTGCCCGACGGAATTCAACGAATCATCGCAGCTGGATCGATACCAAACAGACGACAAAGCTCTTCGATAGCTTAACCAAGAGAACAAATTACTGGAACACCCTTAGCTATGCGTTACACCCTCCCTCTATTGATAACGACGCTGAGCGTGCTTTTCCCTGGGTTCGCTCAAGCGCAAAGCACCATAAGCAACTCTCCTTTTGATCTGACCGGCAGCATCGGTGCCTGGATCACGGATTTACCCGACTATGAACTCGGCACCGCGTCGAATGGTTCAAGTGCATTTTCAGACAGCCTCGATGATTTTGGTGGCATCGTCCGCCTCGACGCCGTTCGCCGAGCTCTCGGGACGCGGACCAGTTTCGAAGGCAACGTATTCTACGCTTGGGCTGATGGGTCTTCCGATGGCCCAGCCGGCGATCTCTCGGTCCTCAATCCAGCAAGCGGTGTTGCCGCGGCTTTGACCGGGGCAAGTCCGAATGTCGATAGCAGCGTCCGGCATTACGGTGGCGACGCGATCATCCGCGATACTTGGCAAACCCGCCTCGGCGGTCTTTCCGCGGGCGTCGCCTACAGTCTGATGGCGTTCGACCAAGATTTTGACCTGTACAACGGTGCCACTCGTTTGTTCGATGAATCGCTTGACAGTGATTTCCAAGGTCTCAAAATTGTGAGCGGCTGGGATGGCTATCTGTTCGGCCGCGCCAGTCAACTCGATTTTAACGTAGGCGTTTACGACATGAACGCCGACTACGCGGCTTCATCGGGATCGGTCGCCGCTTCAGCGATTGCCGAACTTCAAAAGACGACTTACACGATCGAAACAGGCTTCACCACATGGTCGAAGATTCGAGGAGTCGACGTTGCATGGAATGTGAATGTCATGTACATCGCCGATATGCCGACCATTAAGAGATCGGTTGGATCCGCCGCATCACTCGGTACCGACGATGCCGTTACCGTTAGCTGCATGTGCGAATTCCTACTTTACTAAGATCTGAGCTCATGCTCTGACACATCGTGAATCTGGTCGACTGGGAACTTACGCGAACGAGGAAGGTGTCACGGCGGGATGCCTTAGTTCGATCAATCGATCGAGGCGCGTTAGCGTAAATACTTCGAGCAGGTGCGGTCGTGGATCTTTCAAAATCAGACGTCTGCTCTTTTGCCGCGCCGACAACTGAAGCCGAATCAATTCACCGATCTCTTGGCTTGAGATCAGCTCGACATTTCGCAGGTCGACGATGATTTCGGTTTCGCTGCCCTGCTCGACGTTGCGTCGCGCAACCGCAATCCAGTTCGTCGATGTCCCGTGATTTGAAGAGGCTGGTGTTGAAACGCCTGCGGCGGGAGCAGGAATTCGCTTGTGCTCAACGTGTGTGTGCATCATTCAAGCCTGCGCTAGTGGGTTTTTTGGAAAAGTGATAAAGTACCCCGCCTAATGGTTTCTCTTGGTCGAGGCAGACTGCCGACGCAGCTATCGTGCCGATTGTTGAAATTCGAAAAATGGGATATTATTGCGACTTAATCGGGACATAAAGGCATTTTCGGCTCCTTGTGGGCTCGCGAAAGCGAAGTCGGCCGCCTAATAAGTGGGCACAACGCCTCTTGTTTTGGCACTCGCGATGATGGTTAATTCGTCATTCGGCAGCATCTCCATCCGAGCCATTGACTCGAACAAGAGTTTTTTCTGTTTCCGGAACGAAATGACCGGGAGGATGGGCTGAAACAATCTTGCTGCTGGTATGATGATTGCGTAGCAAGCGACCCGAGACATTTATGGGCGACAAGGCCCACTCCCTAGAGCAGTTCCACCCATGCAAAGCGAACGAATCGGTCTGTCGACTCTCGAGGATATTACGAAGCTGATTCTTGATTCGCATGGGCCTGACGAAACCCTGCGAAACATTGTCCAGCTCGTCGCCGAGCGGATGCACACCGAAGCTTGCTCGATTTACCTGTACGAAGATGGCAAGCTGACGTTGCGTGCGACCATTGGTTTGTCGACCGATTTGATTGGCAAGGTCAAGCTAGATATCGGCGAGGGGCTGATTGGGCATACCGCCGAAACGGGCGGTATTGTGAATGTCAATGAGGCACAACAGCACGAGCGATTTCTGTTCGTCGAATCCTTGAACGAAGAAATCTATCATTCGTTTCTCGGCATTCCGTTGTTCAATCAGCAAAGCCTCATCGGTGTGCTTGCGATTCAATCGATTGAACCACGCTGGTTTAGTCCCATTGAGATGAGTGCTTTAAGCACGATCGCATTTCAATTGTCAACCGTTGTGGCGAGTGCCCGCTTGCTCGATCAAATCAAGCGTGAGCAAGCGGAATCGAATGCTTCGAAACTGGAGCATCTTGAAAGCAAGCAACGATGCTCCAGTGCACTGGCCCTTCGTGGCCAATCCGCGTTTACCGGTTTTGCGATTGGTCCCGCCGTTCTCATTCGACACGCATTTGGATTGTCAGATCGATTGGATGATGAGTCACTTGATATTGAAAGCGAACGAGAGCGTCTCGAGTCGGCGCTTGAATCAGCACGTATCGATACGATTTGCTTGGAGAAGAAAGTTGCCGATCGATTAAGTGAAGCCGACGCATCGATCTTTCACAGTCATTTGATGATCCTGCAAGATCGTGTTTTGATCGATAAATTGTTGGCCCACGTCGATGAGGGGATAGGCGCCGTCAATGCGGTCAAAACGGTACTGGCCGACTACGTGACCGCTTTTCGGCGAATCGATGATCCCTACTTGCGAGAGCGAGCGGCTGATTTAGAAGACATTGGTCGGCGGCTGCTTGCCAAACTGCTCGGAGAAGAAAGCGAAGTTGTCCAACTGCACCATCCCGCGATCATCGTTGCCAAGGAACTGATGCCGTCCGATGTCGCTTCGATGGACCATCACATGATTCTGGGGCTCGTCCTTGAATCGGAGGATCGAAATTCGCATGCAGCGATCATTTCGAGGTCACTCGGCATCCCATCGCTATTTGGCGTCAAAGACGCCTTGCAATTGATCGACACCGGAGCCTCGCTGATTCTCGATGCCAACAGCGGATGTGTGCATATCGAGCCGAACGAGCTTATTCGCGCGGAGTACCAAAGGTTAAAAGCGGATAGCGTCCGCCAACAAGAACAGCTGTTGGAATTTAAAGATCGCGAGGCTCGCTCTAGCGATGGCGAGATTGTTTGTTTGCGTGCCAATGTCGGATTGGTCAGCGACTTGGAGCTAGCTCATCGCTATGGAGCACAGGGTGTCGGACTGTACCGCACCGAATTTCCCTACATGGCACGCACTAATTTTCCCGATCGACAAACCCAGTACGATATCTATCGGATTGTCGTCGAATCATTCGCTGGGGAATCGGTCACGATTCGAACCCTCGACATCGGCGGCGATAAGATGCTGCCCTACTTCGAAGTCCCAGAGGAAGATAATCCGTTTTTGGGTTGGCGTAGTATCCGCGTTTCGCTTGACCATCGTGACATGTTTCGAACTCAAATCGAAGCGATCCTGATGGCATCGACACACGGCAATGTAAAGATCATGTTCCCGATGGTTAGCAGTATGGATGAGGTGATTGCTTGTAAAGAAGTGGTGCGGGAAGCCAAACAAAACCTGGAAGCGGAAGGCTGGACGATTGCCGACGTTCCCTTTGGCGTCATGATTGAAGTTCCCGCAGCCGTCTTGTTAGCCAATCACTTCGCGTCGGAGGTCGACTTCTTTGCACTTGGTACCAACGATTTGGTTCAATACATGCTGGCGGCTGACCGCGGCAATTCCCAGATCGAGCGTTACTATGATTCGCTGCATCCGGCGGTCTTGCAAGCGATCGCTCACTTGGTCGATGTCGCCAAGCGTCACAAGAAAGGCTTGTGCATTTGCGGCGAGATGGCCAGTGACCCGGCCTGCTTTGCCATCCTGGTGGGACTGGGGCTAAGAGAGTTTTCGGTGTCATCGCCGAGAATTTTGCCACTCAAGTCGGTGCTCTCGAAACTATCTTTAACACAGATGCAGGGTCTTGCGAAACAAGTGCTGCGAGAAAGCCGAGGCAGCACGGTCCGCAGCATGGTCGATCAAATGCTACAAGAAGCCAATTGTCTGGTAAATGCCTCGGCCAATGATGATTTGTGTTGACCCTCTGTTCCTCCGATAACACCGTGCCAAACTCATCCCGCAATCCCCTTTTCCGACCCAACGTGGCGTTCCCCATGTCGTCCGAGTCACCGCCAGAAGAATCGTCGCCAGAAGAATCATCGGCGTCCGAATCGTTGGCGGAAGGATCATCCCTTGGCAACCGCCACGGCGAGGACCGTTCGCGTGCCCAGTTATCACGGCCAGCGGTCGGGCGGCTCAGTCTCTACTTTCGTGAGCTTCATCGACTAAAGGAAGCGGGAACCGAGACGATCAACAGTCGAACGCTCGGACAGCTCGTCAACGTCTCTGCCGCCATTCTCCGCCGCGACCTCAGTACGATCGGAACGAGCGGACGGCGAGGAGTCGGCTACGGAGTCGAAGAATTGCTCGAACAGATCGGCAAGGTGCTCGGGTCGGGCCAGCGGTGGGAGGTCGTTCTAATCGGTGCTGGATCTTTAGGGGATGCACTCCTACGCTATCGCGGTTTTTCTCGGCTCGGATTCAAGCTAACGACAGCCTTCGATATCAACCCCGCCCGAATCGGAACCGTCGTTGGAGGGGTCCCGATTCACGACGCCGCCGAAATGCGAGCAAAGTTGTCGGATCAACCGCCGCATTTGGCCATTCTAGCGATTCCAGCAGAGCAGGCGGTCGAAGTGGCGAACCAATTGGTTTCAATGGGCGTCAGTGGATTACTGAACTTCGCCCCAGTAACATTGAAGTTGGGGTCAAAAGTCGCCGTCGTCAATGTAGACCTTGCCAGCGAACTACAAAGACTTGCCTTCGCGGTGCAAACGCAGTAGCAATTCGTATGCTCATGGGGTTGCACAACGATCAATCGACAAGATTGCCAGATCCGGTTTGCTTTGCTTGGAAACGGGCGATACGTCGAAAAAAGGAAACGAACGCAAAAA
>JGI12210J13797_10741044_pt1 | contig 29598 bp, 22 predicted proteins | sample ElkSlonscriptome_3_FD_13797 | JGI IMG/M metagenome (IMG submission 13797) | reverse complement strand
TTACAAAACTTGAGAATATACTGAATTCCCCCGCAGAAAGCAATATCTTTTTTTGAGCTTACCGTGAAAATTCTATACATACATGCATCACCGGTCGATTAAATTCTCGTAATCATCCTCTTTCAGCATGGGTATCGCCACTACTGCAACTTCGTGGCCCTGCACTGGAGGTGAATCTGGCGGGACCGTCGTTTCAGTACTCCGTCACCACGCCATTTCCCGGGCAAAAAAAAGGACCGGATTAAATCCGGTCCTTGTTACTGCATCAGCACTTCACCACTTTACTGCGCAGGGTTCTTGGCAAAGGCACTTTCCCGATACTTTTCAAACGACATGGCGAACGTTCGGTAGACGATATGGGCGAACTTGGTGTAGGGCATGTAGAGGAAGAGCATCATAACCGAGATCAAATGAAGGTAATAGATTATATGGCCTACAACCGCCAATCCAGCCCAACGGGAAATCTCAGCAAGAAGGCCGGTTACGCCGACTGCGAGTATCATCCAGATCAGAAACCAGTCGTAGAAGGTGCTCTCTGCCCCCGCCTTCTTTTCCTGTTCCGCACGACTTACCCAGAGCACATACATGCCGTAGAGAAAGGCAATGGCTGAAATGTTGGCCAGAAGTTTAACCGGATTCCAAAACGACATCGGACCGTGAAATTGAGGCCAGAACAGGCCGAGAATATCGTTGGCAAACAACGACCAGCAGGTGACGATAAACAGACCGATGAAGGCAAAAACCAACGGCTTGTGGCCTTTCTTGCGATCGGTGTTTACCGTACACTCTTCAAAGCGGTTATGGCTGAGGATTTCCTTAATCGACGGCCATAGAAACTGGCCGATGAACTGGCCGGCGGAAGGCCGGTAGTCACCATTGAGTTCGTACTTGGCGGCCATGGCCTGCCAGAGATTTCTAATTCCCCTGTAGGCCGAGTAAATAGCAAGGGCAGCAGCCGGTACCGAGAACAAAACGATAAAGAAAATGTTTTTGGCATACCAGTGGAAATCCCAGTGGCCAAACATACGCTGATAGCCGTATCCAGCCGCGAAGTTCGCCTTCCAGTCGGCCATCAGTCCACCCGAAATAAACCATAAAACGAAAATGATTACCGCGGGAATTCCGATCAGTAATGGGAGATTTTTGGCGCTCGAGGCAAGTGTTGCCAGACCCCTGGGCCAGGCATAAAAATTGTAGGCATAGGCTCGGATAGCCCCCATGACCTCAGCCGGTTTGGCGCCTCTTGGGCAGTTTTCTGTACAGTCACCACACTGGTGACAGAGAAAAACATCTGGATCAGCAAGCAGATTGTCTTTCATACCCCATTGCGACCAAATCATCTCTTTGCGAGGGAAAGGTTTTTGGTCACTTGAAAGAGGACAAACCACAGAACAGGTGGCACACTGATAACACTTTTTCACCGTGTCACCGCCAACACCTTTGAGGTATTTTATAAATTCTACATCTGGTTGGACATTCATTTTTTCCCCTCTGTTATAGTATCAATAGTGAATCACCATGACTGGAAGTGACCATTGCTGGTCCTCAACTGCAGCGATGGTTTAAACCACCGCTGCAGCGCATAAGACATGGTCGGATCTTAGAATCCTTTGAACGGGTTGGGTCCCATCTCGACGATTTCCTCCACGAATTCATCAATCATCTGTGGAATCTTGTCATAGTCGGTGATAGCAACCTGCTTGGAAATAACCCGCTCCGCTTCGAGGCCGAGGGAACCGAGCGTATCGGCGATATTCTCCATACGTTTGTTGGCGATTTCCGATCCTTTAACGAAGTGGCACTGGTAATCGTCCCCATAGGTGCATCCAAGGAGCATGGCTCCATCCATTCCAGCCGACATGGCATCTCTGATCCATGCCATATTGACGGACCCTAGGCAGCGCACCGGAATGAACCGGACCATATGATTGAGCTTATGGCGTTTCATCCCGGCCATGTCCAGTGCGGGATAGGCGTCGTTTTCACAGACCAGCACCAGCATTCGCAGCCTGTCGTCATCGTCCTCTGGTACCTCTATCGATTTGATCATCGAACCGACAAGATCGATATTATAGTCTTTGAAGCCGATAATGCGTTCAGGACAGGCCCCCATACAGGTACCACAGCGCCGACAACGAGTATTATTTGGTAAAGGTGTCCCTTTGGCATCGTCGTCGAGGGCTCCGAAGGGGCACTCTTCGGTGCAGCGTTTACACTGGGTGCAGCGCTGCATGAAAAACTCAGGATAGGTGGCATCGCCCGAACGCGGATGAACGGAAACCCCGCGGTCAACAGATTCCAGGCACTGGATGGCCTTAAGAGCCGCGCCAGTTGCATCATCCACTGTTTCCTCCATGGTCGTGGCCTTACGGACGCCGCCGCAGGTGTATACGCCGGTTCTTCTGGTCTCGTACGGGAAGCAGATGAAGTGCGAGTCGGCATAGCCGTCAAAAAGGGAAAGGTCGGGAAACATGGGACCCTGGCGGTAGGCGAGGTTAATGGAGTGCTCATGGAGAGTAGCAGGCTCCATACCTGCAGCCAGGACAACCATATCAACGTCAAGGTTGAGGTCTTCACCAAGAAGTGTCTTCTCGACATCGACAGTCAACTTGGCGCCGGCTTCTTCGACTTTCATAACGTTGCCCTTGGTCATGAAAATACCGTCATTGTTCTGGGCGTTCTTGTAAAAGAGTTCCATATGGCCGGGAGTGCGCATATGCTGATACAATATATATGCCCTGCCATCGGTGTTGTCCTGGGTCACATACTGGGCCTGTTTCAGAGCCACCATTGAGGTAACCGAGTTGCAGTAGGGAAAATCCCGATCATTCTCATCTCCGCCAGGGCTCATGACGAAAGCGACATTGGCAGGAACCTTGCCCTCCTTGGCAAGTTTTTCGAATTCGGCATTGGTGACCACATTTTTGATCGTGCCGTAGCCGAGATGGTCAAACGAGGAAACGTCTGCAGGTTTCCAGCCGGTGGCCAGAACCACCGCACCATAATGTTCGGCGTCGGGGTCAACAGCTGTATAGGTCTGCCAACCCTCATTGGGGTCTTCCATTTCGCCTTTCTCAATTTTCTCCTGCTCGTCGACGGTGACCTTCGCCGGCGCGTCCCACTCATTGCGTTCGCCGGCCTTTTTCAGTGAAGCACGGAAAGCACCGGGGGCACCGGCAATTCGAGCTACCTGGGTTTCCGTCTTTACTGTGATCCGGTCATTGCCTGTAACCTGCTCAACCAAAGCGGCGACCGGGTTTTCCTCGAGCTCGGCCCAGGGGGCCTTTGAGGGAAAGGACTGTCGCCATCCAAGAGCCCGCCCGCCAAGCTGGGCTTCTCTTTCAATGATGGTCACTTCATAGCCCGCCTTGGCCGACTCAAGCGCTGCTGTAATACCAGCCAATCCTCCACCCATGACCAGAATCTTTTTATTGGTGCCCTCTTCCAGCTGGAACGGCTCAGGAATGTCAGTCTTTTTGGCCCTTGTACAGGCCATTCTTATGTAGTCCTGGGCAGTTTCATTGAGAAATTCGGCGGCCTCGGCATGCGGCTCCTCACCCTCGGCGGGTTTGCCTTCTGCCCATACTACCTGCTCCCGGAGATTGGCCCGGGCGGTGACAGTGCCTTCGCCAAAGTCAAATTCCTGCTGCATGACTCGTGGAGAACAGGCGGCGACGACAAAAGTATTGACACCGTTGTCTTTCATATCCTTTTCCATCAGTGCGCGGCCTTCCGCGCCGCAGAGGCAGTCGCTGGTCTTGCACTCCATGGACATTTCTCCGGTTACGACCTCGGTGAGCGCGTCGATATCGAGTGCTTCACCGATGCCACAACCTTTGCATATATATGCACAATATGTTTTATCCATTGTCATTACCTCCTGGATATCTGAATTGCCTTTAAGGCAGCTGCAGTGGATGATTGGGTCGTGGTTACAACATCAGCGGCTTTTTTGGCGCATCCAGCCGATATCATACCTTTGTCGAAATTGGAAATCACAAAACCGCTGTTATCCATATCCAGATCCACAGGGGCACCGTCTATGGCCAGGGAAGGCTGCATACCGGTGGCCAGTACAGCCATGTCTACCTTGCGGTGCGATTTTTCTGCGGTAACGGCGTTTTCAGCGACAACCGTAACGCCGCCGTCGGCCTCCGGTACAATCTCGGCAACCTTGCCCTTAATAAACTCTGCATTCTCGTCGTTCATGAGATCAGCACGAAATTTCTCGTATTTCCCTGGCGTACGCAAATCGATGTAGAAAACGACGATTTTGGCATCGGGATATCTCTCGCGGACGTAGGTCATCTGCTTGAAGGTCGCAGTACAACAGATGTAGGAGCAATATTCGAGATGATTCTCGTCACGGGAACCGGCGCACTGAACGAAAGCAATCGACTCGATCTCTTTGTTGTCGCCGGGACGGACAATAGCTCCATTGGTGGGACCACTAGGGGCCGCCATCCTTTCGATTTCCATGTTGGTGACTACGGCATTGGACTGGCCATACTTGAGATTATCCATTTTGGTGGGCTCATAGGGTACCCAGCCGGTGGCCCAGACTATCGAGCCGACGCTTATGGTCACCGTCTGCGGAGTCATGTCAAGGTCTACGGCATTATAGGCACAGGCATTTTTGACGGCTTCAGCTCCATCGGCCGACAATGCGTCCTTGGCTATGACATAGCGCCTGGGAAATGCCATGTCGTGCGGCAAATAGGCTGCTGTAATCTTGTCCATACCGTAGTTAAAATCGTTGTCGATCACATCCGGACAGGCAGCAGCACATTCACCGCAGGCGGTGCAGTTGCTGTTGACATAGCGGGGGGCGATCTCGAGAGTGACCTCGTAATTGCCGGGACTGCCGCTCACAGACTTCAACGTAGTCATGGTATACGTCCTGATTCTGCGATTGTCGCGGATACGTCGGAAATTGATTTCCAGTCCACAACTCGGCGGGCACAGTTTCGGGAAATACTGATTGAGCTGGGCGACGCGTCCACCCAAATAGGCGTTTTTCTCAATCAAAAAAACATCATTTCCGACTTCTGCGGCTTCGAGGGCAGCGGTAAGCCCGCTCATACCACCGCCTACGACCAAAATTGCACCCGAGGTGCCTTGCTCGTCAGTCATACTTTCCTCCATTGTTACTCTTAAAAATATTTACAATTGATATTTGAACACGAGTGAATCTATCGAAAAGCAGCAAAGGGAATATCTACTCTGGATCTGCACCCGGAAAGATTCACCGGGACTCTGCCATTATTAGCTTATGCAAAAATAAGAATAGCGTTTCTCACTCTTCCATAAGCTAAAATTGGTGGATAGAAAAAATCTCCAGGAGCCTGAGGCTCCTGGAGATTTTCCTTTTACTTCATATAATTAGACCAGGTATTACAGCCAGGGCTCGGTCTCGATTATATTCTGAACCTCGACCTTCTCACATTTCCATTCTTGGGAATCAGGATCGAAGGTGGAGTTGACGAAGCATTTCCAGTTTTCGTCATCACAGCTCGGATAGTCAGACCTGTAATAGAATCCTGGGTAGCGAGATTCCTTACGGAATTCGATGTGACGGATATGGGTCTCAACACACCAGATGCGGTGATAGTTCTCCCAGCAGCGGAGCAGCTCATGGAGATCGCCGGCTGCCATCTTCTCAGCATCTTCACGGAGAAGTCTGAGCAGATCGAGACAGATGTTGAGCAGCTTGCCGGAGGTCATGTAATAGGTTGCTACACCACCACCATATTCATCTGTTGCCTTCATCAGACGCATCATCAGACCAGCAGGCTTGCAGTAGTTCGGGTTTACGTCTTCAGCAGTGGAAGCACCGACAAACTCCTGATAACGCTTCACAGGAGCATAGATCTCGTCGGCGAGTTCCTGGGCGGTCTGCTTGAGCTCAGGTTTGAAATCAGCGTTGTCACGGCAGAATTTCACCATCTGCTTGGCGCAGATACGACCCTCGGCGTGAGAGCCGGAGGAGAACTTGTGACCGGAGGCGCCGACGCCGTCACCGGCTGTGAACAGGCCGTCTACGGTAGTCATGCGGTTGTAGCCCCACTTGTACTTGTGTGAACGGGACTCGTTCTGTACATCCGGTACCCAGTCTTCGTCCGGTCCGGAGGTCCAGATACCACAGCAGCCTGAGTGCGAACCAAGCATGTACGGTTCAGTCGGCATAATCTCAGAACCTACCTTCTCGGGCTCGATGTTCATACCTGCCCAGAGACCTGCCTGGCCAACGGACATGTCGAGGAAATCTTCCCAGGCTTCGGACTCGAGATGCTTCCAGAACTTCTTCAGCTGCTTTTCGTCCATTCCAGCCTCTTTCCTCTCATCGAGGAAAGCGTTAAGGGCCACGTCGGTGGCCATGTAGATGGGACCGCGGCCAGCCTTGAGCTCCTGAATCATCAGGTGGTTACGCAGACAGGTCGGGGTGACTGCGGAAGCGCCGTAAGGCATATAGTTGTTGAGCTCTTCCTGTGCAGCGTCGGAGTTGGCGTAGAACTCGCCAAGACCGTTGGAAACTTTGGCCTTGAAGAGCAGGAACCAGGCACCGACTGGACCATAACCGTCTTTGAAACGTGCCGGGGTGAAACGGTTTTCCATCATGGTCAGCGTAGCTCCGACCTGAGCGGCCAGGGTGTAGGTGGAACCGGCATTCCATATTGGGTACCAGGCACGGCCTTTACCTTCGCCGGTGGAACGCGGACGGAAGATATTAACAGCGCCACCACAGGCAACCAGAGCGGTCTTGCAGCGGAAAACGAATACTTTATTCTCACGTACGGAGAATCCGGCGGCACCAGCAATCTGGTTCGGCTTGTTCTTGTCGAGCAGAAGCTTGACGATGAAGACACGCTCGATGATGTTGTCGGCACCGAGTGCGGTGGCTGCAGGCTCAGCAACGATGCACTTGTAGGACTCACCGTTGATCATGATCTGCCACTTACCGGTGCGTACCGGGGTGCCGCCTTCGCGCAGGCTGGGAGCCGGCTTGGCGCCGTCGAGGTTCTCGCCGCTGTCGTCTTTTTTCCAGATGGGCAGTCCCCATTCCTCGAAGAGCTTGACAGACTCGTCAACGTGACGGCCGCAGTCATAAATCAGGTCTTCGCGAACAACGCCCATGAGGTCGTTGCGTACCATCTTCACATAATTTTCGATCGGATTCTCGCCAATGTAGGTGTTAATGGCGGAAAGACCCTGAGCAACGGCACCTGAACGCTCAAGCGATGCCTTGTCAACGAGCACGATCTTCAGATCTTCAGGCGCCCATTTCTTGATCTCAAAAGCAGTGCCACAGGCAGCCATACCACCGCCGATGATCAGCACATCCACGTCCTGCTCAACGACTTCCGGATTTACTACGGCTTTCAATTCACCTTTCGGTTTATTTGGTAATGCCATATTCAAATCTCCTTATACCATAAAGCTTTTATTTTCATTTATACAATACTCATACTCAACACGTTTACTTAGGGGTCGGAAGCTCGCCTTCGAGAAGGAGGTTTTCGTCATCCAGATTCCCGCCCTTTTCATCTACATAGGCATTTGCAGCGCCTTCAGCAGTTGTACGGATAGGGAACTTAAAACGCTTCATGGCTCCATTGCGGAACTTGACGGTCCACATAATAGAATCGGAAGATCTCATAGGATGAACCTGGCCACCCATCGGTACGAAGTCATCGTATCCACGCACGAAGATTGCGCCCTGCGGACAAATCTTGACACAGGAGTAACACTCCCAGCATCCATCTGGCTCCTGATTGTACGCCAGCATACTCTCGACATTCAGAACCATGAGATCGTTGGGACAGATGTACATGCATGCGGTTTTGTCTCCGCCTTTGCAACCGTCGCATTTTTCAGGATCTACATAACTTGGCATTAAACTACCTCCTCAGTTTGGTTTAACTGTTGTCACCCTGCCCTTGCAGGATCCACTTAGCCTGTACACATTCAAAAAACTCAACAAAATTTTTACCTTCTATCGACATCGTGTTCAACGGTCAGCACCCTGCCAACCAACTGAAATCTCGAAGTAAAAAAAACATGTGCAGTCACTGTTGAAAAAATGAACGGTGACTCATTTTTCCAAAGTTGACTTATAATTTGTTGCCGAAAAATTGTCAAGAAAATTCAACATTGATGCCAGCGGCCCATACGGAGTATTTCACGAGTTGGTATGATAGTCCTGCCTGACCAATACCTCACGAGGCTTCGAGCCGTCAGCCGGACCGACGATACCTTCCTGTTCCATCTTCTCGATCATGCGGGCCGCCCTGTTGTAGCCAATACGCAGGCGTCTCTGTATCATTGATATCGATGCGCCGCCGGCGTCGCAGACGGCCGCGACTGCTTCGTCGTAGCGGTCATCGTAATCCTCATCGCCGGTATCCTCTCCACTTTCACTTGCTCCTTCCACTTCTTCCATGACACTCTCATCATAGGTGGCTCCCCCCTGGTTTTTCCAAAAATCGATGAGGCCGGCTGTTTCCTTTTCGGAAATGTAGGCTCCGTGTATGCGCTTGAGCAGGCTGCTGCCCGGAGGAAGATAGAGCATGTCGCCAGCTCCAAGAAGATGTTCGGCACCAGAGGTGTCGAGGATCGTGCGCGAATCGACTTTGGAGGAAACCTTAAAGGATATGCGTGTGGGAAAATTGGCCTTTATCAAGCCTGTGAGAACGTCAACCGAGGGCCGTTGGGTCGCCAGTATAAGGTGGATGCCGGCGGCACGCGCCATCTGCGCCAGACGGGCGATGGCGCCTTCCACATCCTTGGAGGCAACCATCATTAGATCGGCCAGCTCATCGACAATGATGATGATATAGGGCATTTTTTCTTCAGCCGTTTCATTATAGCTGTGGAAGCTCTTCACTTTGGCCTCCTCCAGCATTCGGTAGCGTCTCTCCATCTCACGCACAGCCCACAGCAAGGCCCGCGATGCCAATTTCGGCTCGACGACCACAGGATGCAGCAGATGGGGTATTCCCTCGTAGCCGGAAAGTTCGATCCGCTTGGGATCGATCAATAGAATCCGTACCTCCTCCGGTGTGGCATTGAAAAGAATCGAGGCGATGATGGTATTGATGGCTACACTCTTGCCTGCTCCGGTGGCTCCGGCAATGAGCAGATGCGGCATTTTTGAGAGGTCCGCCAGGGCGGTATTGCCGATAACATCGAGTCCCAGAGCGATGGTCAGCTTGCTCGGGCTCTTCCTATACACTTCCGAGGAGAGCAACTCGCGCAGATACACAACCTGTCTGTCTTCGTTGGGAATCTCAATACCCAGCGCCGCCTTGCCTGGAATGGAGCCCACCACCCGCACTGACTGGGCCTTGAGCCCCAAGGCCAGATCATCGGCCAGCCCGGCGATCTTGTTGATCTTAATACCCGGTGCCGGCGCATACTCATAGGTGGTAACCACCGGGCCGGGAGAGATGCCGACGACGGATCCGGAAACGCCAAAATTCTTGAGCTTCTGCTCCAGTTTTTTGGAGATCTTATAGTAGGTTTCCTCATCCACCTCTTTTTTCTCCTGCTCATTTTTGTTGAGCAACGATAAAGGCGGAATCTCCCAGTCGCCACGGGCTACAGGTGCGGTGACAAAGGCCTCGTCAGCCTTTTCCTCGTCTTTCTTCTTATTCTCTTTCAGAAGCGGCGGGGATTCCGCGGGAGCGGGCCGCTTCTCCAGCGGACTCTGCTCGCGTATTTCCTCGAGAGTTTTGGGCCTTGGGGCTCTTTGCCCCCTGCTTTTCTCCTTTTTCTTTCTCCGAAACAGCATCCTGAAAACGAAGAGAAACGCACCGCGAATGACACTCCAGATGAGGGTAAAGAGACGATAGGGTGAGAACTGGGTTGAAAGCATCAGCGAGATAAGGAAAAGAGATGCCAGCGTCAGGATAGCGCCCGGACCACCGAGTACTGAACTCAAGAGGGTAAAAATGGTTTTGCCTAAGAAACCGCCGCTGTCAAAAAGATCCTGACGGTAGAGCATGAGCGAAGAGAGTAGTGCACAAAAGGAAACAACCGCACAGGTAATCCCCAGAGTCACCTGCGGCAGTCTCTCAAAGGACATGTTGGGACTGAAAAACAGCAGCGACAAAAGCAACAGCAGAAAAGCCAGCATATAGGCTCCCATGCCGGTGAAACCTATCAAAAACTGGGCCACAAGTCTGCCTATTTCCCCACACCAGTTGCCGTCTGTGGCTGCAGTTAGGGAGATAAGGCTAAGAAAGAGAAAAATGGAGAGAAAAATCCCCAGAACCGCGACGAGTTCCTGCCTCATACTGGGCCGGCTTGCACCGTTTGCCTGTGCCATAGTTGCCTCTGCTCCTGCACTATCTGCACTACTCGAAAAGAGGCTTACCCCTTTAGCCGAGCAGGAGAATTCTGACTTTTGATGGGAATGGTCGATGCAGAACTCCATCGACCGGGCCCTGATTAAATTCACAGCGCCCAGTAAAACATAGATCGGCTCAGGGATCAACCGGGCGACACGTACTGCATGTCACAGGTGTAATAGGAAAGCGAGAAAAAAGCAAGTTGATCCGGCGGGGACTCCACCGACAGGGCACATCAATTCTGCAGGCGTTTATTGACGGCGTCGAGTATACCGTTGACAAAGGAGGACGACTCATCGCTGCCGAAACGCTTGGCAATCTCGACGGCTTCATTGATGGCTACCTGGTGGGGAACATCTTCGCTGAGCAGCATCTCGCTGACGCCTATGCGCAGAAGATTGCGATCGGTACGGGATATCCTCTCCAACCGCCAGTTTTGGGCACACTGGCGGATAAGTTCATCAATTCGTTGCCGGTTGACAAGGGTCTGCTGGAGAAGCTGCAGTGTATAACTCCTGGCCTTCCTGTTTACCTGATACAGACCGCAGAAGAGTTCGAGTTTCTCTTCGAGATCATCGCTCCCGGGAAGCCCGCTGGTGCTGAAATCCTCCTGAAACAGATACTGCAATGCAGCTTCTCTGGCTTTTCTGCGTGTCCCCATCTTCCACTCTCTGATTAGTAAGGAGCAATCCCGGTTATCGTTCCGTCCGGGGAATGCTCCCATGTATCATGCCTGCCGTTGTTATGCTGATTGAAACGAAAGGTGCCGCAATCAAGTGAGAGTGGTGACGAGGTTGGCCATTTCGATTGCCGCCACCGCCACTTCCGCGCCCTTATTGCCCGCCTTGGTTCCGGCCCTCTCTATGGCCTGTTCGATGGTTTCGGTGGTCAAAACGCCGAAAAGCACAGGAACGCCGGTATCAAGACCAACCTGGGCCGTACCCTTGGAGGCTTCACTGACCACAACGTCAAAATGCGGCGTGGCTCCGCGAATGATCACGCCGAGGCATATTACGGCGTCGTATTTTTGGGATGCGGCTAACTTTTTGGCAATCAGCGGAATTTCGAAAGCCCCCGGAACCCGCACGACGTCAATATCTTCGGCGTTGGCTCCTGAGCGGGTCAAAGAGTCCACCGCACCCTCCAGAAGCTTTTCCGAAATGAACGAATTAAAGCGGGCGATAACGATACCAAACTTTTTGCCGTCCGCCTTCAGGTGGCCTTCAATAACATTTACCGTTTTCATATGCGTTTTTTTTCAGTAGGAGATTGTTTTGAGAAATTATTTTTCATCGACCTCTATGAGGTGTCCCATCCTGTCACGTTTGCAGAGAAGGTAGCTCTTGTTCTCGGTATTGGCCTCCATCTCCAGCGGTAGCCTTGCCACCACCTCCAGGCCATACCCTTCAAGACCTATGATCTTCTTGGGATTGTTGGTGAGCAACCCCATTTTCTTTACCCCTAAATCGCGCAGAATCTGCGCGCCGATGCCATAGTTGCGCAGGTCCGGTTTAAACCCCAGCTTGATATTGGCCTCCACCGTATCCATATGTTCTTCATCCTGCAGCTTGTAGGCTCTGAGTTTGTTGACCAAACCAATGCCCCGGCCTTCCTGGCGCATATAGAGAATGACGCCAGCACCCTCCTGGGCAACCATTTTCATCGCCGAACTCAGCTGCAGACCGCAATCGCATCGGGATGAGCCAAAAACATCACCGGTAAGGCATTCGGAATGAACGCGAACGAGCACCCGTTCCTCGGGAGTAATCTGCCCCTTGACCAGAGCGAGGTGCTCATGGTTATCAACGTCGTTGGTATAGACGATGGCCTTGAATTCCCCGGCTATATCCGTGGGAATACGTGCCTCGGCGGCCCTGTGAATGAGCACATCCTCGCGCAGGCGATAGGCGACCAGATCGGCAATGGTGGCGATCTTGAGGTTGTGTTTCTCCGCAAACACCTCGAGATCGGGCATCCTGGCCATGGTCCCGTCCTCATTCATAATTTCACAGATAACACCGGCGGTGCGAACGCCGGCCAGACGAGCCAGATCAACAGAGCCTTCGGTCTGGCCGGTGCGAACAAGAACGCCGCCGGCACGGGCCTTCAGAGGGAATATATGCCCCGGGCTGATGATATCGTAGGGTTTGGCATCCATGGCGACGGCCGCCTGAATGGTGCGTGCCCTGTCGGCTGCGGAGATTCCGGTGGAAACGCCGGTTCTGGCTTCTATGCTGATGGTGAAGCCGGTGCCATACGGCGATTTATTCTGCGACACCATCATGGGCAGATCTAGCTGGTCTATAATATCCGGACTCAGGGTCAGACAGATGAGACCACGTCCGTTTTTAGCCATGAAGTTGATGGCTTCCGGCGTAACGGCCTCGGCGGCCATGCAGAGATCTCCTTCGTTTTCGCGGTCCTCGTCATCCACCAGGATGATCATCTTCCCTGCCTTGATATCTTCTATTACATCTTCAATCGGACTGACAGCCATAGCATTCACATATATTGTATTTACCGATGACACCTGGAAAAACCTTACTGCTTCGACGAATCCCCGACCGGCCCGCAAATATCGGCCTCTGCCCCCGGTCGGACCTGCCGTCTTCGCACCCGCCAACAGGGCGTTTTCCTCGGCCACCTCTATTAAAAGAATTACAAGAAATTGACAAAATCGTAACTGTTATTTTTCCTACAAAAAGCCGTGCTGGGCGAGAAACCCCGGCTTGATGCCGCCAGCCGGAGGAACCGGAGAACCTCCCTTAGCGAAGAGAAGCTTTTCCACATATTTGCCGATGATATCAACCTCAATATTGACCTTCGTTCCCTTTTTCAGCCGGCCAAGCGTGGTAGTCTGGAGGGTGTGGGGAATGATGGAGACGGAGAAACTCTCCGCTGCGCAATCGTTTACCGTTAGACTGACACCATCGATGGCCACAGATCCCTTCTCAATGATATATCGACCGAGCTTCGTGTCGAGCTGGAAGGTAAAGAGGGTAAAATCACCGCTCTTGGTAATATCAGTGACCCTGGCAGCACAGTCAACATGACCGGAAACAATATGGCCACCCAGACGATCAGAGAGTCGCAACGCCCTTTCCATATTGACGACACCGCCCACCGTCAAATCGCCAAGGGTTGTTCTCGCAATCGACTCAGGAGAAATATCGACGGAAAACCTTCGTCCGTCTATATCATAGGCGGTAAGACAGCTGCCGTTTACCGAGATTGACTCACCCTCCTCGGGCTGGACAAGGTCAAAATCAGCCTCAAATCTGTAGAGCATGCCACCGCCGCTGCCCCTTCTCTCAAGCAGCCTGCCTTTACCTTCGATTATGCCGGTAAACATTTTCCCAACTCAAGCTCTCAACTGCTCTTTGCCAGCTCTTCGGCCTTCTGCAAAAAACCTTCGGCAATTTTCTCGTGCCGAAAATTCTTGTGGATGGAGGCAATAGTCCTATACACATCCGCTGCTTTATCGGTGTCACCCGATTGTATATAAATTCCGGCCATTTTCTCAAGAACGTCAACGGTTCCCTGAGGATTATTATTGGCCCGATACCTGTCCAACAGATCGAGACAGCGGGCGACAGCCTCCTTATACTGCCCCAATTCGGTATAGACAAGGACAAATTGCTTGGACAGGGCCATAAGGCTCAAGGGGTCTCCGAGTTGACGGCAGATCTCTTCGGCGCGCAGATAATGGTCCAGGGCCTTTTCATATTCCCTGCGCTGAACACAGGCGTTGCCGAGCTGATTTGAAGCGTTGGCAATGCCGTTCTGATCATTTTGTTCCTCGAAACCGATAAGGGCGTTATGCAGGGCCACCGCCGCCTGGCCGGTATCGCCCTGTTGCAGATATTTTTTGCCCTGTTGATACTCTACCTGAACGGGATCATTGTTTGCCTGGTCGCCCGATGGGGCCGAAACAGGGGAAATATCATTAATATTCTGAATATTATTGCTCATTCTGCGTTTCTCCGTGTATCGCTTGTAATGCTTGTGCCGCCTGTTCCGCGACGGTTGTCTGTAACGGCTGGCCATCTTCCCAGACAGTCAATGGGGCCGTATCGCCGCTCAGCCCCATCAGTTGAATAGCCGCTTCCTTGGCTTCAATTCTCCCCAGCAGACGGGCAATGTGGCCGCGTATCTCCGGCCTGGGATGACCCAAAAAATGAAAGAGGTTGAAAAAAGGCGTATCACGGATCAGATCCGGCCTCTTTTGGGCAATTTCCCCCAGAGCCCATACCACCTGGAGCTGGGTAGAGTCATCGCCTAAGTAGTTGAGCAGATGCTTGGTGAATGCGCCGAATATGTCGGGCCTTTCGGCAATAACCGAGCCGAGGGTCTCCACCATGCCCCAGTTGGCCGCCGCCGAGTCGGAACACGCCTCAAACAACCGATGCAAAAGTTGAGAAACCTGTCCCGGTTCACGACTTGCCACCCTTCCACAGACCTTGCCGATAAGCCAGGCTGTGTGCCAGCGATTTTCCTCAAGGGGGTCATAGAGCCTGCGTTGCAAAAGGCGGAAGGTCTTTTTGTCATCCAAGCAGAGTGCCACCAGACTATCGATGTCGTCGGTATCGCTCATTGTCGCCACTATCTCTTTGGTCGCCCGGCGTTTTTTTCTCTTCGGATCCGGGGGTGGCTCGACTGGTGGTTGGAAGGACAGGGTCCTGGCCGACTTCTCGACACCTTTTTCCTTGGTGCGCCGCAGGCGCTCAGCCAGATCGGACATCTCGGCATGGAGTCTTACAAAATACAAGACGCCTCGAACCGGCCGGCCATCGATGTTGCCGGTGTCGATAACCTGATGGGTCAGTTCATCGTAGTTTTCCACCCTGCCGGTGAGATAGTCTTCCTCCGGCAGAAGCTCCCAGGCAAGATCGGAGTTGTCGCCACAGGCGAATACCAGCGTTTCCACGATTGCCGCACCGACATTGTGTCCAGTGACGTCGCAGCCATAAACTGCCCCGCACTGGCAGCGGCCCACCGGGAACTCCTGCATTTTTCGCTGCACCGCATCACTTGCCTTCTCTACCTTTTGACCGCAAAAGGGGCACCATGGCGGTCGTTTGATAATTGTTTTCTTCATTATATCCTAATCTACTGCCATTACTGCAACTCTGTGCCGCTGTATGCTTAACCCAGCTTTTCCTCAAGACTTCTTTTAAAATTCGGATCGACGGAATAGCCCAGTTCGCTTGCTTTTTCCATATGCTCCATGGCCTTTTTGAAATCTTCGCCAAAATAGAGGGCTACAGCCAGGTTGTTGTGGGCAAGAGGCGACTCCGGCTCAAGCTCGACACCTTTGCGGGCAGCCTTGAGAGCACGCTCATCCTCACCCTTCATGGTAAGAACGGAGGTAAGATTCATCCAGACACTGGCAAGATTGGGATTGTGCTTGGCGGCTTTCTCGTAATATTCAATGGCCTTGTCAACATCATTCTGATGCTGGTGGATCAGCCCGAGATTGGCGTGAGCCTGGGCGGCTTCGGGGAGTATCTTCACCGCTTTCTCGTTGAGTTCCCTGGCCTTGCCGATATCACCCTTGCCAAAGTAAATGGCGCCAAGGTTTATCAGCGATTCCACCGACAGCGGATCTATTTCCAGCGCCCTTTCCAGCGACTTGACGGCCTTATCGGTTTGGCCGTCCTTCATGAAAACCAGTCCCAGGTGATGATGCGCCACCACGTTTTCCGGATTTTCCTTTACCTGCTCTTCCAGCTCTTCAATCACCTTCGGTAGATCTTCCTGCAAATTGTCTGTCATTTTTTTCCTCTGTAAATATATTTCGAGATACTCGCGAGTGCCGTCACCTGCTGCAGAGTGCCGGCGATCATTCAGCGAAGATTGTGTGCATTTCCTCCTATGCCGGCCAGAAAAGGTCCTTTTTTAGCGTTTTGACGGAGGCGCATACACTATAGACACCCTCGATGTTCTTGCAAGCAGAAAATCCCCCTGCTCGATCATCGCCGAAAACGATGGTGGCGAAGACTCATCCCCGTCAGCAGAAAAGGTGCGACGTCTACCAGAGAAGGTGCTGTCCCCGCTGGGCGGTTACCGCCAGCACATCCCGAGCCGAAATAACGTCTTTGGCTATTTGCTCCGTCAACTGCCGCGTCCCTGTGAATTTTTCCTCGCCTCTGAGATATTTGATAAAGTTGACTTTGATGGGTTTACCATAAATATTACGCTCAAAATCAAAGATATGGGTCTCGGCGACCAGCTTTTTTTCGCCGAAGGTGGGATTGTAGCCGATATTGATGACGCCTCCGTAAATGACCTCATCACAGACCACCTGGCAGACGTAGACACCGCGTCGCGGGACGAGATCCTCCTCGGAGACATGGAGGTTGGCCGTCGGATAGCCGATTTCCGGGCCGCCCCGTTGTCTCCCCCGTTGCACCTCTCCCCGTATCTGATAGTACCTGCCAAGCAACTCCGCTGTCTCCACCATTCTGCCCTCGGCGACAAGTTGCCTGATCTTGGTGGAGCTGACAATGATGCCATTCTTATAATGCGCCTCTATGACGGTGACCCCGAAACCCTTGTTTCTACCCTGCTGGCGCAGAAAATCGATGTTGCCCGTTCTGCCCTTGCCGAAGGCATAGTCATAGCCGACAAAGAGATCGGTGACGCCTAGGCGTTGACGAAGAATCTCGTCAACAAAAGTTTCCGCCGAGGTCTTGGCAAAGTGATGATTAAAGGGGATGATGATGAGAGCGTCGATGCCTGAGAGCTCGATGAGTTCTGTCTTTTGCTCAATGGTGGAAATAAGCTTTATCCCCCCTGGCTTGAGTACCTGGAGGGGATGAGGGTCGAAAGTGATGGCAATGCTCGCGCCCTCATTGTGCTGAGCGCGCTGCCGGACAGCATTGAAAAGTTGCTGATGTCCGAGATGGACTCCATCGAAATTGCCGACGGTAACGCAGGGATTTCTGAAATTCCCTTTTATATCTTCGATATTTCGTATTATCTTCATCTGCCTTGTAAATAACGGATATTTTTTTTGCCGCCAACCAAGAAAGTCTTGACAAAAAACTGGCCAGAAAGCATATTCTTCAGCGTTGCCGAAGTGGCGGAATTGGTAGACGCGCTAGGTTCAGGGTCTAGTGGGGGTATCCTCGTGGAAGTTCGAGTCTTCTCTTCGGCACCAAAGTTACCAAAGGGCTGTTTTCTCATACAGAGAAACAGCCCTTTGGTATTTCACCCCCCACTATCGCTTCCCCGTTGCTGGCAATACGGTAATACATTTTCCAGCCCCCGTATAGCATGAACGACGCTTTATGGCAATGCCGCACTTCCCCCTGTGTTTTTTGTCCATGAGCACCGGAGATGGTATATCACCGTTTAAACGGACACACCGAGAAGGTGGGATTTTTTCGCTCCGACACAAACCGCCCTGGAGTACCTTGCAAGAACACCCCCACGAAACCATAATGGGTTAAGGCTCTATACTTTCTCAAACCTGTTTTGTTGATATTCTCGCAGTGGCCTCTCACCCCGTACCACCCCCATGGTCATTCCCCTATAATTTTACTATTGTACGTTTTTCCAGCTACCTGGGCCATGTCATCACCGTTCTATCAATTTTGATGTCCACCCTTTTCAAAAAAGTTGAAAGTGTTGTGCAAAGGGTCCTTAATTCATTGACGTCCTAACCAAAAAATAATAGAATGGCGCAACATTTTCCAAACAACCCCTGTACCTTACGGGGATTTACTATATTACCACTTTAACCATGGAACATTGAGGAGTTAATAATGCTTGAGCTGAAAAAGGGGGAAGATATCCTTGCCGCAGTCGGCGGCGTGGCCACGATCTCCGAGGCGATGGAGGTATTCCAGGAAACACTGGACACGGCTAACCGGGACAAGATCGCTCTCATCAGGAGTGAAGAGGCGCTGCTGAAAGTCGCCAACGCCATTGTCATGTGTAAACCGCAACGAGTTTTTATCGATGCAGGCACCGAAGAAGACATACAGTGGATTCGCGACTACTCCCTGCAGGTCGGTGAAGAGAAAGATCTTCCCAAAGACGGTCACACCATCCACTTCGACTTACCCCAGGACCAGGCCCGACTCGTCAATCAGACATACTATATCATCAATGAAGGCGAGCAAATGAGCTCACTCGCCAAATCTGTTTTACGCCATGAGGCCCTCGACTACGTCAAAGAATACATGATCGGCATCATGGAGAACAAGACCATGATGGTGGGCTTTTTCAGTCGCGGCCCTGCCGGCGCGGAAGCCGCCATCCCTGCAATTGAAATTTCCTCCTCGGGCTATGTATTCCATTCGGCAGAACTCCTCTATCGAAACTGCTTTAGCGATTTCGACGCCGAGGTCGAGCGGGCCGGACTGTTTTTTACCAATGTCCATGCAGAAGGCCCCAACCGCCCGGAAGATGTTCCTAACGCCCGAATATTCATGGATAGAAGCTGGCAGACAACCTTCTCGACCTTCTGCACCTACGCCGGCAACACCCTGCTGCTGAAAAAAGGCAACCACCGTTTTTCCGTAGATTACGCCACCTATTATAAACGCGAAGAACAGCTGTCAGAGCACATGTTCATCACCGGCATGACCGGACCCGGCGGCCGTAAAACCTTCTTTGCCGGCGCCGCCCCTTCAGGATGCGGCAAAACGACCACCGCCATGGTAGGTTCCGATTTCATTGGCGACGACCTCGCCCAGATCTGGATCGACGACGACGGAATCATCCGCGGCATTAACCCGGAAAAAGGTATTTTCGGCATAGTCGAGGACGTTAACCGCAAGGGCGACCCCTACCTCATGGAGTGTCTGCGCGGCGAAGGCACCGAAGTCATCTGGTCGAATGTACTCATAGATGACAATGGTGTCCCTCAGTGGGTCGGCAATGACGAAGCGACTCCGAGCCACGGCGTCAATTTCCAAGGCGAATGGTATCCCGGCAAAACCGACGAGAACGGCAATCTCGTGCCCATGTCCCATAAGAACTCCCGCTGTACCCTGCTGGCTTCTGCGATCAAGAATCATGCCACAGCTCTGGCCGAAGATCCGGCCGGCGTGCCGCTGAAGGTTTTCACCTACTCCGGTCGAGATGCGGATACCATGCCACCTGTCTGGGTCGCCAAAACCGCAGACGAGGGTGTGATTATCGGGGCCTCCATCGTCTCCCAGGCGACAGCAACCGAAGTCGGCGCCACCGGTGTACGTCGACAGCCATGGGCCAATGCGCCTTTCATACCCGGAGCACTCGCCGACTACATGGAGGCCCAGCTAACGTTTTTCAACTCCGACAAATTTGCCCAAGGCTTCAAGCCTGTTCTCGCCGGACTCAACTATTTCCTCTCCCACGAAAACAGAGGCGGCAACGGCACAGGCCTGCTGGGAGAAAAAAAGGATGTGAAGGTCTGGCTCGGCTGGCTGGAACTCTACGCCAACGGCGATGTCGACGCCATCGGAACCCCCATCGGCATGCTGCCGAAATACGAGGATCTCAAAAAGCTTTTTGCCGACATCGACAAGGAGTATCCCAAATCACTCTACGACATGCAGTTCGCCCTCTACGTCGACAATATTGTCAACCGCATCGATCTCCAGAAAGAGGCATACAGCAAGGAAGAAGATATTCCCAAGCGTCTCTACGAGGTCTACGAGGAGCAGAAAAAGGCACTGCTCGCTCTCAAGGAGCAATACGGAGCCATAGTTGCAATTGAGAATCTGGTTTAAAACTTTGATTGCAGAGTGTATTGACAGGCCGTTCTTCCCTCTCGGGCGGCCTGTTCACGTTGCTTCACAGGCGTATCGTTGACCTGCACTGCGGTGCCATCGCCTGCCAGTGGCCAATGCAGTGCATAAACTCTTCAAATTCCCAGTAAATGCGGCCACGACTCCCCGGAACACATCCACTGCGATGAATTGTGCGGATCATTCAGACAAAACTGTCGCCGAATCCGAGGATAGAGACGATATTGTCGCCCTGTCCCTGGTTCTTACCGCCATCGATATTTCCCATTCAGTCATCAACCGGGAAAACCGTTATCTGATCTGCGTCGCCGAAGAGGACCGGCAGAGAGCCCTGCACAATATCGAACGGTATCATCAGGAAAATAAAGGCTGGCCGCCACCTGCCATCGTTGCCGAAGAGGTGACGTCTTCTCTGCACCCTCCGACACTGCTGGTAATCGGCGGTTTGATGCTCTTCTATTTCGTCACCGGCCCCTGGAGTCAGCACTCGAGGTGGTTCATCGAAGGTGCCGGCGACTCCACAGCCATTCTCCGCCAGGGTGAATATTTTCGCCTGCTCACCGCCCTGACCCTGCACGCCGATCTGACCCATCTGCTGGGCAACTGTTTTTTTGGCTCAATCCTCCTGCATTTTTTCTGCCGGACGGTCGGACCTGGAATGGGAGTCTGCGCCATGCTTCTTGCCGCAGTACTGGGAAATCTTGTCAATGTTGTGCTGCACGGAGAAGGCCATCGTTTTGTCGGCTTTTCAACAGCGGTGTTTGCCCTTATCGGCATGCAGGTCATGCTCAGTTATCATGCCAGCAGAAAACTGTCTAAGCTCCAGATTGCCGCCCCTTTCATGGCAGGTGCCGCACTTCTTGCCATGACCGGTAGTTCGGGGGTACGCACTGATCTCGGAGCCCACCTTTTCGGGATGTTCAGCGGTTTTGGCATTGGTGGACTGCTCATCACCCCCGTTTTTCTGACGCTCCGCCACTCCTCATTTGTGCAGACCGTCCTTTTTATGTTCAGCTGGCTGGCGATCTATTATAGCTGGCACAGCGTTCTGCAGCGCGTCTACTGAAAGGCCAATTGCAAATCCCCTTGCAGAGAAGGTCACCACGCAATTTCACTTTAGATTTCACTTCAGCACACGGGGACACAGTCAATTTCCAACAGGATAATCACCGCAGCGCGAGTTCCCGATTCTTCTTTTCTTCGCCATATTTTCATGGTAGTTTGAGAAACTATTACTTTTCAATTGCAAAGCGGTAATACGTACTTACTCTTGTAATCGTTTATATGCGCAGAACGGCCTTGATTTTCCGAAATTGGCGCCTATGCTCGGCAAGGTGCCGGGAAATGAAGACAAATTTGAATTCAGGAGAGTTTTATGTCCAACCAAGATCAACAGCCTCCATGGGGAAAGAAAAAGCCCCAGACGCCCGAAGAAATGGTGGCCCAGATTATCAAAAAGCTGCAGGACTTCTTTTCCGAAAAGAAAAAGAAGCCGTCCGGCGGCGACGATGACCAGGGACCTCGAAAGTCGTTTAATCCCCTTTCGGGAATCGGCAAGATTCTCGCCATTGTGCTTGTGGTCATTCTCTTTCAGGGAATCATGTCATCGATTTATAAAATCACCCCCGGAGAGGTGGGCGTCATTCTCCGGCTGGGCAAGTACAACAAGACCACTCAACCCGGGCTGCATTTGAAAATCCCCTACATCGATCATCTCTTCAAGGTTGATGTCGAGAGTATCCGCAAGGAGGAGTTCGGTTTCCGCGTGCAGTCGGCCGGTCAGCGCAGCACCTTTTCCAAACAGGATTACGACATGGAATCGCTGATGCTCACCGCCGACAAGAATGTCATCAACGTCGCCTGGATCGTCCAGTACCGGGTCAACAATCCCAGCGACTACCTCTTCATGGTCAAAGACGTGCGCCAGGCGGTAAGAGACCTCTCGGAAAGTGTCACCAGAAGGATCGTTGGCAACATGGACTTCGATTACGTGCTCAGCAACCGCGATCTGCTGGCGGCTTCGGTCAAGCAGGAGCTGCAATCGGAGCTCGATAACATCAGAGCCGGCATCGGCATCGGTACGGTGCAATTTCAGGACATCAACCCTCCCGACACGGTCAAGCCGGCCTTCAACGAAGTCAACGAGGCCGACCAGGATATGAAGCGCCTGGTCAACGAAGCCGAGACGGAATACAACAGGGTCATTCCCCAGGCTCGCGGTAATGCCAAAAAAATCATCGAGGAGGCCTACGGTTATTCGGCCCAGAGAATAAATGACGCCAGGGGGCAAAGCAAGCGCTTCCTGGACATTCTCAAGGAATACCGAAACGCCCCCGACGTCACCAGAAAGCGTATGTATCTGGAAACGATGCAGATGGTTCTGCCCACCGTGGAAAAGGTCTACGTCCTCGACGAGAATCAGCAATCGCCCATACCCTTGCTGAATCTGAGTGGAGACAGAGGTCTCGGTCTCAACAAATCGGAAAAATAGATATCACAAGAGGACAGAATAATGAAAAGATTTGCACAATTCCTACTCGTCGGCCTAGTGCTGGCGGCCATCGTGATCATCTATGATGGTTTCTTCATTCTTGAAGAAGGAAAGCAGGCCGTTATCACCCAATTCGGCGCTCCCGTCTCCTCAAAAACCGAGGCCGGTCTGCATCTGAAAAAACCCTTTTTCCATCAGGTGGAATACTTCGAGAAAAAGATCCTCATCTGGGACGGCGATCCTAACCAGATCCCGACAAATGACAAAACCTACGTTTTCTTGGACGTCACTGCCCGCTGGAAGATCACCGACCCCCTGCAATTCCTCCAGGCCGTTAAAACGCTGGATCGGGCCCAGTCTCTGCTCGACGACATCATCGACGGTACCGTCCGCGACATGGTCAACAAGAACGATCTTATAGAGATCATACGTTCATCCGACTGGTCGGAGGCGACCATGTCTCCCAGCACCAAGGAATTGGGGAAGAAACCGGAAATGGGACGTGATAAAATCTCTCAACAGATTTTGGAAATCGCCTCCAAGGTCACTCCTCAATACGGTATTGAGCTCTCCGATGTTCTGCTCAAACGGGTCAACTATATCGAATCGGTGCGGCTCAAGGTCTATGACCGGATGATCTCCGAGAGGAAACGTATCGCCGCCGAAAAACGCTCCTTCGGTGAGGGCAAGAAGGCGGAAATTCTCGGTAAGGTCGACAGAGAGTTGAAGGAGATAACCTCCGAGGCCAACAGGGAAGCTCTAGGAGTCAAAGGTGAGGCCGACGCCGAGGCCACCCGCATCTACGGTGAGTCCTACGCCCAGGATCCTGAATTTTATGCCTTTCAAAAGTCGCTGGAAGCATACGAGAACGCCCTGGGTTCCAACACCTCCCTCTACCTCTCTTCAGATTCGGAACTCTACAAGTATCTCAAGAAAGTAGAGCGTCATTAAACCACAGGAGGCGGGGTCTTCGGATCCCGCCTCCGTGTATGACCTACTCCTCGCCCTCGCCACCATCCGGGTAGCCGGGTGCATGATCTGCCGAGAACGGTATTCGGCCTTTTTCTCCGAGTATGACTTCGAGATGCTCGAGTTCTCGCGCCTCGGTTATTTCTTCAACGCCAAGCTGGTCGAAACGACAGTTGCAGTAGGTAAACTGCGAGTCGCACCAGGGGCAAATCTCCACCGGACAACCAAGCAGATGCTCCTCTCCTTCGGCAACGCCGCAGGCGGGACAGAAAAACTCCCTCTCTTCATCCAGGGTCCTGCTGTCATCTGTTTTTTTGAGAAATTGCTCGTTGCTTGAGTAGCCGAAATAGCTGAGCACTTCCGTGTCGGCGATGCCTTCTTTCTTCTCTCCGAGAAAGACCGGGCCTTCCTCATTGTAAAAATACAGGTATTGATAATGTGCCGTATCGACGACGATAAGGTAGGCGTGGTGACGTGAGACAATGCGGGTAACACTAGTGATTGCCTCCTGACGAAATTCAGGGAGCCGTCCATAAAAGTCGCGCATTACAGACAGGGCTACGGTGTTTTCCCGAAGCTCTTCTACAGTAGAGATTGCGGCCCGCCGTTCCTCTTCCATGACGGAATACTCTATAAAAATCTTGATTTCTTCTACGAGCTTTGTGTTTTTATTTTGCGGTAAATCAGACATGCTGCTGGCTCGAGGTTATCATTTTCATCCATTTAGCGGTTTCCCGCTCAATATCCGTTGCCTGACTTATTGCTGTGACGACGGCAATGCGGTGGGCTCCGGCTTTGACAAGTTCTTCGACATGCTGCTCCTTGATTCCTCCCATGACCGAAAAGGGCAAGGGGCAAAGCGCGGAAAACTCTCCGACGGCCTCCGGGCCCAGAAAATCCTGCAGGCCATCTTTGGTAGCAGTGGCGTAGAGCGGTCCGATATTAAAGTAGCTCACCGGATTCGTCTCCGTCCGCCCGAGTTCTGCCAGAGCAACCACATCCTCCCGGTTGTTGCAGGAGAGACCTATGAGCAGTTCCGGCGCAATTTTCCGTATCTCTGCCGGGGGAAGATCGCCTTGACCGACATGAACGCCATCGGCGTCGACCATCAGACCAATGTCTACTCTATCATTTATTATAAAAAGTGCACCGGCTTCCTGTGTCCTTTTTCTAAAATGTTTGGCCTTCAGCAAGAGCTCCCTATCACCACTCACCTTGTCCCGCAACTGAACTAGCTTGGCTCCGCCAGCGAGTACGCCGTCGAGCCACTCGACATCGGTCCTTCCAGCCGCCAGAGGCTCACAGCTTACCGGATAGACCGTCAGCGCCTTGCTGAACCGCTCGACCCGCCCTGAATACCGTTCCATTTTTTCTCCATTTCCCCTGCTATTCACATTCATCTGCAGTGTTGTGGCGTCCTCACTAAAGGTTGCATTTCAGTGACTTACGGAGCATAAAAAAAGTATAGATTGTATTTTTCCCTCGTTTCATATATCATTATCCACTAATACAGGACTCACGAGACAATCCTCTCGTTTTCGAAGTCGCCCGGCATGATTGCTCTCACAGGATCCTCGTCGGCCAAAACCCCCTCGGGAATGCACAGAACTCATTCCACGTTGCCGGTCTGCCCTGCAACTCAGATCTAATTTTGCGCACTGCATGATTGACGCCCCAACCGGCCGCGACGATCAATAGTGTCGCCCAAAAGCAAGAAAACCACTTTTTTTCAAGTAATAAGGAACACTTATGCCTAAACACGCCAAACTCATCATCGATAACCAAACCTACGAATACCCCATTATCCGAAGCACGCGTGGAGAAAACGCCATAGACATTTCAACCCTGTTGCGTGACACTGGTCATATAACCCTGGACCAGGGCTATGTCAACACCGGTTCCTGCTCCAGTGCCATCACCTACCTTGATGGCAAAGAGGGTATTCTCAGTTATCGAGGCTATGCCATAGACGATCTGGCCGCCAACTGCTCCTTTGTCGAAGTTGCCTATCTGCTTCTTCACGACGATCTGCCAAACCTGGAAGAGCTCAACGCCTATCGGGAATTGATGTCGCGTTACGCCCTGATCCACGAGGACATGATCCATTTTTTCGACCATTTTCCTCCCAACGCCCCACCAATGTCGATCCTGTCGACCATGGTCAACTCTCTGCATAACTTCTACCCCGAGATGACAACGCATCCCGATCCCTCCGAGACCTTCGACGACATCACTACTCGTCTGCTTGCCAAGGTCCGTACCATTGCCGCCTTCTCGTACAAGAAATCGCTGGGACACCCGCTGATTTATCCCCGCTATGACCTTAATTACTGCGAGAACTTCCTTAATATGATGTTCGACAAGCCGACCAAACCCTATACCATTCTGCCGGAGGTAGTCTCGGCTTTGAACAAGCTGCTGATACTGCATGCCGACCATGAGCAAAATTGCTCTACCTCGACCGTGCGCCTGGTCGGCAGTGCCGGCGTCAACCTCTATGCGTCCATAGCGGCGGGAATCAACGCCCTCTGGGGTCCCTTACACGGCGGTGCCGCTCAGGCGGTGGTAGAGATGCTCGAGGATATCTATGCAGATGACATGGATTTCGTTAAATATATCAAGAAGGCCAAGGATCCGAACGACCCTTTTCGTCTGACCGGCTTCGGCCACCGGGTTTACAAAACCTTCGATCCGCGCGCCACCATCATCAAGAAGGCCTGCGATGAAACCCTTGCCACCCTCAACGTCGATGATCCGCTGCTCTATATCGCCAAGGAACTTGAAGAAAGGGTGCGAAGCGACGACTATTTCGTCAGCCGCAATCTCTATCCCAATGTCGACTTCTACAGCGGCATCATCTACCGGGCCATGGGTATTCCCACGAATATGTTCACGGTTATGTTCGCCCTCGGTCGTCTTCCTGGATGGATAGCCCACTGGCGGGAAATGATGGCCGATGAAAATCGCAGAATAGGTCGGCCACGCCAGCTCTATACCGGCTATCCGGCCAAGAAATTCGTACCGCTGGAGGACAGAGAATAGCCGTTTTCAGGTCTTCGCCAGACTCATGCCTTTCTGGAAATTGACCACCAGCGGCACATCAAGGGCCAGCGCCCCTTCCATGGCCGCGCCGACATGAAGGCTGAGCTCGTCGACCAACTCCTCCGGCACTTCAAAGACCAGTTCATCATGGATCTGCAGCAGTAGCCGGGCATCGAGTTTCTTGGAGCCAATGACCTTCTCCACCTCTATCATCGCCAGCTTGATGATATCCGCCGCGGTACCCTGTATAGGGGTATTGAGGGCGATGCGTTCGGCAAAATCCCGCAGGTTTTTATTTTTGGAATTGATTTCAGGCACCGGCCGGCGGCGCCTGCACAGCGTCGTAACATAGCCCTGTTGGCGCGCCTGCTCCTTTATCTCTTCCATAAATCGCCGGACGCCGCTGTAATGTTCAAAATATCTGTCTATGAAAGTTTGCGCCTCCTTCCGGCCCAGCCCCAACTGGTTGGCCAGCCCATAGCTGCTCATACCGTAGACTATGCCGAAATTGATACTCTTGGCGACCCTGCGCATTTCCGGATTGATAAACAACGGATTGGAAAAAATCCGCCTGGCCGTGGCATCATGGATATCCTCTCCCTTGCGGAAAGCCGTAATCAACGCCTCGTCCTGGGAATAATGGGCAAGAACCCGCAAATCGATCTGCGAGTAATCCGCCGAGAGAAACACCAGCCCCTCTGCCGGTACAAAGGCTCTGCGAATACGATTACCTTCTTCGGAACGGATAGGAATGTTCTGCAGGTTAGGATTGGATGAAGAGAGCCGTCCCGTCGCCGTCACTGTCTGGTTGAAGGAGGTGTATACTCTGCCGGTGCTCTTGTCGATGAGAGCGCCGAGTTTTTCGACATAGGTTGATTGCAGCTTGGCGACAGTCCTGTATTCAAGGATTTTTGCCGGCAGTTCATGCCGGAAAGCCAGTTTTTCCAGAACTTTTACATCGGTGGAATAGCCGGTTTTCGTTTTGCGGCCATAGGGCAATTCAAGCTTCTCAAAAAGTATCAGGCCAAGCTGCTTGGGCGAATTGATATTGAAGGCTTCGCCGGCCAGCTCATAGACCTGCTCTTCCAGTACGGCAATTTTCCCTGCGAACTCCCTGGAGAGTTCCTCCAGGGCATCAAAATCAAGACAGATCCCCCGGTTTTCCATCTCCGCCAGAATGGGCAAGATCTTCATTTCAATGGAAATGAAAAGCTCCATGACATCCTTCTCGCGCAGTTGCTCTTCATACTGCCGCCACAGCGACAGCGTACCGTAGACATCTTCGCAGCTGTAGTGGCAGGCGTCGGACATATCGACATAGGCAAAGCAATCTTGGCGTTTGTCGCCGGCAACCACCTCCGAAAATGGCGTCAGCCGCAGTCCCAGCTCGAAGCAGAGGTCGTCAAGCTTGTAGGATCGCCGTGCCGGATCGAGAAGATAGGCCGCTATCATGGTATCCAGCAAAGGCTCTTTGCAGGTGATCCCCAAGGTGTGTTGTAGAACGGTGCGGTCGTATTTGAAGTTGTGGCCGAGAATGGCCATTTTTTCCGAAAGCAGATATGGCTTGAGGAAATCGGCCAGAGCCTCGACACCAATCTGACCGGCCAGCAAATTGCCCTCGCTGTCTTTATGGCCTACGGGGATGTACCAGGCTTCCTCAAGGCCTATGCAGAGAGAAACGCCGACCAGCTCGGCCCTGCGCGCATCCAGCGAGGTGGTCTCGGTATCTATGACCAGAAGCGCCGCCCCGTCAATTTTTTCTCTCAGCTGCGCCAGCTCCTCTTCTCCTCGTATGAGGATGAAATCGCCTTCCACCCTGGCGCCGCTGTCGATATCCTGAAGGAAGGAATTGAATTCAAGCTCCCTGTAGATTTCCGCCAGGGCGTGGGTATCTACATCTTTTACTTTCATATCATCAATAGCACAGGCTATTTCGACATCTTCCTTCAAACGGATAAGACGCCTTGAAAGATAGGCGCCTTCTTTGTTTTCGATGAGCCTGTCCTTCATTTTCGATTTCTTCATGGCCTCGACATTGTCGTAGAGCGCATCGAGCGAACCATATTCACCAATGAGCTTGGCGGCAGTCTTTGGACCAACGCCTGGAACGCCGGGAATATTATCGGAACTGTCACCGGTCAGTGAAAAATAATCGAGCAGAGATTCTGAGGAGATGCCGTATTTTTTTACGATTTCCTCGGGAATCATGGTCTTGTCCTTCATGGGGTCCCAGAGGACAATATTGCCGCCGACAAGCTGCAGCAGATCTTTGTCACCGGAAACGATCACCACCGGCTGTCCCTGTCGGCTCACCTTGAGAGCGAGCGAAGCGATGATATCATCGGCCTCGACACCTTGCTCTTCCAGCGAAACGATATTGTAACCATTGACCAGAGCCTTTATGTGGGGAATCTGCAAAGCCAGATCCTCCGGCATGGGCGGCCTGTTGGCCTTGTATTGAGGGTATATTTCATGCCTGAATACCGGTCCCCGGCTGTCCCAGGCGACACAGAGGTAGCGCGGCTGTTTTTCCTTGAGAAGACGGCGCAACATATTGGCGAAACCGAAAACGGCATTGGTTGGCGTTCCCTTGCTATTGGTCAGCGGCGCGATGGCATGGTAGGCTCTGTATATGTAGGCACTGCCGTCGATCAGGTAAAGTGTCTCTGGGGTCACGGTTTTGGGCTCCTCATGGTTGAAGATCAGTCTTGATTCTGGTCCGTTGCCACCATACCAGCTGTGTGACCAGAAAGCATGACAATAAAAAAGGAGAGTGAAACACTGGCAGTTTCACTCTCCTTTCTTATCCTGGTCAGACATCGCCGGGCTATTCGTTGTCCATCTCCTTTCTGATCTTTTTCTCCAGCTCCCGGGCCATCTCCTCGCCGCGGTAGAAGGTCACCGGTACCGGACATTTGCGGAACATCTGTTCGGCCACCGAGCCGGCAAACATATGCCGCAGGTCCCGGGCCTTGGTGCCCATGACCACCATGTCGGCCTTTTC
>JGI12210J13797_10042361_pt1 | contig 29599 bp, 24 predicted proteins | sample ElkSlonscriptome_3_FD_13797 | JGI IMG/M metagenome (IMG submission 13797) | reverse complement strand
TGGGACTACTTTCCTGAGGACTGCCGCTCGGCGTTCCGCTTCTTCGACGGTCCGGCGGACCACAACCTCAATGTTGGTTTCCGGGTGGTATGCGGGTCTGCGAGGATCTCCAACTCAGCAGAATAAGGCATTGCCCTCTGCTCTTTTGCCCTCTTGCCCTCTGCCTCCGCGCGAAGCGCGGCGAAAATTATTGGGGTTCTTGGTAATGCCGGTCGGTCTATCGGCGCTGGCGTGGGAGTCCCCGACGGCTAGAGTCAGTAGAAACGGTAGCGCATCGGGCCATCCTGCCGCTGGAGGCTGTCATAAGCGATGAATGCTCCGCACTCTAGCGATCGCCTGTTTCTGCTTCTATCCAGGCCCGAATCTCTGCCAAAACACCGCCTACATTGTGTTGCGCCGCCCCCTCCCGAAAACGTAAAAACCTGACGCCGAGGGCCTCTAGCCTGCGTTGCCTAATATCGTCACGGGCCTGGGCCTCGGGGCTGTCGTGAGAGGAGCCGTCAATTTCGATGGCAAGCATAAGCGCTTTGCAGTAGAAGTCTACGATGAAGTGGTTAATAGGGCGCTGGCGATCGAAGTCGTAGCCCAGCATTTGTTTCCCTTTGAGGTATTTCCACAGATGGCGCTCTCCGGGGGTCATGCGCTTGCGCAGCCGACGGGCACGCTCCTTGAGGATGGGGTTGTAGGGGATGATGGGATAGCGCATTGGGCAGGCGATCGGAGGGGGATGATGGTTAGGGTGCCCGTCCGGTCGCTTACCCACCCCGTTGCCCCTCCCAGGAGGGGAAGTGTTTTGGTCTTCACTGAGGCATTTTGCGCTCTTCACCACATATGGAGCGATAAACAGCGGCTAACAGGCTCAGCCGAAAAAAAGACGCACGATGCAAAACACCCAAACGTAGCCACAAACTTTTCCCTCCTGGGAGGGGCTAACGGGGTGGGTTCAATCCTGGGGAAGAACCAACGGAAGTGAGCTACGGCTGGAGAGGATACTAAGATACCAACAGCGTGACGCTTACCCCTTAAAATCGGTTCACAAAGCAACGTACGCGCTATGACCAAAACCATAATCAAAGGCGGTCGCATCGTCACCGCCGTAGACGACTACACCGCCGACATCCTGATCGAGAACGGCAAAATTGAAGCGATCGCCCGCGAATTGAGCGTGGACGATGCCCAGCCCCACGACGCCAGCGGCCTGCTGGTGATGCCCGGCGGCATTGACGTCCATGTGCATATGGAAACCCCCATGGGCAACGGTGTCGAAACCTGCGACACCTTCGAATCCGGCACCCGCTCAGCGGCCTTTGGCGGCACCACCACCATCATCGACTTTGCCCAGCAGTTCAAGGGCGATAGCCCCAAAGCGGCCCTAGATCGACGGCTGGCGGCGGCAGAGCCCCAGTGCTGCGTAGACTATGGCTTCCACGTCATCCTCACCGACGTCACCCCCGATGCCCTCTCAGAGCTGCCCGATGTCATCAACAATGACGGGGTCTCCAGCTTCAAGCTCTACATGGCCTACCCCGGCGTGATGATGGTGGATGACGCCGATATCTACCGCACCATGCGCAAGGTGAGCGATCATGGCGGTATGGTGAACCTGCATGCAGAAAATGGCGTGGTGATTCAGGCCATGATTGAAGAAGCCTTGGCAGCAGGCCACACCTCTCCCAAATATCACCAGCTCACCCGCCCTCAGCTGATGGAAGGAGAGGCCACCCACCGGGTGATTCGCATCGCCGAGCTAGCAGAGGTGCCGGTATACATCGTGCATCTGTCGGCCAAGGAAGCCCTAGACGCAGTCGTAGAAGCTCGCGATCGCGGCATCCCAGCCTTTGCGGAAACCTGCCCCCACTACCTATTCTTAGACCAGTCCGAATACGATCGCCCCGACTTTGAGAGCGCCAAATACGTGATGACGCCCCCCCTGCGGGACCACAAATGCCAACATGCCCTTTGGCGCGGCCTGCGGTTTGACGACCTGCAGATTGTCTCCACGGACCATTGCCCGTTCTGCTTCAACGAAAACCCCCTCGGCCTGCTGAAATCAAAGCAGTACGGCAAAGACAACTTCAACAAAATTCCCAACGGGGCTCCCGGCGTCGAGTTTCGCCTGCCTCTGCTCTATGACGGCGGTGTCCATGAGGGGCGCATCACCCTCAATCGCTTTGTGCAGCTCACCGCCACCGCCCCCGCCAAGATGTTTGGCCTCTTTCCCCAAAAGGGCACCATTGCCGTGGGTAGCGACGCCGACTTAGTGCTATTCGACCCCAGCCAGCGCTACACCCTGAGCGCCAGCACCCACCATTCCAACGTGGACTACTCTCTATTCGAGGGCCGAGAGGTGCAGGGCAAGGTGCAGAAAGTGTTTTTACGGGGGGAATGCATTGTGGATGGAGAGGAGTGGATGGGCCACGCTGGGATGGGGCGATACCTAAAGCGTGGGGCGTCGGGGCGGGTGCTGTAGTCTATGCGCTGCGGGAGGTGCATCGCTTTCTCAAGGAGATGGCCTAATGGGCGTGCTATACAATAGCAGACATGGCGCTAAACTTTCTCAAGTCTTTTAAGTCAGGCCCAGGGCAGTCCGACCCAGCGCGGGCTTTGGGTGGTCGTTACACCATCACCAAGCAGCTTGGGCAGGGTGGGTTTGGCCAAACGTTTTTGGCTCAGGATCTCCACCTTCCTGGGCGACCGCAGTGCGTCATCAAACAGCTCAAACCCCACGATCGCGGCGCTCAGAATCTCCAGGTTGCCCGGCGGCTGTTTGACACCGAAGCCCGTGCCCTCTATCAGCTGGGCGCCCACCCTCAAATTCCTCGCCTGCTGGCCCACTTTGAGGATGGGGGAGAATTTTACCTGGCCCAAGAGCTAATTGATGGCACCTCGCTGACCACGGAATTCAACAGTAGACGGCCTTGGGGCGAGGCAAATGTCGTCGCTTTCTTGGGGGATGTGCTGGGGACGTTGACCTTTGTCCACGACCACCGGGTGATTCACCGAGACCTGAAGCCGTCTAACCTGATTCGCCGACAGCGGGATGAGCGCGTCGTAATGATTGACTTTGGCGCAGTGAAACGGGTGGGCACCCAGCTCATCAGCGTCGCCTCTGGGCCGAATCCCACCGTCGCAGTGGGCACCCAGGGCTATATGCCCAGCGAGCAGCTTGCCGGACAGCCTCGGTTTAGCAGCGATATCTACGCTGTGGGCATGATGGGGATTCAAGCCCTGACGGGACAGCCGCTTGAGCACCTGACTCACAACGATATCACCGGAGAAATTGACTGGCACTACCATGTTCCCAACGCGCCCGCTGCCCTTCTCACCGTCATCGACACGATGGTGCGATACGACTTTCGGACGCGGTATACCACAGCTAAAGAAGCGCTCGCCGCTTTGCGGCAGCTGCCGCCAGCCCTCAGCCAACATCTCCCCCCCACGCTGACTAATTCAGAGATTGGGGCGCTGGAAGAAAAGGCTGCCCAGCTCACGCCAGATGCGGAGCCGACCCCAAATCATCTCAGCCCCCCTCCGCCAGAGGTGACCCAGCGGACGGTGGCCGTTGCGGGGCAGCGCCCTGTAACCGCTACCGAAGCTAGTAATAATCCCCCTGCAAGAGGCGGCGCAGGTCGGCCATCATCACCAGCGTCGGCCCCTATCCGCACCGTTGCGATCGCCGCGATTGTCATTGGGTTTGGGTTGGGCGCTATGGTGTGGCGAGCCTTCTCCCCTGGTGCCAGTCCCTTAGGGCAAGAGTCCGAGCAAACGTCAGCGCCAGACACAGCGCAAAATCTAGAGCCTGCGGCCTCAGGGCAGGATGCCCAGCAGGTGCCAGAAGGCGGCATTCCGGAAGAAAACATCTCAGGTGACTTGCCGCCAGCTGCCGCGAAAGCAACAGTAACGGACTTTTACGAGCAGGTCTCGTCAGAATCGTGGGGAGCTGCTCGCAATCTAACGGCAGGTGCCCTGGCCCAGGAGTTTAACCCTAGCTTCTTTGAGCAGTTTCGCCAAGTGACGGTGCGCGATCTGCGCGTGACGGACCAAGACGCCGATACGCTGACGCTGGTGGGCCAGAACATATACCGCTACGATGACGGATCCACGCAACGAGAAGAGCGGAGCTTCACGGTCCGGCTCATTGACAACCAGCCGCGCATCGTTGGCTCGGGCTTTATTCGGGTGATTCAGTCGCGGCAGTAGGTCTACATCACGCCGGGTCGGCCAGGGGCAGCTTGACGCTGAACGTCGTCCCCTCAGGGCTACTTTGAACATCAATCTGGCCGCGATGGCTCTCCACAATGGCCCAGGCGATCGCCAGCCCCAGCCCTGACCCAGATTTTGTGCTGGCTGGCAGCTGCGCGGACTTGCGGACAACATTAGAGCGATAAAACCGATCGAAGATATGGGGCACATCTTCCTCCGGGATCCCGACCCCTGTATCGCTGATGTCAACGCAAGCCATATCTAAGCTCGTTGCCAACCGTACTGCTACCGTCCCCCTCGCTGGCGTGTACTGAAGCCCGTTGCCAATTAAGTTTGTGAACAGACGAGCCAGCTGGTCGCGGTCCCCCTTCACCCAGCCCAAGGGCGTCGCGGGATAGGGGCTTTCGCCATCTGGCAGCAGGGTAAGGGTGATGTCCTGCTCTTGGGCGATCGCCTGTTGCTCATCCAAAACGCTGGTGAGGAGGGCATAGAGAGAAACCGGCTGAGAGGAACGCTGGGTGATGCCGCTTTCTTGGCGCGCCAGAAACAAGAGGTCATCCACTAAGCGACCCAGCCGCCGGGTGATGCGCTCCACCACCTGAAACTGGGCCTGCTGCTGCTGCGGGTCGGGGTCCGGGTCGGCCAGGGCGACCTGCACGTTGGTTTGAATGACGGCAATGGGGTTGCGCAGCTCATGGGAGGCGTCGGCGGTAAACTGCTTCAGCTGGTAGTAGGACTGGCGGATGGGCTGCATTGCCAATCCCGATAACAGCCAGCCGATAGCCGCGACAATCCCCACCATCAGAGCCATCCCCAGGGCCAAATCAACGGTAAGCTGCTGAATTGGCTTGGTCACCTCAAACCAGGGATGGCTGACCCGTAGATAGCCCAACACTTGCCGCCCCACCTGGATCCGCTGGGTAATTTGCCGCAGCAGCAGGTCATCGGTGACATGCACTGTCTCCCCATTGGGATTGATGTGAATCGGCAAAGCCAAAGGCTGCTCTAGGGTAGACCACTCCAATGCACCAGTGGAGCCAAACCACTCTAGGTCAATGCGATCGTCTTCGACGGACTGGGCCTTGTTGCGGAAGCTAGCGTCAATATCGACATGCAGTCGAGAGGATTCGAGATGGATATCATCGGGCTCAATAACGAGGGAGCGCTGCACCACTTCAATCACATGGTTGAGGGTATCGTCCACCCGTTCAACGAGGGTATGACGCACGTAGAGGTAAAAGCCGGTGGCAAACAACAGCAGCAGAATGGCAGTGACAACCGTATACCAAAGGGCGAGCCGTCTGCGGGTAGCTTGGAACATGGGCGTACTGGCTGAGGACGTCTGCTTTTATAGTATGAGCCTGCAGGGTAACCTGCGTTCTGGACCGGGGCAGAGCTGGGAATGCAATGGGGCGCAATGGCAGCACAGCCCCCGGTTGAGTTCTTTTAAGCAAATGCCCCATGACAAAAACGGAGTGGGAAAATAGAGCTACACCGATCGGTACGCCCTATGCTTCGCACCCTGCCTCAGCGAGCCTTATCTTACCTAGGTCAATTATCCCAGTCCCCCAAAGCCACAGCAGCCGACGGCCCTCACCATGCCTCTGGCACTGCGATCGCCACCCGCTGTCTAGATGTTGTCTTCGGCGCTGAGCCAGAGCCGTTTCAAGCTCTCAATTCAGTAGACCTGACCGTCCGCAGAGGCCACATCCATATGATTGTTGGCCCATCAGGGGCGGGTAAGACGACCCTGATGCTCACGGTGGCGGGACTCTTGACCCCAACGAGGGGCGAGATTACTGTGTTGGGCCAGCCCTTAGGGGCGCTGTCCCGAACGCAGCTCGATGACTTTCGCCGCCGCCACCTGGGCATCATGTTTCAAGAGAGCAATCTGCTGCGATCGCTGACGGCTCTAGAAAACGTAGAGGCGGCGCTGCTGGTGAAAGGCTGGCGGGCCAATGCCGCTCGGCAAGAGGCCAAGCGAGTGCTGGCACAGGTGATGCTAGAGGATCGAGGCAGCCATCTGCCGCGCCAGCTCTCAGGCGGTCAGCAGCAGCGGGTCGCCGTGGCGCGATCCCTCGCTGGCGGGCCAGATCTTCTCATTGCGGATGAGCCGACGGCATCCCTCGATTCGGTGAGTGGCGAGCGGGTGATGGCCTCAATTCATCACCTGGTCAAGCAGCAGGGAACCACTGCCCTGATCGCCACCCATGATTCCCGAATCTTGCCCTTTGCCGATGTGGTGGTGGAGCTGTCAGATGGGGTGCTGTTTAGCTGATCACCCCCAGCGCTCCGGCTCCCGCCGCTGCGATCGCCGACAGCAGGGCGGTCAAGAACAGCCACCAAGAGGCCGCCGCTGCTGCCTTGCGGGTGAGCTCAGCCTGACGGGTAGCCTGCCGCTTCATGGCCTCCAGCTTCAGCTGGGCTTCGCGCTGTACATACTCGGCCTGCTGCAGGACACTGTTTCGAGCCTGCTCAACTTGATCGACAACCCGACGGGCATCCGCTTCTGAGATGCGATCGTTGGAGCTGGCCAGCGCGACGAGCGTGTTGCGGTCGAACCGACCTAGACGGGCGCGCAGGGCATCAAACCCGGCGTTGGGGTCGTTGAGCAGCGTCCGCACGTCCCGCTTGACGCCCTCGTACTCCAATTCAGGGCGATCGAGGGAGTTGAGATAGGCCCGCACCTGGGCCAGCAGTCGCTGCACCATAGCGCTGACGCGCTGTTGAATAGCCTTCACTTGACCCACGAACTCGTCTTTAACCGCCATCACCTGATTCACCACCTTGTCGGCTTCTTCGCGGGTCATATCGTCCCGCTGGGCCAAAAGGGCGGCAATCGTGGTGCGATCGAAATGGGCCAGGCGATCGCTGAGGCTGCTCATGCCGGCCTGGGGCTGATCGAGCAGTAGCGAGATGTCGCGCTTGATGCCCTCGGGGTTGAGCTCGTCCTTATCTGTAGACCGGAGGTATTCTGCCACCGTGCTTTGGAAATCCATGGCCTGCTGCTGCACGCGGCGAGCAGCGCGGCGGGGCATGCGGGCAATGTCGCGCAGGGACTCAATCACATCATCGACGATGCGGTTGACGTCGGCTTCACTGAGATCGTGACGCTGGGAGAGCAGCGCCACTAAGGTTCCTCGATCAACCTCGGACAGCCTTGCACGGACGGCCTTGAGGCCTATCTCTGGGTTGTCAAGCAGCACTTGAAGATCCTGGCGGATGCCTTTGGGGTTCAGCTCATCGCGGTCGGTGCGGCGCAGATAGTCGGCGATCGCATTTGTCGCTTGCTCGTACTGCGCCTGGGCCTGGCCAATGAGCTGTTTGGGGGCATAGCGAATTTGCTGCCAGCGGGCTTCAACTTGGTCAATTGTGCTATTGATGTCATCCTGACTCAGATCTTGCCGCTGATTTAAGACCTCCACCAAGGTGTTTCGATCAAACTGGGAGGCCCGCGTTTTCAGCGCCGATAGCCCAGCACCGGGATCCTCTAGCAGCAAAGACAGCTCTCGCTCTAGGGCATCAGGGTTTAGCTCATGACGGTCGGTATCCCGCAAAAACGCCTTGAGCTTGGTCCACTGGTCCGTCGCCTTGGCTTGAACCGCAGCTTGGGTGTCTGCTGCCTCCTCAAGAACATCATTACGGGCCTTCTCAAGCTGCATGACGATAAAGCCGACCTCGGTCTCGGTGATATCCTTACGCTGGACCAGCAGCCGGTCGAAAAAGGTGCGATCTAAACGGGATAGTCGGGCGCTTAGCTGAGCTTCACTGGCGTTGCTGTCTTTCAGAATGGGCTTGAAGTTGAGCTGAATTTTCTCGGGGGTAAAATCGTCTACTGGAGTCGTCTGAATGTAGGCTTGCACCTCCTCCATCAGGTTGACGACCTGCTCCCGCTCCATCGCTGCGGCCGCTGCCGATAGAGCCTCAACGCGAATGCTCTCTAGAGCATCAGCTCTAGATTGAACCTCATCTTGGGTGAAGACCCCCCGCTGCTTGAGCCAGTTGACGAAGTCGGCACGACTGATGTGGTCGAGCTGATAGGACACGGCAGCCGGATCCGCGTTGGAATCATAGATAATGTCCCGGAACTCTCGCGCTATGTGGTCTAAGGACATGCGCCAATGGGGCGTGGTGAGCACATAGATCTCAGCATCCTCTCGAACCGTGTTTCGAGCAGAGGCTTTGAGGCGAGATGCTGAATCACGACTTGGGTCGCTGGAGCCCACGAACTGATCTACAGCGGTAGACTGGACTGACTTGATCTTGTCGGCAATCTGCTCGACATCAACGTCCGATAGGTCGGTCCGCCCCATGACAATACCAACCAGGCTGTTGAGCATGGGAGAGAGGGTGCGGGCGAGGGTGGTTGCTCCCCCTCCGTTCCCGCTGTTGGAAGATGACTGCTGGGACGAATCGTCTTGTTTGACAGCCCGAATCAGCTGGTCAAGCTTTTGCTCGAACTCAGACCCCTTGAGCTGGTCGGCGGTGGCCTGCTGAATGTAGTCCATCAGCCGCTCGTTAGGCTGTTGCGGCTGGTTAGCGCGGCGGCCCCAAACGGCGTAAAGCTGATCGGTGATGCGATCGCGGTCTCGTTTAGATAAATCTGTGCGGTCTGCCACGATTGACGCAAAGTCTTCCCGGCGCAGGGTGGGGAGCGATTCTCCTGCACTGGTGCGGGTTACTCCCGACGTCTCAATCATGCTCTCAAATTCTGCCCGCAGGCTAGACATGTCCAAATCAGGGGAGCGCAGAGCTTTGATATAATCTTCCACCTGCTCTTGTAGGTAGTCAGAGTCTACCGTCGATGACAGCTCCCGGCGCACGGCAGCAGCGGCGGCCTCGGCAGTGGCGATCATGCCGTCGTTGACGTTGTTTTGAAATACCGACGCAGCGGTGCCGAAGATGGCCTGGATGCCGGAGGTTGCCGTATTGACCACCGATCCAACCAGAGATCCTACTGTAGTAGAGCCAATCCACAGCAGTAGAGAAAAGTAAACGGCCCAAATCACGAGGCCCACGACTGCGCCGATACCGGGCGACACTAGTAGACTCAGCTGTACTGCTAGCCAGACGGCGCAAAAGAGGGAAATCACAACGGTGATGAGGGTTGTGATTCCTAAGGCAAAGCCGATGGTGGTGACCGTATCACCTAGGTCGCCATCAGATGAGCTGTCTTTGCTGTCTGAGCTACCCGAGCCCCCGGACAGAGAAACGCCTGCCGCTACCCCTAGATTGGTTAAGAGAAACTGAAAGGCAAAAGCCAGAGCGATACCAGCAATCAAGGTAATGAAAAAGTTAGGTCCGTTAAATATCAAGGCAGCCTCTTCTGGAGAGTCTACTACCGGCTCTGGCAGCTGCAACAGCAGAGATGTTGCGCTGGCGGTAGTGGGGGGTGATGCGATCGCCCCAGCTGCAATCGACCATAGTGATGTCATATCAAAAATCTCCTGGAAGCTGGCGATCTATCGATAAGGCAATAGGGCTATCGACAGATCTAGTCTTAGTAGTATCTCGGGCAGATGACTACAGCAACATCTTTCTAAGGAACGAGCTCCATAGCATCGATAGACAGGACGTGAGATAAGACATGAGATAAGGCATTGACAGACAAGATTGTTTGTTACAGAACAAGCAGAGGAAAACCCCTGGCGTCCTATAGAATGATTTAGCTTTGGTTTCGCGCTGCAGCCCACTATCACTACCTGTTCATGACCTCTGTTCCCCTCGACTACCGGACGATTCGACCCATTGGGGCCTATGCGCTACACGGCTTGGCATCAACTCCGACCGGCCTATTGGCCCTCGATGCGGTGCGAGGGTATCTGCTTCAGATTGACGCCACCAACGACAATACCCGCATTCTTAACCCACACCATGCTGATGCCTACCTCGATGGGGTTGGACTTGCCGCATGGGATGACACCATCTGGTATGCCAAGGGTCACACCGTATTTCGCTGCCGCATTCCCAACCTCGATCCTGAGCCGTTTGTGCGGCTGCCCTATCTTGCCAATGGCATTGCTGTCACCGAGTCGGTGGTCTATGTCGCTTGCCAGAAATATGGCTATATTCAAGTCTTTGCCCGCGATAGTGCCGAGCTAGTGACGCGGTTTCCGGCTCCCGGCATCGGCGTCGAAACCCTGGCTATTCGCGACGATGAGCTATGGGTATGCGATCGCGATGAGCAGACAGTCTACTGTATGGACCGGGCTACTGGAGACATTCGCTTCAGCTTGCTGACGCCCCTTACCTCTCCCTCCGGCATCACCTTTCATGCCGATGACGCTGGCAAAGAGCGGTGCTACGTCGCCTATGCCCTTGAAGAACCATATATTCGCGATGATCCCAACTCAGAAAACCCCTATCAGCTGACCTTCCGCGATCGCACCTTTATTCACCCGCTCAATGTTTACCGCAGCAGTGACGGCTACGCCACCTTGTCCAACGGCTATCTGGTGGAAATGTCATATGTAGAAGAGCTGCTGCCCCTAGATGAAGTAACCATCACCGATTTAGAATGGCGCATTGCCCTGCCTGCCGAGACAAAGCGGCAGCGGATACGCAGCGTTGAGCCCGTAGGCATGGCTTTCACCGAAGAGCTGCAAAAGGGGCAGCGCGTGGCTGTGTTTAAGTTTCCGATGCTTAAACCCAACGAGCGCCGCATTTTTGGCTGGCGGGCCACCTTGGAACTCTACAGTATCAAGTATCAAATTACCCCTTCAATGCTAGATGCTGCTGCGGAGACCGTTCCACCAGAGTTCTTGCAGGATTATCTCATCGACAACGATGATTTGGCCATGGACCAGCCCATCATTCAGCAGGCCGCCAAAGACGCCGTTGGCACAGAGACCAACGCGCTGCGACAGATGCTGAAAATTCGCAACTATGTCTACGATCGCCTCTCCTATGGCATCAAGCCCCATATCGATACCCCGGACGTTGCCCTAGAGCGAGGCGTGGGCTCCTGCGGCGAATATGTGGGTATCATTTTGGCCCTGGCCCGGCTAAACGGGATTCCCTGCCGTACTATTGGGCGCTACAAGTGTCCCCCCCACCCAGAGCTGATGGGTGTGCCCCTAGAGCCTGACTTCAACCATGTGTGGATTGAGTTCTACGTGCCGGGTATCGGCTGGCTCCCCATGGAGTCCAATGTGGATGACGTGCAGGAGCGTGGCCCCTATCCAACGCGATTTTTCATGGGGCTATCCTGGTACCACATGGAAATTGGCAAGGGCATTTCGTTTGAGAAAATCAAGGCTCCAGACAAGCCCGATGAGACCTCTATTGGTGACTTGGCAATCAACCACGTGCGCTTTCGCATTTTAGATGAGCTGTCGCCAGAGGCCTTGTCTGAGCAGCCGTAGGAGAGGCGACGATAGGCGATCGCACAACAGCCGTCAAAGCTTTGCTCGAATCTTGAAGGTATAGTTGCCTCCCGGTTCAAGCTGGTAGTCCGATCGCTCAAGAAATCGACCCAACGGATCTTTGATCAATGCTCGCCCAAGGGCAGGCTGAACGGTCAGCCTGCCCCCGCGAAAGATCCACTCAAAGGTCCACTGGTAGTCACCAGCGCTGACTTCGCCTGCAAGATTGCCTTGGGTCCAGGATTGACGCGTAATTCGAACGTGGGCGGTGGTTTCGGGTAAGCGTCGGGTGCTCACGGCAAAAGTAGTAGTGAAAGCGTGCAGGTGAAAATCACCTAACCAGCAGCCTAGCAGATGCGTTCCCCGAAAAGTCAAGCATTCCTTGCTACAGTTTGCCCCTCTCCTTGGGCTCGGGTGGTGCTGTCCTAGGGCGATCGCAGTGGCGGAAAGTACCCTTGGGGGGCATGGCTCCGGTGGAGCAGTGGCAATAGATTGGGTGTGTTCGGGATGCAGGCTGCACCGCCTGCGGCGGCGGTAACGATGTCGCCCATACCCTTTGTCTCCCGCCAAATGCTATACCCCCCAGCCAGGAGTTTCTCAATGGTTTATCTCCCCAATCCACCGCGTGATTTCCGAGCCCGTCGGCAAGAGGCCAGCGACCAGCGTGATCAAAAGCGCATGGACGCCTTCAATGTCTTTGATATTACCCAACCGTCGCCCAACGAGGATGAAGCGAGGTTCGCTCAGATTGGCCTTCCGGGTTTTGCTTCATTTACCAAAGCGCTATCCCATGATCAGACCACTGGGTTTGTTGAGGGGGCATCCTTTGATTCTCTGCTAGCAGCGCTGCAGACCGGCACAATCGAAGCCTTCGAGGCCGTCCAGCTCGGTGGCGGCGATCGCCTTTTAGCCAATCCCCTCAACGCCTACTCATTCCAAGACATCGGCGATGACTCCAACGGCTCTCGCATGGCCCCAGCTCCGTCGTTGTCCAGCCGCAATACAGCAGTTGATATGGTAGAGCGATACTGGATGGCCCTATGCCGAGATATTCGCTTTGATCAATATGCCAATAGCGGTCTTATCCGCGAGGCTTGCGCAGACTTGAACAGTCTGGGATTTGAGCAGGAGTTTGGTTTCAAGGTCACACCAGAAACCATTTTCCGTGGTCCCTATGTCGGCTGTGATGTTGGTCCCCATGTCTCGCAGTTCTTGCTGCAAGACTTTCAGTTCGGCAATCAGCCCATCTGTCAGATGCAGCGATACCCTCGCCCTGGCTTGGACTATATGACGGATTTGGAGACCTGGAATAGAGTCAACAATGGCGACATCGATCCCACAGGCTCCGACATCATTGACGGGACGCGCTATATCACGACCTTGCGCGATGCAGGCCAGTGGGTCCATCTAGACTTTCCGCACCAGTCCGGACTGTGGGCCACCTTGATGTTGCTGGGCATCAAGGCTGGTCTTTCCGCCGCCAATCCCTACGCCAACGGCAGCATCACCACCTCTGGGTCATTTGGCAGCCTGGGCGATCCCGACATCACAATTCAAGCCGGTCTGGCCGGGGTCTATGGCCTCAAGCATGCCTGGTTCCAAAAGTGGTGTGTTCACCGCCGCCTGCGACCAGAGGTCTATGCCCAACGGCTAGAGTTGTTTCGATGCGGAGCTTTGGGCGGATCTTCCCATGCCCCGCTGGAAGATGCCAAATTCGGCGATCTGTTTGGCGCTGGCGCAAAAGTATGGCGGCAAACGACGGTGCTAGACCGTATTTTTGAGCACAACAGGCAGCAGAACATCGCTCAGGTTCGTGGGGATGGTGAGGGGACCTGGCTGCTGCCCATGGCTTATCCTGAAGGGTCACCCACTCACCCGGCTTACCCCGGTGGACATTCTGTCTTCATCGCTGCTGCCGCCACTGTGGCCAAGGCATTCTTTGCCGATGGTGAGTTTCCCAACCCCAAGGCTCCCGTAGATGGCGGACAGACTCTAGCAGACGTCAATGATGCACCGCTGACAATCCATGGTGAACTGAATAAGCTAATTGCCAACATCACCTTGTTCCGTGACGGTGCGGGTATGCACTGGCGGACGGACGGCACCGCTGCAGCTAGCCCTCCCGAAGGCTGCGCTGAGGCCAATCTACAGACGGGAGGTAATGTGCTTGGCGAGACCCTGGCGATCAGTATGTTGCGTGATACCAGGGGGAGCTACCGGGAGACTGTAGGTCTGTTTGAGTTTCAAGGTATTGGTGGCAACCAGGTCACAGTTTGATCGCACTGTCGGCTGAAGCGATTGACGCTCTAGCGCGATCGCCCTAGCACAGTGACGCAGACATTGCGTAAAGCAGGCCCCTCTAAGCGGCCTGCTTTGCTGTGCGTGGGAACTCTTAGAGAGTGGTGTTGCTTTTTGATGCCAGTGCTGAACACGATCAATGGCCAGAATAGAGGGACTAGCTCAATGGAGTTTGCTATTTCGTACACCCAAAAACACACGGTTTTCCTTCAGCTCATGCGGGAATTGCGTAATGTGAATGCAAACTCAGCATGGCTTTGTGTAAAACGCTACGCAGTATAGATTAAGGTGTAGAAGTATGTGCCTGCATATTTCGGGATTGGCCTGTTTGACCTGCATGACTGGTGAACAATATCGCTGATCCGCCAGGGCTTCTCTCACATTGGCTCAGCGATCAAACCATCGTGATCATTGTTACTCGCCATTCCTAAAGCAACGTTTATATCGGTGCTGTGGCTGTAGTTGTTTACGAGACTTAGTATGAGCAATCGTCATAGCTACGTTGGACAAAACCTCTCCAATAGAGACTTTTCCGGCCAAGACCTCGAGGGAGCGGACTTCAGAAATTCGATTCTCAAGGGCGTTAACTTCACCGGGGCAAATCTAGAGCGCGCTAACTTCTCTAGCGCCTATTTAGACGGTGCAAATTTCTCGGAAAGTAACCTCGCTCAGGCCACCTTCTACCGCGCGTACTTAGTTAGCGCAGAATTTACGGGGGCCACACTCACGGCAACCATATTTGAGCGGGCCTGCTTGATCTGCGCCAACTTTGAGAGTGCCAGGCTGACAGGGGCGGACTTTACCAAAGCCGATCTCAATACAGCGGCTGTTGATATTGGCAGTCTGAATGACTGCCGATTGTCAGATACGACATTGCCAGACGGGACAAGGTCTCATCTACCCCTAATGCTGCAACACATTGATACGGCGAAAATCTTGCCGTACCTCTGACCACAGCGTTCGATTGTGGGGGTCTGTGCGCAAGGCTTTCGTCAGGTATCGCCTCGCTTTTGTCGATTGCCCTGAATCGATTAAAGCCCTAGCCCAGCGCTGGTAGGCAATGGCCTGCCACTGGCGAACTTCTGAGTCGTCAGGCAATCGCTGGGCCAGCCCCTCAACCAGCATCACGGCCCGAGCAAACCGCTGCTCTTTGAGGCATTGCTGAAGCTGACTGTAGACAAGGTGCTTTAGCTTTCGGTCTGCTTCAGATAAGGGGGCAGCCACCGGCTGAGCTGGTGGGGTCGTTGCCGCATGTTGTGGGGATATTGGGCCAGTTAGGACTGGCCTAGACTGGCCGTTGGCGATCGCTGCTGTGAGAGCCTTATAGGCATCTGTGAGCTGAATGAACTGGTCTGCTGACCGAGAGTCAGCCGCGCTGACATCGGGATGGAGCTGACGGGCCAAACGGCGATAAGACGCTTTGACTTGAGAAAAGGTCGCGCCTTCTGGGAGTTCCAAGAGTCGGTAGCACGTTGCCAAGTCCATTGTGAAGGCGGCGGTTAGGCGGCTTCTGCCGGGGTCTCTACTACTTGGTCAATTAGACCATAGTCTTGCGCTTCTGCCGCAGACAGGAAGTAGTCCCGATCGGTATCTTTTTCAATTTGCTCAAGCGATCGCCCTGTATGCTGTGCCAGCATTTCGTTGAGCTCTTGCCGCACCCGCAGAATTTGCCGAGCCTCGATTTCGATATCCGTCGCCTGGCTGCGACCAATACCGCCAAGGGGCTGGTGAATCATGATGCGGGAATGAGGCAGCGCAAGACGCTTACCCGGCGACCCTGCCGCCAGCAGAAACGCACCCATGGAAGCGGCTAGGCCAACACAAATCGTGACGACCTCTGCTCTGATGTGCTGTATGGTGTCGTAAATCGCCATACCTGCTGTCACTGAACCACCCGGCGAGTTGATATATAGGTAGATCGGCTTGCTGGGATCTTCTGAGTCCAGATACAGCATGTAGGCCACGATGGCGTTGGCAATACCGTCATCTACTTCCTCAGCAAGAAAAATAATGCGCTCTCGAAATAGACGCTCGTAGATGCTGATCCACTGCTCGTATGTACTGCCTGGAAGGCGGTAGGGAACGCTTGGAACACCAATAGGCATAAGGTTTTACCAAATGAAGAATAAGTGATACGCGCTATCGCGTGAATGACCGTTAGCTCGATCGATGAAGCACTTCATCAATCAGGCCATAGTCTTTGGCCTCTTGGGGCGTCATGTAAAACGTCCGGTTCATGTCTTGCTCAAGGGTCTCTACCGATTGCCCTGTATTTTGGGCAAAGATATCAAGCACCAAATTTTGCTTCGCTAAAACTTGAGCTGCGTTGATCTCAATATCGCTAGCCTGCCCCTGGGTCCCTGATGTTGGATGATTGAAGGCAATGGTTGCGTGGGGTAAGCTGGCGCGCTTGCCTTTTGTGCCGGAGGAGAGCAGCATTGCCGCTATACCGACGGCTTGACCGAGGCAAATTGTGACGACCTCCGACTTGACGTGCTGCAAGGTGTCATAGATAGCCATGCCAGCCATCACTGACGACATCCCTGATGTCACTGAAGCCATACCAGCGCTTACAGGATCTCCGATGGAGTTGATGTAGAGGTAGATTGGCTTACCTGGATCATCCGATTCGAGGTACAGCAATGTAGAGATGATTGAATTTGCCAAGCCATCTGTGATGGGCTGGTTGAGGAAAATAATCCTCTCCTGGCTCATGCGGGTGTAGATGTTGATCCACTGCCACTGCTGACTACCAGGAAGATTGTATGGAACCCGAAGTGGGCGGTCGACAGCCATAGTTCAAATCAAAGCTAGACGATATTGATATCAATTGATGTCGGTTCAACTCAGGCTAAGTGACGCCGGCTGGAATAGGCTGTGGTAAATCTTTAGCGCTCTCGAGAACGCGGTCAATAATACCGTAGTCCTTAGCCTCTCCAGGAGTCATGTAAAGCATGCGATCGGTATCTTTTGCCAGCTTTTCTGCCGTCTGCCCCGTAGTGCCCGAGAAGATGTCAAGCATAGCCTGACGGTTCTGCAGCACCTCTTTGGCGCGAATCTGGATATCGGTAGCCTGTCCTCGCGCGCCGGAGCGGGTCTGATTCAAGACAATTGTGGCGTGGGGCAAGCTGGCCCGAAACCCCTTAGTTCCTGCCGATAGGATCATCGCAGCAGTTCCCATAGCCTGGCCAAGACAAATAGTATGCACAGGAGGCCTGATGTACTGAATCGTATCGCAAATGGCAAAGGCTTCAGTCTCGTACCCTACGGCATCTCCGGTATACCAAGATGTCCCTGTAGAGTTGATGTAGAAAAAGATTGGCTTCTCGGCATTGTCAAACTGCAAATACAGCAGCTGGGCAATAATCAGCTTAGTTACATCTACCCCAAGCTGGCGCTTAGCGTCGTCTGACGAAAACAGTGGAAGGCCCAGATAGACAATGCGCTCTTTTAGAAGGAGAGACGGCAAATCTGGAGGAGGGGTGCGATACGCAGCGTCTCCGCCATAGTAGGGCGACTGAACAGCTTTAATGGGTGAGGTCATATCCTAGATATTGTGCGTAACGTAACAGCGCTATTTTTTAGCATATAGAAACATAGTAGCGTGGGCGCTACTGGAGTGCTGAGTTTGGCGATGGTGCTGGGGCTCAAGATCTGCTCAAGATCTGGGGGGATAACCGAACCGACAGCCTGTTGTGATTCTCAGTTTGGCGCATTGACATCAGAAACTCTGACTTCGAACCCACATTCAGCATTTGATGTCGATCGATTAAGATCCTGTCAGCTCTTCAAACCATTCAAGGTTGAAGTCGCATTCTGTTTCTAAAGCCCCAGATAAGGCCATGTCCCGCTCGTCATCGGTGCTGAAAGACGCTTGTCCAGTTCGAGCCTGCTCATAGGCAATGTCATCTGTTAGAAGCTCAAGGGTAGCAGGGCTGTAGCGACACATCGTCATTGTGACTTGCTGGTCAGGATTTGTGTCGAGAAAAACATAGCTGTCCACAACGCAGGCTCCGTCCTCCCATCCTTGAATGACTGAACGCCCAACGACGCCTTCCATGAAGGGAAACGGAAACGGCTGGGTCTGATTGTCGGGCAAACACTCGGCAAGATTGTCTAGATAGGCGATCGCAGTCGCGTCCGGGGCTAGAGCATCTGGACTGTCCGAGTTGGTCTGGGCTTGAGCCACAGAACCGTTTACAGGACGTCTCCCGCTGCTCGCTGCCCTAGCCTTGAACATTCTAGAAGCAGAAAGCTCATTGTGGGCCGCTGCCAATGGCTTCGACAGATGCTCGCGCATTTTAGCCTCGCCCCTGTAGCCAAAGGCTGTCGCGTGAGGAGAGAAGTAGGTTATCAGGCCAAAGACAAGGCCGACACTAACAGATAGCTTTCGGCCTGAGAAGCAGCACTTTTGCAAAAGGAGAGGGAGCATGACAACTGTTGATGATTGGTACCCTGACTACGAGAAATATAAAAAATATTGCAGAGCAGGTTACCTATGGTGATCTGCTCTGCAATCAGTGCTTCAATGACTCAGCTAGCTGCCGTAGCCACTGCGATCGCCACCGGAGCGAGGCTCACGGGGCTTTGCTTTGTTGACCTTTAAATTGCGGCCCATCCACTCTGCACCATCAAGATCTTCGATAGCAGTTTCTTCCTTCGCCTCATCCTCGAGCTCAACAAACGCAAATCCGCGCGGACGGCCGGTTTCGCGATCGGTCGGCAAGCTAATACGGCTGACGTTACCGTACTCAGCAAAGACGCGAGTCAAGTCATCGCGCGTGACATCATAAGACAAATTACCAATATAAATAGACATCAGGATGTCTCCTAATCAAAACAGATGAAGCAAGTTATGCGGCACTATACCTGAAACGAATTTGCAACAAGCTTGGTCAACCGAAAACTAGCCATGGGAATTATAGCATCCCAAAAAAGCACGCTGCTATGGCGGCAATGCTTCCGAATATTGGCTCTAGGAGCTTTGCTAGGCAACGGTTTAAGCTTTGCGTCGCTCTGTGGTTATCGCGAAAGCGATAGGTGACCGCCTCCGATCAAAAGGCATTCATCCCAATAGCATTGGTTATCAATGGCCATCGGCTCACTTATGACTGCGCATGGTTTCGGTGTGAACCAGCTGAGACAAAAAGTATTGGGTAATTAGGGTCGGATGCTCAGCTTTCATGATGGCTCTGACAACAGCGACGCGGCTTGCTCCCGCCCCTAAAACATGCCCCAGGTTATCGGTGTTGATACCACCGATGCAAAACCAGGGAACGGTGGACTTCTCTTTTGCGTGGCGCACATAAGAGAGACCTGCTGCGGCTTTTCCTGCCTTCGTCGGTGTCTCGTAGACCGGGCCAACGCCAATGTAATCAGCCCCTTCCTCTAGGGCTTCCGCTAGTTCCTTTGGGTTTGTGGTGGACCGCCCGACGATGGCATGGGGGCCTAGAAGCTGACGGGCGAGGGCTACAGGGACATCATGCTGACCGAGGTGAACGCCGTCGGCCCCTACCGCCAATGCCAGATCGACTCGGTCATTCATCAGAAAGAGGGCGTCATAGCTGTGACACAGCTGCTTGAGCTGTTTGGCTTGGCGCAGCCTTGTCTTATCGTCAGCGGTCTTATCTCGATATTGCACTAGGGTCAAACCACCCTGCAGCGCTGCCTCAACCGCAGTCAATAGATCATCTTGAGGGGATGTAACTAAGTACAGCTGCGATCGCTGCAGCTTATGGTGACGCTGATGGCCCAAGAGATTGCTCTCCAAGGTGTAGACGTCATAGCGCATTTGCTTACAGCTTGCGGCCATCTCCGGCTGGTGCAGCTTGCCGTATTCCTCGAGCACCCTCAAGGCCTCCTGGACGCGGCAAAAGTTAGCCTGCAGCAGCTGATTGATTCCGCTACGCTGCGCTTCATTGGGGTGGGTGAGCGCAGTGCCGGGGTCCGTGGGGGTACTGCGAGCGGCGCGTAGATCGGCGGTATGCCACTGGGCTAGAGTTTGACGCAGCGCTTTACACTGCCCAGAAAGTTCTGAATCATTGAGGCCAAATCGACACCACTCTTCAATAATTCTGAGCCCTTCCCGCGCCCGATCCAAGTTGGCGTCTAGGATACGGTAAACTACGCCTGACAATTCAGACGGCTGATAATCTGTCATTGAAGCCTAACCCCTGTTGTTGCAGCACGGTCTCAATTTTTGATTTGATTCTAGCGATCGCGCTGGCGAAAAGAAACGTACCCTATTCTACGCTGTACTCACTAAACGTCCGGTGGTTTTGGCCGTGTTTGGTGGTTTTGATATTGTGGCAATGTCCATAAGTAAGCCTGAATAACGGTGGATAGCACCCCTATTGTTCGCGCTCTGCGCGAGGCCAGTCATCGCCCCCATGTGGCCTTCTACACCCCAGGTCATAAACGTGGTGCGGGTTCTCCTCTCCGGTCCTGGTGGGGCGATGACGTTCTCGCTGCCGATCTGCCAGAACTGCCGGAACTCGATAATCTGTTTTCCCCTACTGGCCCTATTCAAGCAGCCCAGCAGCTGGCTGCCGCCACGTTTGGCGCAGCAGACACCTGGTTTCTCACCAATGGATCCACCGCTGGTGTGATTGCGGCCATATTGGCGACCTGTGATCCTGGCGATCGCGTTATCCTGCCGCGAAACGTACATCAGTCGGTGGTGTCGGGGCTGATCTTGTCGGGGGCGCTGCCGGTGTTTGTCCCGCCGGTCTATTCTCCGCAGTGGGGTATTGCAATGGGGGTATCTCCAGAGGCGATCGCGGCTGCATTGACCGCTACCCCAGATGCCAAAGCCATCCTGGTGGTGTCTCCCACCTACTACGGCACCTGTAGCGATCTGCAGGCGATCGCCCGCATTGCCCATGATCATGGAGTGCCACTGCTGGTGGATGAGGCCCATGGCCCACACTTTGTTGCTCATCCTGACTTGCCGATGACCGCCCTGGAGGCTGGGGCAGACGTGGCGGTGCAGTCCACCCACAAAACCCTCTCTGCCCTAACCCAAAGCGCTATGGTACACCGGCAAGGTAATTACATCTCTGCCAACCGCCTGTCTCAATCGCTGCAGCTCGTCCAGTCCACCAGCCCCAACTATCTCTTGTTGGCCTCTTTAGATGCGGCCCGACAGCAGCTAGCCATGGAAGGGAATGCTCTGCTGTCTGAGGTACTGGCGCTGGGTAGAATGGCCCGTGAGCCCTTAGAGACCCTGTCCCGGCTGCAGGTTCTGACTCCCGCCGTCGCCGCCCCCTTCGCCCTAGATCTCACCCGCCTTACCGTCAATGTATCAGGGCTTGGCCTCACTGGCTTTGCCGCCGATGAGTGGCTCCATGCCAGAGGCGTCACCGCAGAACTGCCAGAAGCGCGATCGCTGACGTTTGTGCTGAGTTTGGGCAATTGCGCCGCAGACGTCGAGCGCCTCGTTGAGGCATTTACGCAATTAGTAGATGAGACGTCTGGTGATAAAGCTGTCCCGATCCAAGGTGAACTTCCTTTGCCCCTATTGGGCTGCTCTCCTCGGGAGGCTTTTTTTGCCGAGGGCGAAACCGTAACGGCATCGAGGGCGATTGGACGCATCAGCAAAGCGACTATTTCCCCCTATCCCCCCGGCATCCCTGCCCTGCTGCCCGGCGAAGTGATCTCTGCAGAGATCACTTCGCAGCTAAAGGCGATCGCCGCCAATGGTGGGGTTATCACTGGCTGTGACGCGAGCCTAGACAGTCTGCTAGTGGTGAAGTAGCTTTCGGAAGCGCTGCTAAACAGTGTCAGGATCGACGCCCAGTTCTCGCAGTCGCGCCGCTAACCGCTCGGCCTTTTGCTGCGCTTGTTCTGTGGCCTGCTGCGCTTGTTCTATGTCCTGCTGCGCCGCCTTGGCTGCTTCGGCAGGTATGGGCACCAGTGCTCCCTCTGCTGTAAAAAATCGCAGCTTATTGTCATCGATGCCTAAAAATAGGCCGAGCTGTCTACTCCACATGTGCCCTGCCTCGTTGGGCGCTATGGGTTCGTAGGTTCCCGCCATCAGCACAAATCCGGCAAACTCGAGGGTGTCTGGGTCGAACCAAAAGTATTCTGGGGTACGAAACGTATTTTGATAAATGAGCTTTTTCTCCCCGCGATCGGCTTTGGCCGTACTGCGAGAGAGTACTTCGACAATTACGTTAGGGTACTTGCCATCTTCTTGCCATACAACCCAGCTTTTACGAGAGCGCCGCTCCGTGTCTAGGACAACAAAGAAATCTGGGCCTCGAAAGTCCTGAGATTTGATTTGCTTGGGGCTGAAGTAGATGGTTAAGTTGCCCGATGCAAAGAAATCTTGGCGGTCTTGCCACAGCCATTCAAGGCTCAACAGCAGCAGCAAAATCTGCCTTAGGTGTAGATCTGTTTCCAAGGTCGGCTCATCGCTGTAGAGATCACCCGGCGGTACTATGACATTCTCTGCGCCGGGCTCTGGTTCTGGGCCTAGACGGTTGACGGCAGCATCCTCGGCGATCGCATCTTTAGCAGTGACCATGGCAGACTATCGCGGTAGAGGGCTATGCCTATTGTAGAGGCAAGGCTCATGTGCTTCCAAGCGCCTTGCCGCTCAGTTCAGGCGATCGCCCATAATAGAAAGTGCTGACTGCTGCTCGCGATCATTCACAGCAGCATCTTTGTCATATTGAATTCATACCTCCATGGCCCATTCCGATTCGTCCAAGCGCTCAATCTACGCCGCAATGGCGGCCAACGTTGCCATCGGCATTGCCAAATTTGTCGGAGCCGCTATCAGCGGCAGTTCGGCCATGCTTTCCGAAGGGATCCATTCTGTAGTGGATTCGGTGAACGAGGTGCTGCTGCTCTATGGCCTCAAGAAAAGCGAGGCTGGCCCCGATGAGCAGCACCCTCTGGGACATGGGCAAGAGCTCTATTTTTGGTCGCTGATGGTGGCGGTATTGATCTTTGCGCTGGGGGGCGGCATCTCAATCTACGAGGGAATCCAAAGCCTTCAGAATCCTGAACCCGCCAACAACCCTATGGTGAGCTACATCGTGCTGGGAGCCGCCGCGATTTTTGAGGGCACGGCCCTCGTGGTCTCTATCCGGGAGTTCAACAATTGGCATCCCAAAACCGACAAAGGGCTGTGGCGGGCCATTCAGGACAGCAAGGATCCCAGCAGCTTTATCGTCATTGTGGAAGATGCTGCAGCTCTCGTAGGGCTAGCGATCGCATTTGCGGGGGTGTGGCTGAGCGAAACCTTGGGCAATCCCCTATACGATGCGATCGCCTCCATCGCAATTGGACTGTTGCTTACGGTAGTGGCAACGGCTCTAGTAACAGAAACGAAAGGGCTTTTGATCGGAGAGAGCGCGTCTGAAGCAACCCGTGAGAGCATCAAAGCGATTGTGCAGTCGGATGAAGCGGTGATTAATATGGGACCTCCGATTACCATTCATCTAGGACCGAAGGAGGTGATGCTAGCGCTGAATATTGAGTTTCAAGATGATCTCTCCGCGAATGATATTGAGGCAGCGGTGCGCCGCATTGAGGCGACGATTCGTCAAACCAATGACGAGGTGAAGCGAATTTTTATTGAAGCGCAAGCCGCCCCCGAACTTGAGAGACAAACTGTAGAACCGTAGCAACGGGCTTCTGCAACGCCAAATTTTTTGGGGGCGCGGCTATAGCCATTGTCACATCTGCACCAGCGACTGCCCGACCCTACGATCTGCCCTAGTTTCGAGACGATAGGGACATCACGATTCGCAGGATGTACCAGAACAGCAGCGCCACTGAGGCAAACAGCTCCAGGGAAGCGGCTACATGCTGGCCCGTGGAATAGTGATGCATGATTTTGGAGGTGTCATACAGAATGGCGGCAGAGGCAAAAGCCACCATGACAACAGAGAACACAAGCCCCAGAGTGAACCCAAACAGAATGCTGCAAAGGATCAACCCTAGTGCCACAAATCCGCCAATTTTGAGGATGCCGCCCAGGAAAGTGAAATCTTTTTTCGTCGTAAAGGCGATCGCCGTTAGGCCTGCGAACATCAACAGAGTAAGAATCGCCGCCGTGGGGATAACAGTGGGGTCGGAAAAGTAGGCCGCCATGTACAGCAGTGGCGCGAAGATGAGCGCTTGGGCCAAGACATAAATGCCCAGACCGGCGTATTGCGTGCCGACTTGATCTGCCTTGGCCACAAGGCTCCGAGAAAACCAGCCGAGTAGCGAAAATGCGCCCAAAATGAGCAGCCAGCTAAAGCCGCTGCCAGCGACTAAGTTGGTTATTGCACCGGCAATGCCGGTTTGAAACAGCAGCCACTCTACAGCAATAAAGGCTGCAATAGCACCAGCTAGATGCATATATGTTTTTTGAATGAATTGCGCTCGCTCACTGGGACGCGCTTTAGCGATCGCGACCATGACATGCTCCTAATTATTGACGTGACAATTGGCCGATTTTCGGTCGTGTCGGATTCAATGGTAACCCACGGCTCAAGATAGCCAAACCCTGAGCATTAAAGAGTGTGTCAAACTTAAGAAGTCCGTGGACATATTATACTGATGTACTAGCCTGCGCAGCCTGCTCCATCGTCTCTAATTTATGCTCATTTCTCTCCACGTCGAAAACTTCGCGCTGGTCGACTCTTTAGACCTGATATTCGGTTCTGGGCTCAACGTCCTCACAGGAGAGACAGGAGCCGGAAAATCTATTATTCTTGATGCGATCGACGCTGTTTTAGGGGGACGGGTATCTGGGCGCATCGTGCGAGCAGGTGCAGAGCGAGGGCTGATTGAGGCCCGCTTTGCCCTGGTCCCGGAGCTGGCCCAGTGGCTAGATGAGCAGGATATAGAGACGGTTGAGGAGGGCGTCCTTATGTGCCGCCGGGAGCTGACGGCAGGGCGAAGCGGGGTGCGCAATCGCTCTCGCGTCAACGGAATGCCGGTCAATAAGACGCAGATCGAATCATTGAGAGAGCGGCTCGTGGAAATCACAGCCCAGGGACAGACGGTGCAGCTTGGTAACGCGGCCCTACAGCGCAATTGGCTTGATGGCTTCGGCGGCGTGGCGCTACAGCGAAAAATTACGGCCGTTGCAGATGCCTATGCTGCGGCTCAGGCCACTCAAACACTCCTAGACCAACGCCGACAGCAAGAAGCGCAGCGCCAGCAGCAGCTGGACCTATTGACTTTTCAAGCTAAAGAGCTACAGGCGGCACGGTTGGAGGATCCAAATGAGTTGACTGATCTCGAGCAAGAGCGCAAGCGACTGGGCCATGCCGTAGAGCTGCAGCAGTGCAGCTATCAGGCCTATCAGCTGCTGTATCAGACTGACGATGGCAGCAACGCCAGCGCTGACTTACTGGGGCGAGCCCAGGATACCCTGACCACCATGGCCGAGTACGACACAACAATTCAGCCGGTGTTGGAGATGCTCAACGATGCCTTAGCTCAAGTTGAAGAGGCGGGGCGGCAAATCAATGCCTATGGCGAAGGGCTAGAGTCTGACCCCCAGAGGCTGAGCGAGGTGGAAGAGCGGATTGTGGAGTTGAAGCAAATCTGTCGCAAATACGGCCCTACCTTAGCCGAGGCGATCGCCAACGACCAACGCATTCAAGAGGAGCTAGCGGCCTTGACCGATGGGGGAAAATCTTTGGAGACGCTAGAGCAGGACTACCATAGGGCGCAAGCCAAGCTTGAAGAGGTCTGCGGCCAGCTCACCCAGCAGCGACAAAAAGCCGCGCAGCATCTACAAGACCAGCTTGTGGGGCAGCTCAAGCCCCTGGCGATGGAGAAGGTCCAGTTCGAGGTGGAGATTGCTCCTATCTCACCGACAAGCCATGGCGCAGACCGAATCACCTTTTTGTTTAGCCCCAATCCCGGTGAACCGCTGCAGTCCCTGGCCGATACGGCGTCGGGCGGAGAGATGAGCCGTTTTCTGCTGGCCTTGAAGGTGTGCCTCTCCCAGGGCGATGTGGTGGGAACGATGATTTTTGATGAGATCGATGCCGGGGTATCGGGACGGGTTACCCAGGCGATCGCCGACAAGCTGCATCAGCTGAGTCATCGACATCAGGTGCTATGTGTTACCCACCAGCCGATTGTAGCGGCCATGGCCGACAACCACTTCCATGTCAGCAAGGCTGTGATCGGGGATGGGCCGACTGCAGCCCCTGTATCGAAAGTATCAAAGGGCCGCAAAAACACAGGCGGGCAGCAGGTCTCAGCAGGTACTGCCGCCGACCTGAGTCACGATGCTGTGCGGACGGTGGTGCGGGTGATGCCCTTAGATCAGCAGCAGCGCCGGGAAGAGCTGGCCCAGCTTGCCGGTGGGAAGTCAGACCAAGAGGCGATCGCCTTTGCTGAATCCTTACTCAACCAGGCCCGACAGGCTCGCCAGGCGATGCAGGTCTCCGCAAAGTAGCCCAGCCGCATCTAAACAGGATGACCCTAGACCATTACGGTAATCCCGCCGCTCATCGCCCTTTAGAAGCAAGCCATTGGTCTCTCAGTTCCTCTACGATAGAGAATAATTGCTGTTTTAGGGGAATCCCAAACCGGTATGGGTTTACGCGATCGCTTCAACTCGTTCAGTGGCGGGACGCGCTTTGTCGTTTCCCGCGTTTTTGTCCATCTTGTGGGTCAGGATGTTGCCCCGCTGTTGGGTGTGCTCAATCAAGCCGTCCGCGAGGTCATGGAAGCAGATGGGGATATGCAGGTGCTGGGTGAACAGCTAGCCCAGGTTTGCGATCGCCTGCTGGAGTATGAAACCTTTTGGCGATCGGCAGCCAACGAAGGAGACGTCACCTGGGATGAGGGCGAGGCCGGAGATTACGTGAGTGACCTCTTTACAGATTCAGCAGGACGCTACGGCAGCTCCATTGATGGGGCCAGTGGTGAACCCACAAATGGAGCAAGTAGCAATGGAGTGAACGGTGACGAGGACTGGACCATCCCCATCACGCAAAACCTTGTGGTTATTCTCACCGTCGCTTTTGAAGGGGAAGTGCCTGAGCTGGAAACTAGCCTTGCCGATGTTGAGGCTCTAAATGCAGGGCTGAAGGCGCTGATCAACTTACATCACCGGGGCACATTGAGAGCGGTACAAATCCACTTTTCCCCGGCCCAGATAGGGGACGATCTACCCTCAGATCAGCTGATTGAGCACTTTCCTGAATTGATCCCACTGTAGCTGGTGCTGCTTACCGCATTGTTCTAACTGGTTTAATCCAATCATGATGTTACGCAGATTTTTTCTGACCTTAATGGCCTGTTCCCTAGCATGGACCACAGCCGCCTGCTCATTCAGCCAAGACTACCCCGCATCTGACGCCCCTGCGCAGCCGCCATCACAGCAGACCCAAGACACCCCCCTAGCAGCGCCAACTCCTCTTTCAGATGGCACTTACCCCGTTCAGCAGGCCACCTACGATGACGGCTTGGGGGAGTATAGCCTGATGCTGCTAAATGCCCCTTCCGGCCAGTCGCTATTTCGTAGTGCTGAACTTCCTTTGGCGCGCTTAACAGACGAGGAAATTACGGCGGGTAAGTCGAGTGAGTTGAGGGTCGAAAACGGCACACCGGCTCTATATTTGACCCCCGATTTTCGGATTGAGTACGTCCATAATGTGACTGAAACACAGGCCGACCCACAGACGGGTCAAGATGAGGTGGTTATCGTTCGCCGCGAGTCGAACTTTTGGACGCCATTTGCGGGGGCGATGGCTGGCCAAGCTATTGGCAGCCTGCTGTTCCGCCCGCAGTACTATATCCCACCGGTTTATCAATCGGGAGTTGGGCTATCGGGCTATGGTGGCTATGGCCGCAGCTACAATGATGCTGTTTCCCGCTATCAATCTCGCTACAATGCGCCGCCCGTGGCCTACCGCAACCGCCAATTTCGCTCCAGCGGGCGACTGCGCTCCACGGTAGGCGGTTCCCCGCGGATCCCAAGTACGAATACCCGCGTCAACACCAATCGTCCATCGGGCAGCGGGGTTGGCAATAGCGATTTGCGCCGCAATGATCGTCCAAATCAGCAGGCTCGTCCGTCAAACCGGGGGTTTGGCAGTTCGCGGCGATCGGCTCCGCGGGCTCGCCCTCGGATGAGGCGGCGGCGGTAGTGATCTAAATTTTGGATGGCGATCGCATGGTGGATGGACTGGTTCATCTCTTGACCGCGGCCCACCACGAGCCGTGAGAGAGTCAGATCTACTATCTCGCGGCCCGGACAACCAAAAAACCAGCTACCGCAAACCCAGCGAAATTGGGTAGCCAGGCCCCCAAAATGGGAGAAAACACATCGGCGTAGGACATGGCGCTACAGATGGAGTACACCAGATAATAGCCAAAAATAATCAAGATGCTGATGGCGAAACTCAAGCCGCGACCGGCTCGGTTGAGGCGACTACCCAGGGCCGCCCCGACAACCCCAAAGACTAAGCAAGCGAAGGGTAGGGCATACTTTTCGTGAATCCGAATCAACAGCCGTCGAATGCGGGTTCGGCTCCCCTTCTGCCGCAGCAGCTCAACTTGGTCCCACGACTCTTGCAGATTCATCTCGTTGGGATCTCGGCGTTCGCTAGAGGCAATGTCCAAGGGCGTACGCGGCAGCTGAATTTGCTGCTGGTTGAAGCGAAGAATATTGCTGTATGACCCATCTTCAGCAATCAGGTAGATAGTGCCATTGAAGAAATCCCACGTTTGCTGCGGCCTATTCCACAGGGCAGACTCGGCGCTGACAACTTGGTTAAGCCGCTCTTGAGTAAAATCTAAGACCGTGAGCCCGTACATCCGCGTTCCATCAAACCGACGGGCATAGAACAAGCGCGACAGCACCTCATCGTTGCCGTCTCCCACAATATCTTGATATTCCTGGTACAGGATGTTTTCTTCTTGAAAAGCAGACCACCGCTCTTCACCCGTAATTTGCTCTAGCCTAGTAGAGGCTTGGTAGTTACTGGCCGGGACAATAAATTCGTTGAAGGCAAAGTTCAGGGCTGTGACCAACAGGCTCAGCGCAAACGCAGGCACCAAAATGCGGTAGATGCTGATGCCACAGCTTTTCATTGCAATGAGTTCGCTATCGCTCGACAACCGGCTGTAGGTCATCAGCGTCGCGAGCAAAATCGACATGGGGAAGGAATACGACACAAACTCTGGCAGCTTGAGCAGAACAATCTCAAATGCCCCTGCCAGAGGTAAGTTATATTCGGAGACTTGGCGAATGAGGTCAAAGAGAGCGCCGACAGAGACCCCCAGAGATGAAAACGCTCCCACCCCAAACAAGAAGGGAAAAATCAGCTCTGCGAAGATATAGCGATCGATGACGCTGGGGCCAAAGGGCCACTGGCGATCGCCAGCGCGATTTACCGGAGATGGAGATACGCCTAAGGCCATGGATTAGTCTAAAGAGTCCTTGTGCTGGAGTTACGTGTGACATACTCCCGACGCTCATTCTGCGAATAGAGCGCGGGCTTCTTGGCTCTCGCACCACAATTCAATGGGTGCCGCGTAAGAAGTTTTCCTACTTCACTTGGTCCCGTCTAGTCACGCAGCAAGCTGCATGACCCCGATTAGATCCCATCCGCAGGCAATTTATTTAACGTCTAGGCAACGACCAACCCCAGACAAAGAATGAGTATTCAATTTTGAGCTACGTTTTCTACCGTCTGCACTGTTCATCAGCCAAGGGCTGTCCGTTCTGTGTCAGGGTAGCAGGCCGCCGCCATGAAAACAAT
>JGI12210J13797_10255439_pt1 | contig 29600 bp, 22 predicted proteins | sample ElkSlonscriptome_3_FD_13797 | JGI IMG/M metagenome (IMG submission 13797) | reverse complement strand
TTAATGAAAATAATGTTATTAAACAATTATTTATAGAAACATTCAAGAATAAAAATGAAGTTTTGGCGCGATCTAGACCAGATCTGACTGCATTCTGCAGCTTGATCGGTTTACAGGGCCTGTCGAGCCAGCGGCATGGTCATGCAGCGGCAACCACCACCGCCGCGGCTGAGTTCAGCGCCGTCGATGCTAACTGCTACACGTCCTTCTTCCGGCAGTGGCTGGTCGCCCTGAGTGACCTGGTTGGAGTCGACAATCTGAAATCCGGCGTCGGACAGCGCTTCAAGCGTATGCAGATTATGCCCGTAGCCGATAATCTGGCCCGGTCCGAATGCAAAGAAATTGGCGCCGCTGGCCCATTGTTCACGCTCCTGATTGAAGGTATCCGGTCCACCGCAGGCGATCGGCTCGAGATCCACATCGAGCGTTGCTAGCGCTTCAAGCACTTTTGGATATTCCCTGATGCGAGCGCCCTGGCCGTTGTCAAAACGACAGTGAAAGGCCTTGCAGTGCTGTGATCCTGTAATCAGCGGCGGAAACACCACGCAGGCATCCCGATCAACCATGGTAAAAATCATGTCCAGATGAATCGTGGCCCTGGTTTTCGGGATCTCGACGATAACGAAATCGGTCACAGGACCCTGGCTGGCAATAGCGCGCATCAGTCGATCGATGCCGGCGACCGAGGTGCGCTCGCTGTAGCCGATGACGACCAGGTTTTCGCGGATAACCAGCAAATCACCGCCTTCAATGGTGACATCCGCATTCGGGCTGTCTGTGCCATCAAAATAAAATCCGCGGCTGGCCAGCGCCGGGTGGTATTTGAATACGGCTTTCAAGAGCAACGCTTCGGCGACGCGGGCACGATACGCCATCGAACCAATAATGATCCGGTCATTGAGGCACATGGTGGCATCACGCGTAAAGAACGTGTTGGGCAACGGTGGTATCGCATAGCGCGATGGATCGAGGTATTTTTCCAGGCTATCCGTGCGCTTGGGCGTGCCCTGAATCAATTGACTGGCCAAGGCATCGGCCGGCATATCCACGAGCTCGCCGATCATTTCCGGACATTCAAACAGGCGGCATAATTCCTCAATCAGCGCCCTTCGAACCCGGTCTTTTTTCACCACTTCGGCAAGCAGCGAGCTGAATTCGATGACGCGTGCGATGTTGCCCAGCACGCCGGTCAGCTGCTGATGCTCGCGCAACGCCAGCTGTAGATTCAGGATATCGTCATACAGCACTTCTGCCGCCGTGTCCGGCGTCATGTTTTCCAACTCCTGGCCCGGCGTGTGCACGACGACGGTTTCGAGTCGACCGATTTCTGAATTCAGCTGGATGGGGATTGTCATGCCGGCGGCCCTCGATATCTCTGATCGATTGGAATGGTGCCCGGGGCCGGAATCGAACCGGCACGGCCGTTAAGCCGAGGGATTTTAAGTCCCTTGTGTCTACCAATTCCACCACCCGGGCTGATGAAAAGATCCGACGTCGGGGTGTAACCATGAAAATGGAGGCTAGGCCCGGAATCGAACCGAGGTCCGCGGCTTTGCAGGCCGCTGCATAACCACTCTGCCACCTAGCCATGGGACAGGTTTTACTCGTACAGCCAGATTCTAACCCCAATTGAGCCTGGAGTCATTTCATTGGGCAAACAATACCGGGTTGAATTTCCCCGCGGCTTTGCACCTGATACTGAAAACCCCGGAGGCATCGCCACCGGGGTTTGCTTGAAACTGGAGCGGGAAACGAGACTCGAACTCGCGACCCCAACCTTGGCAAGGTTGTGCTCTACCAACTGAGCTATTCCCGCAATCAGCCCATCATTTTATAAGTTGAAAATTATCTGTCAAGCATAATTCGCAATTAATGATCGAACAATTCCCTTGTAGCAGTCGCTCAGGTAAAATCATACGCTTGATCTTCCCGGTTTGAATCCTGTTCAGGCCGCTAAACCCCATTTGTTGAGTTGTCATTGTGAAATCCGGTACGGCACCGTTATTCAGTATCATCGTGCCCACCCTGAACGAAGGCGATACGATCGGTCGGTTGCTTGACCGGATCGAGCAGATCGAGTCGATTCGTGGCCGGTTCGAAATCATCGTTGCCGACGATGCATCCGGCGATCACACCGTATCCGAGGTCCGTGACCGGCAAGCCAGGCTTCCGGTTCGGCTGCTGCAGCGCACAGGCCGCCCCGATTTGAGTGCTTCGGTGCTGGAAGCCGCTCGAATGGCACATGGTCAGTGGGTCCTCGTCATGGACGCCGACGGCAGTCACCCGGTCGAGCTCATTCCCGAACTGATTCAACCGTTGATGGACGGTCGAGCCGATATCACGGTTGGCAGTCGACATACAGCAGGTGGTGGTATCAGGGATTGGCCGCTCTGGCGACGCTGGGTTTCGCGCGTTGCATCACTGCTGGCCTGGCCATTCACGTCGGTAACAGACCCGATGTCGGGCCTGTTTGCAACCCGGCGTGATCGTCTTCTGGAGCTTCCGGTCGAACGGGTCGGCTACAAGATTCTGCTTGAATTGTTGATTCGAACAACGCCGGAACCCGAAGTGCTTGAGGTTCCATTCTGGTTTACCGATCGCGATGCCGGGGCTTCAAAAATGACGGCTGCGATCCAATGGCTTTTCGTGCGGCGACTATCGATTTTTGCCGGCGCCCAGGACTATGCCGGCAAAGCCGGAATCATGATGATGGTCCTGATGCTCTGCTGCCTTGTGGACCTGGCTGCGGTACGCATACTGGGCTCTCTGGCTTTGCCAGATAATCAAGCACAGATGCTGGGTTTCGTGCCAGCGGTTGTGCTGTTTGCGTGGCTGTTTCTGACTCGCTTCGGTGTGGTCGACCGGTCCACCCGGTATTGGAGTATTCGTTTGCTGATTGCCGTCGGGCTGGCCTGGGCGGTGCGCGCGCCTGTTTACACGCTGCTGGAAAATGCTGGCCCGGCCATCGCCTCCGGTTTGGCCAGCATGGCAGGCGTCGGCGTGCTCTGGCTTGCGGCAATCTTCTACGTGTTTCCAGACCGGCATGCGCCGCTGAATTCTCGAGCGCGCTGGCACTTGGCTGCGCTGGCACTGATTGGCCTGTCGTTGCTGTTACGGAGCTTGTACTTGCCACAGGCCGATTTGATTTTTGATGAAATGTACTACTGGACGTACAACCTGTACCCTGCCCTGTCTTATCTGGATCATCCGCCGTTGACAGCATGGCTGATTGCCATCGGTTCAGCCCTCGCAGGCGATACGCCGCTGGGTGTCCGTTTGCTGCAGCTGCTGCTGATGCCGCTGGCCGTCGTGCTGGCCTATTACTATGGGAAGGCCATGGTCGACAAAACCACGGGCCTGTTATGTGCGATGTTGATTGCGGTCGTGCCGGCATGGTTTGCCAGTGGGTTTTTGATGATCACGGATGCGCCTCAACTGGTTGCATGGCTTACGGCCCTGCTGGGTTTTCAGCGGGTCTTCATCCAGAACCGGTCCGACGGCTGGGTTCTGGCTTCATTGGGCATGGGTCTTGGCATGCTGTCGAAATACACCATCGCTTTTCTGGCACCGGCTGCGTTGCTGTTGATTCTGATTCAGCCCGGCTTGCGCCACTGGTTGTGGAATTGGCGGACCTGGCTGGCCGGCTTTTTCGCCGTGTTACTGGTTTCACCGGTGCTGATTTGGAACTACCAGAATGACTGGGCTTCGTTTGTATTTCAGACCACCCGTCGAATCGATGAGGACGCCCGCTTCAGCAGCCACTGGTTGGTTTTTCACACGCTGGTCATGCTCGCACCACTGGCCGGTATTGCTGCGCTGTATGCACTGGGCCCGGTGCGCAAGCAGCTGATTCATGATGCACGGAAACGCCAGTTCATGCTCGTCTTCACGCTGGTTCCGCTGGCTTTTCTTGCGCTGTTTGGCACACTGACTTCAACCAAGTTTCACTGGGTCATGCCGATTTGGCTGGGGTTGCTTCCGTTGATTGCCTGCACTATTTATAGTGCATCACATGGACTGGTCGATGCCCGTATCCGTCCATTCTTGAATGGCCTTCGGCGGCTCTGGCCTGCAGCGCTACCAGCGACCTTGATCGCATTCGGGCTGGGACTTCAGCACGTCACTCAGGGGTTGCCAGCGGTACCGATCAAGGAATATCGACTGGGCTATCTTGGATGGCCTGAAATTGCCCAGGCGGTGTATGAGTTGGAAGTCGAGGTCGAACGACAGACGGGCCAGCGGCCGATCGTGGCCGGCATGGCCAAATGGGGGGTGTCAGCCGCGCTCAGCTTTCATGATGTGGATGGCAGGGTCGATAACATCACGGCGAGGAACCTGGTCGGGCTGGGTGGATCTCAATGGGAGCGCTGGTTCGATTCAAGTCAATCACCGGATCGACCCGTGATCCTGATACACCACGAGCCCAAACTGATCAACGCGCCATGGCTCGGAGGCGCATTGATCGGATTGGGGCCGCTTGAAATGCGCATCATCGAGCGTGAGGGCCGTCCTGTGCAGCGGCTGTACTATCGATTTGCCGACGGTTTCAGGAGCGAGCAGTTGCGCTACCCTGGCCATAGGCCGGAATAACGGCAGGCTGCTTGCTGTGCGAAAGTCGGCTGCTGGAGAGTATCCACCAAATCAGCACGGGATAGTGGCACAATAGCGCGCTGTTAAACGCCAGATCTATGGAGACCCATGGCAAAAGACGAACAAATCGAAATGGAAGGCCGCGTGCTGGAAACGCTGCCCAATACCATGTTCCGCGTCGAGCTGGACAATGGCCACACGATCACCGCGCATATTTCCGGGCGCATGCGCAAACATTACATCCGGATTCTGACCGGTGATCGCGTCAAGGTTGAAATGACCCCCTACGATCTGAGTAAGGGTCGTATCACCTATCGAATGAAATAGACTGCCCGGTGCCGCCAAGGGCACCACTGAATCACGCTGTGCAAGCTTGACCGAGCCACGCGGTACAGAAATTCCCTGGCCGGCAGCGACGTTGATTCATTCCTCGAGAATGGATTCTGCCGGCTCCGGGTAAATCAGCTTCAGGCGTTCGCCACTTTCTTCCAGTTCGATTTTCAGCGTTCCGCCCTCTTCCCCAAGCTGGCCAAACAGCAGCGCGTCGGCCAACGGCTGTTTGATCTGTTCCTGAATAACCCGCTTCATCGGACGTGCGCCCATGGCCGGATCAAAGCCATGTTCCGCAAGCCACTTGCGCGCTTCGACGTTGATTTCCAGATGCACGTTGCGGTCCGCCAGCTGGTTTTCCAGCTCCATGATGAATTTATCGACGACCTGCAAAATGACGTCCAACGAAAGCGGGCTGAACTGGATGACCGCGTCCAGCCGATTCCTGAATTCCGGCGTGAACTGGCGGCGTATGGCTTCCATGCTGTCGCTTTCCCGATCACTGTCGGTGAAGCCGATCATTCGGCGACTGATATCAATGGCCCCTGCATTCGTCGTCATCACGATGATGACATTGCGGAAATCGGCCTTTCGTCCGTTCGCGTCAGTCAACTGGCCATGGTCCATCACCTGTAGCAGCAAGTTGTAGACATCCGGGTGGGCCTTTTCAATTTCATCCAGTAACAGGACTGCATGTGGATTCTGGGTCACCGCTTCGGTTAGAAGGCCGCCGCGATCGAACCCGACATAGCCCGGTGGAGCACCAACCAGTCGCGATACCGTGTGCGCTTCCATGTATTCCGACATGTCGAAACGGATCAATTCGATGCCCATGGTCAACGCAAGCTGACGCGTGACTTCGGTCTTGCCAACCCCGGTAGGACCGGAAAACAAGTAGGAACCGATCGGGCGATCCTGATCGACCAATCCCGAACGCGCCATCTTGATGGCCGAGGACAATGTCTTGATGGCCTGGTCCTGACCAAATACGGTCATTTTCAGATCTCGCTCGAGAGTCTTCAATGCATCCCTGTCGGATCGCGAAACCTGTCTGGGCGGAATGCGCGCCATGCGCGCGATCACATCTTCAACCTCGGTCACACCAATGGCATCGGAGCGCTGCTCTTCTTCCATCAGCCGCTGACGTGCACCCGCTTCATCAATCACGTCAATGGCCTTATCGGGTAGATGCCGGTCATTGATATGGCGTGCCGAAAGCGTTGCAGCGGCCTCAAGCCCCTCGGGCAGATATTCGACGCCGTGATGTTCTTCGAAGCGGTGCTTCAACCCGTTTAGAATTTCGATGGTTTCGGCCACGGTGGGCTCGACAATGTCGATTTTCTGGAAACGTCGAGCCAGCGCGCGGTCCTTTTCGAAAACGCCGCGATATTCCTCGAACGTGGTTGAACCAATACAGCGGAGTTCACCGTTGGCCAGAACGGGTTTGATCAGATTCGAAGCATCCATGACGCCCCCAGAAGCTGCGCCGGCACCAATGATGGTATGAATTTCATCAATGAACAGGACAGCGTTATTGCGCTCACGCAGCTCGCCCAGGACCGCTTTCAGGCGTTTTTCGAAATCCCCGCGATATTTCGTACCGGCTAACAAGGCACCCAGGTCCAACGCCCAGATCTCGGTGTTGTGCAGCACCGCTGGCGTATCGCCCTCGACGATGCGCAAGGCCAAGCCCTCGGCCAGCGCAGTCTTGCCGACGCCGGATTCGCCGACATACAGCGGGTTGTTCTTGCGGCGCCGGCACAGAATCTGAATGGTTCGTTCGACTTCCTTTTCACGGCCAATCAATGGATCGATGCGATCGGCCCGTGCGCGTTCATTCAAGTTGGTGGCAAAACTGGCCAGCGGCGACTTCTTTTCTTCCTCCTGGACCTGCTGCGGATCCTCGCTAATGCCCGGATCGATGGACATCGGTTCATCGGTCTTGGTGATGCCGTGCGATATGAAGTTGATCACGTCCAGCCGCGTCAAGTCCAGTTTGCTCATCAGGTAGACGGCGTGCGAGTCCTTCTCACTGAAAATAGCGGCCAAGACGTTGGCGCCGAGCACTTCAGTGCGCTCGGCAGACTGCACGTGGTACAGCGCGCGTTGCAGCACCCGCTGGAAGCCAACGGTGGGCTGTGTATCGCGTTGGTCACCTGCTGAGAGTACCGGGATGGTCTCGTCGAGTACCTGTTTCAGTGACTCAGCCAGAACGTTCAGATCCACGTTGCAGGCGTTCAGTACTGAACGTGCAGACGGATTTTCCAGCAGGGCCAGCAAGAGATGCTCGACGGTCAGAAATTCATGTCTGCGGCTACGGGCTGCCTGATAGGCCTGGGATATGGAGAGTTCGAGATCCTTGCTAAACATGTTGTGCGTTCTCCTGACCGTGGTTCGAGATCATGGGCTGATGACCATGAGCGCTATCGTACTGTATATTCCGACCCGAACCAGCGCCATTGGGTTCCTGGAGTGGATCACGATTCCTCGAGCGTACACTGCAATGGATGTTCGTGTTCTCGTGCGTGATCATTGACCATGATGACCTTGGTTTCAGCGATCTCAAACGTGTAGATTCCGGCGACACCACGACCCCGGGTGTGCACGTTCAGCATGACCTGAGTGGCCTTGTCTTGAGACATGCTGAAAAATCGTCGCAACACGTCGACAACAAACTCCATCGGCGTGTAGTCATCGTTGAGGATGACAACCTTGTACAACGGCGGTTTTTTGACTTCGGGCCTTGCTTCTTGTAACGCCAGGCTGTCGCCTTGCTGCTGTTCGTTTTCGGGCAGATCGCTCATGATGGATTACAGCGTTTACTCGTAATGTTGGCTAAATTCTATCGCATACCAGTCACAGATCGGTTCACGTTTCAGCATGTATCAATTGACCGCTTAACGGGCTGTATACATGGTGTCACAAGTCGATTCCGCCGCTTCGGTGCGCCATGACCGCCCGGCCCGAACGCTGAATGCAACAAAAAACGGGCCCGCAGGCCCGTTGATCGATCAAGCTTGAAACCTATGAATCAGGCCGATTTCTCGAACTGTTCTTCTTCGGTCGAACCGGACAGAGCCGAGAGCGATGACTGATTGCCGGAAATCGCCTGGGTCAATTGATCAAAATACCCGGTACCGACTTCACGCTGGTGGCGAGTCGCCGTGTAACCGACATCTTCAGCCGCAAATTCCGCCTCCTGCAGCTCGACATAGGCTTCCATCTGTCGCGCCTTGTAGCCGCGTGCCAGGTTGAACATGCTGAAATTCAGCGCGTGGAAACCGGCCAGCGTGATGAACTGGAATTTGTAGCCCATGGCGCCAAGCTCGTTCTGAAACCGTGCAATATCGCTTTCAGACAGATTCTTTTTCCAGTTGAACGACGGCGAGCAGTTGTAGGCCAGCATCTTGTTCGGATATTTTTCGTGAATTGCTTCGGCAAACTGCTTGGCCTGATCAAGGCTGGGCGTGGACGTTTCACACCAGACCAGGTCGGCATAGGGTGCGTATGCAAGACCGCGCGAAATCGCCTGTTCTATGCCGGAGCGCACTTGATAGAAGCCTTCGACGGTGCGTTCGCCGGTCGTAAACTCGTGGTCACGCTCATCAACGTCAGAGGTCAACAGGTTGGCACCCATCGCGTCCGTGCGAGCCACGATAATGGTTGGCACATTGCTGATATCCGCTGCGAGTCGAGCCGAAACCAGTTTTTGCACTGCCTCGGAGGTTGGCACGAGCACTTTACCGCCCATGTGACCACACTTCTTGGCGGACGCCAGCTGGTCTTCAAAATGCACGCCGGCAGCGCCTGCGGAAATCATGTCTTTCATCAGTTCATGTGCGTTCAGGACGCCGCCAAAACCGGCCTCGGCGTCGGCCACAATCGGTGCGAACCAGTCAATGTCACCGGATTCCTCAGAATGCTGAATCTGATCGGCTCGCAGCAGCGTGTTGTTGATGCGCCGCACCACCTCGGGCACTGAGCTGACCGGATACAGCGACTGATCGGGATACATCTGGCCGGCATTGTTGGCGTCTGCGGCCACCTGCCAACCAGACAGGTAGATGGCCTTGAGGCCGGCACGAACCTGCTGCATGGCCTGGTTTCCGGTCAGTGCGCCCAGGGCGTTGACGTACGGCAACTCGTGCATCATCGTCCAGAGCTTTTCTGCGCCGTGCCGGGCCAGCGTGTGTTCGATCGTGATCGAACCACGCAAACGCAGTACCTCGGCGGCATCGTAGGTACGTTCGACGTCTTGCCAGCGCGGGCTTTCGGTCCATTCACGCTCCATCTGAATGATCTGGCTGACGTTGTTGGCTTCGTTCATAGTGCTGCTCTCCAGGTTCGTCTAGTCCAACTGCTCATAGGCAGGTAGAGTGATAAATTCGATAAATTCGTCTTCGGCAGTAATTCGTTCCAGTAGATCGGCTGCCTGCTGAAAGTGGCCGTTGGCATACTCGGCTTCACCGATCTCCAGTTTGATGTTCTCAAGGCATTCGGTCAGCCAGTTACGCACCAGGTCAAGATCGATATCGCGACCATCGTCCAGGGCGCCGGCCGGGTGACGAATCCACTGCCAGAGCTGTGCTCGCGCGATTTCGGCGGTTGCGGCATCCTCCATCAAATGATGGATCGGAACACAGCCCAGGCCACCCAACCAGGCTGCAAGGTAGCGGATAGCGACTTCGATATTGCCCCTGACGCCAGCCTCGGTAATCGTGCCCTTGGCCGGTTCAAGCAGGTCCTTGGCAGTGACTTGAACATCGCGGCGTGCCTTGTTCAGCTGATTGGGTCCGTGCAGGTATTCATCAAAAATCTCACGAGCGATCGGGATCAGGCCCGGGTGCGCGACCCAGGTGCCGTCATGGCCCTCGCTGGCTTCGCGCTTCTTGTCGTTACGTACTTTTTCAAGCGCTGCCCGGTTGGCTTCATCGTCTCCCTTGATCGGGATTTGCGCGGCCATGCCGCCCATGGCAAAAGCACCGCGCCGGTGACAGGTCTGAATCAAAAGCTGGGCGTAGGCCTTCAGAAACGGAACGGTCATTGTGACCTGCTCACGATCTGGAAGCACTTTGTCAGGATGATTCTTGAAGCGCTTGATATAACTGAAAATATAATCCCAACGACCACAATTCAGTCCCACGATTCGATTGCGCAGGGCGTACAGGATTTCATCCATCTCGAATACGGCCATGATGGTTTCGATCAGCACCGTCACCTTGACCGTGCCTGTGGGCAGACCAATGGACGATTCGATGTCGGACAACACCTGCTCCCACAGTGCAGCTTCGTGCCGATTTTCAAGCTTTGGCAGGTACAGATACGGGCCTCGACCGCTGTCAATCAGCTTCTGGGCGTTATTGACCAGAAACACAACGGCATCGAAGATACCGCCGGGTATCGCCCGCCCATCGATCTCGACTTGCTGTTCATCCAGGTGCCAGCCTCGTGGACGAACCATCAATATGGCAGGATCTGCTTCCAGCGCATAATGTTTGCCGTTCGTTGCGGTCAATTCGATCGTGCCATTGACGGCATCAGCCAGGTTGCGCTGGCCGTGCATCATGTTGCTCCAGCTGGGCGAGCTCGAATCCTCGCAATCGGCCATGAACACCAGCGCATCCGAGTTGAGCGCGTTGATGATCATCTTACGGTCAACTGGACCTGTAATTTCGACCCGTCGATCCATCAGTTGCTTCGGGATAGGCGCTACCGTCCAGTCAGCGCTGCGAATGTCGGCCGTTTCCTTTGGAAAATCAGGCACTTCACCTGCATCCAGTCTGGCCTGTGTTGCTTTGCGTGCAGCCAGCAGTTCGTCAACGGGGCGACGGTAGTGCGCGCCAAGCCTGGCCAACACTTCAAGCACATCTGCACTGAGTACATCCTGTGTTCCGTCTGGTGCCGGTTTCAGCAAGCGAACGACAGCCTGCCCTGAGCTGCTTGCGTCGGTTGATTCATTCATGCAATCACTGGTCTCTGCTGGTGGTTATGCGGTTGGCGCTGAAGCGCGGCAACGATTCGCTACGATTGAAAACCTGCGTAGCGTAGTGGGAAATCCAATATTTGACAAATTAAATATTCAGATATTGATCATTGGAATTTCCAATATAATAATCGGCTGGCTGGGGCGTGAAATCGCCCGGATCAATCGCGGCAATAAAGATCAATGTATAAAGGAAATCTTCTCAAACACTTACGCGCATTTGTTCAGACGGCACGTTTGGGTAGCGTGTCGGCCGCAGCCGATCGTCTGTTTCTATCGCAGCCCTCGATCAGTCAGCAGGTGAAATCGCTGGAGCAGGAATTGGACCACCGCTTGTTCGAGCGCCAGGGTCCTAGACTGAATCTGACGCCGGCCGGAAGAACGCTATTGGATATGGCCGCACCGCTGGTTGATCAACTCGATGCATTGCCCGATGAATTCGACCGCGTGTTCGGCCGGCTCGATTCCGGCGAAATTCGCATTGCGGCCGGCGAGTCGACCATTCTGCATTTGCTGCCCTCCCTGATTCAGCGATTTCGAACTCGCTATCCGGGTATTTATGTGCACCTGCATAACGTCACCGGTGCCGACGGTATGGGCATGCTGCGCTCCGATCAGGTTGACTTCGCGGTCGGCTCCATGATCGACGTACCGGACGACATTCGATATCGCCCGATCTACAGCTTTCGACCGGTACTGATTGCCAGTCGCGATCACCCGCTGGCTAGACGCAGCCAGGTCAGCCTGGCCGATATTAGCCCCTATGGCTTGATTCTTCCGCCTCAGCGGTTGACAACCTACACGCTGATTGACCGCGTTTTTCAGAAACATCGTCTGCCGTTTCGAGTGACGATGGAGGTCGGTGGCTGGGAGGTCATCAAGAAGTATGTTGCCAGTGGATTGGGCGTGTCCATCGTGACCAGTTTTTGCCTGACTGAGACCGATCGTAAGCTGCTGGTTGCACATGACGTCAGCCAGTGGTTCCCGGAACGTACCTATGGCGTTGTGGTTCGCAAAGGGGCCTACTTGACTCCCCAGGCACGCCGCTTTATCGATCTGATGTCGCCGGACCTGATTACCGACCCGTTTGCCCAGCCGGTCCAGGATGCTTGAAGAATCAGCCTTGCGAATGGCGGCACCCTGCCCCATTTAGGTAGTCATGAACGATTTCACCATGGTTGCAATGTCCGGCGGTGTGGATTCCTCCGTCACGGCCTGGTTGATGCAGCAATCGGGCCGACCCATTGCCGGATTGTTCATGAAGAACTGGGAAGACGATGATGTCGACGGTGCCTGCAGCGCCGAGCAGGACGCGGCTGATGCACGAAGCGTGGCAGAGCAACTGGGCATCCCTTTTCACGCGCGAAACTTTGCCATGGAGTACTGGGAGTCGGTGTTTGAAGAGTTCCTGTCAGAGCTCAAAGCCGGCCGCACACCCAACCCGGACGTGCTGTGTAATCGCGAAATCAAATTCAAAGTCTTTCTTGAACATGCGCGCGACCTGGGCGCTCAGCGAATGGCGACCGGACACTATGCGCGTCGGCAGGATTGCTCGAACGAGGCGCGCTTGCTCAAAGGTGTCGACCCTGACAAGGACCAGAGTTACTTTCTCTACATGCTGACTCAGGAGCAGCTGCAGCAGGCTGAGTTTCCGATTGGGGAATTGCGCAAGACTGAGTTGCGCGCCATGGCCCGTCAGGCTGGCTTGCCAACGGCGTCCAAGAAAGATTCCACCGGCATCTGCTTTATCGGTGAGCGCAACTATGATGCCTTCATCGAGCGCTACCTGACCGGCCAGCCAGGCGATATCGTGACGACCGACGGTCGGTGTATTGGTCGCCATCGTGGTTTGATTCATTACACGCTGGGTCAGCGTCGGGGTCTGGGTATCGGCGGCGTTCGCGGTTTCCCGGAGGCCCCCTGGTATACGGTGCACAAGGACGTGAACAACAACCATCTGTTCGTGACCCAGGATGCAGAGGATCCACACCTGTGTTCAACTGCATTGACGGCGTCGCAACTGACCTGGATCGCGGGCCTGCCGCCAGAGCCGAACGCGCGGCTGAAAGCAAAGATCCGCTATCGTCAATCCGATCAGGACATCGAACTGGTTGACCTGAATCAGCAGCAGGACAGAATGGAGATCCGGTTCAAGCAGCCCCAGCGGGCGGTCACGCCCGGTCAGTCGGTTGTGTTGTACGACAACGATGTCTGCCTGGGCGGTGGCATTATTCATGATTCGGATCGCGTCATACCGCAGCTTTGACACCGCCCAGAAACCCGATGGCTCGTCAAGCGTTTTAATGCACTTGATCCGCACGCCACCTCTACAATAGGTCTTCATGAGACACAGCATCAAACAACAGGCGATGGCTTTTTGCGGCATCCTCCAGTCCGCCGAGCTGGTTCGACAGATCGCAACCACGGGCCAATGCAGTCAACAGGCCGCTCGCGCCAGCATTGACAGCCTGTTTGTCACAAGCCCGGATCGCACCGTTGATGTCTACGGGGGTATCGAAGGGCTCAGACTGGGCCTGACCATTGCTGCTGAAATCAGCCGCGCTGACTCCCAGCAGGCCATGGTCAGCCTTCAATATGCCTCGGGACTGCTGCGATTGGCCAAATATCTTCGCCGCGATCCCCAGCGACAGCGAACGCTGTCCGAGGAGCTCAAGTTGGTGGAACCCATTCGGCAACGCGCGGCCCAGGCCTATGACGACAGCGTCATTGCGCAGCTCGCTGACATCTACAGGAACTGCATCTCAACGATGGGCTTCCGAATCCAGGTGGGTGGCCAGCCAACCATTCTGAAGCAACAGGAAAAGGTCGCCACCATTCGAGCATTATTACTTTCCGGTCTGCGCTCAGCCCATCTCTGGTACCAGTTGGGTGGCCGACCCTGGCGTCTGCTGTTTCAGCGTCGAAAAATGTTCATGGCGCTTCAGGAGCTGACTTGATCTCACCTGCATCGGTTCGCCAAGTTGTTCCCGCTGGCCGTTCGATGTTGGTAAGGTAAGGCTTGGTCTAACGCAGTCGCCCGGAACGGGCAGCCGACCGCTGTAAAGGCTCAGGGACACTGTACGATCAGTCGAATCACACCACCACGAACGGAGATCATCATGCGCGACGCGTTGAATTGTCTGGACCAGTTGGACGTTGACGGCAAGACGTTTCATTTCTACAGCCTGACCAAACTGCAGCAGTCCGAGTCATTGTCACGCCTGCCCTTTTCTCTGAAGATCCTGCTGGAAAACGTCTTGCGACATGAAGACGGCGTCAACATTACCGAGCAGGATATTCGGGCCATCCTGAACTGGGATTCGCAGTCCAAGCCCAGCGAAGAGATTGCATTTACGCCGGCCCGCGTTGTGCTGCAGGATTTCACTGGTGTACCGGCGATTGTTGACCTGGCCGCCATGCGTGATGCAATGCGGCAGCTCGGCGGCACACCAAATCAGATCAATCCGTTGTCACCGGCTGAACTGGTGATTGATCATTCGGTCCAGGTCGATCAGTACGGTAGTGCCGATGCCCTCGACCTGAATAACCGAATCGAATTCGAGCGTAATAAGGAACGCTACGCGTTTTTACGCTGGGGCCAGGGTGCGTTCGATAATTTCAAGGTCGTACCGCCCAATACCGGCATCGTTCATCAAGTCAACCTCGAGCATCTGAGTCGAGTGGTGTTTGGCGAAGAAATCGATGGCGAGTTGATGGCCTGGCCAGACACTTTGGTAGGCACTGATTCACACACCACGATGATCAACGGCCTCGGCATTCTGGGTTGGGGTGTGGGTGGGATCGAAGCCGAAGCCGCCATGCTCGGTCAGCCGATTTCCATGCTGCTGCCACAGGTCGTCGGCTTCAAGCTGAACGGAAAATTGAAACCCGGCTCCACCGCAACCGATCTGGTGCTGACCGTGACAGAAATGCTGCGTGAACACGGTGTGGTCGGCAAGTTTGTCGAATTCTTCGGCGACGGGCTGAGCAGCCTGCCGCTGGCCGACCGCGCAACACTGGGCAATATGTCGCCGGAGTTCGGCTCGACCTGTGCAATCTTCCCGATCGATGCGGAAACCATCCGCTATCTGAAACTGTCCGGTCGCAGTGAAGAGCGTCTGGCGCTGGTTGAAGCGTATGCAAAGGCCCAGGGGCTGTGGCGCGAAGACGGTCAAGCTCACGCTGATTACACGTCAATCGTCGAGCTGGATATGCAAGACGTCGAACCCTCGCTGGCAGGACCCAAGCGCCCGCAGGACCGTATCCCACTGAGCAATGCCAAGCCGGCATTTGCTGAAGTGCTGAAAACCATGACGGCCAAGCGGGCCGGTGATGAATCCAAGTTTGCCTATGAAGGCGGCGGCACTGCAATCGGTGCGGTCGAGACACCCGGCGTGGCCAAGGTGAACTACAAGGACGAGGATTTCTACCTTCAGGACGGTGCCGTGGTCATTGCAGCCATTACCTCTTGTACCAACACCTCCAATCCGGCCGTCATGCTGGGTGCCGGGCTGCTGGCCAGGAACGCGCGCGCCAAAGGCCTGACCGTCAAACCATGGGTCAAGACGTCACTGGCGCCGGGCTCAAAGGTCGTGACCGACTACTTGAAGGATGCGGAGCTACTGGATGATCTCGAGGCCCTGGGTTTTTACACCGTCGGCTATGGTTGTACGACCTGCATCGGCAATTCCGGCCCGCTACCCAAGCCGATTGGCGAGGCCGTGCGCGATAAGGATCTTGTGGTCGCATCGGTGCTGTCCGGCAACCGGAATTTTGAAGGCCGTATCCATGCGGATGTGCGCACCAACTATCTGGCTTCGCCCCCACTGGTCGTAGCCTATGCCATCGCAGGCAACATGCAGGTCGATCTGATCAATGATCCGTTGGGTGAAGATCAGGATGGCCATCCGGTCTACCTGAAGGATATCTGGCCGGATCCGCATGAGCTGCAGGATTTCATTACCAGCACCGTGTCCAGTGAAAAATATTTGCGCAACTACGCCAGCGTGTTTGAAGGTGATGAACGCTGGAAAAGCATGGATACGCCAACTGGCGAGATGTTTGCCTGGTCCGATGATTCGACCTATATTCAGAATCCGCCCTACTTTGAAGGTATGACACTGGAATTGCCGAAACCTGGCAATATCGAAAATGCACGATGCCTTGCCATGCTGGGTGACTCGGTAACGACCGATCATATTTCACCCGCGGGAGCAATTGGACCGAACACACCTGCTGGTCAGTACCTGCAGGCTCAGGGTGTATCGCCGGTGGATTTCAATTCCTACGGATCACGTCGAGGCAATCATCAGGTCATGATGCGCGGCACCTTCGCCAATGTGCGCATTCGCAATGAAATGGCTGAAGGTACCGAGGGTGGATTGACCACACACGTTGAATCCGGTGAAGTCATGCCAATCTACGATGCAGCCATGAAATATCAACAGGACGGTACGCCACTGATCGTGCTGGCGGGCAAGGAATATGGTTCAGGCTCGTCGCGCGATTGGGCGGCCAAGGGCACCCTGCTGTTGGGCGTCAAGGCGGTTATATGCGAAAGCTATGAGCGAATTCACCGATCGAATCTGGTCGGTATGGGCGTGTTGCCACTGACGTTTGTGGAAGGCGAGTCCCGCAAGTCGCTGGGCCTGAATGGTTTCGAGACCTTTTCGATTCAGGATCTTGATATTGGAGCGTCGACCTCAGCAACCGTAATCGCACGGAATGACGACGGCAAAGAGACAACGTTTACCGTCAATGTGCGGCTGGATACGCCCAAGGAAGTGGACTATTACAAGCATGGCGGCATTCTGCACTATGTATTGCGCCAGCTGGCTGATACTGATCCAGCCGGTGGCAATCAAGCGGCAGCGTAACGGTCAGATGGTGATGCTGTCCGCAGTGGGCTCTATTGACTCAATCTGCTCGAGCAGTGCCTCGATTTGCTCGTCTTTCTGCTGCCACAAGCGATTGATCCATTCTCGGAATGCCTGTTTTTGCTCCGCATTGCCGGAATAATCAAGACCTTTGAACTGGTCTGGGATGTCCAGCGTGCGCAGCGCAACGTGAATTGTTCGGACCCGGTTGGCAAACAAGTCACTGAGCCTGGGTTGGTTCAGACTATAGACAATACTGACATCCACGATCTGATCAATTGAATCGCCCATGGTTTCGAGCACAAAGGCCACGCCCCCGCTGCGCGGTTTGAGCAAATGACGATACGAAGAACCTTGTTGCTTGTGCTTGTGTCTGGTCCAGCGGGTACCCTCGACGAAGTTCATCAACGCCACCGGCAGAGTTTTGAATTTTTCGCAGGCCTTGCGCGTCTCGGCGATATCGCGTCCTGCAAGCTCGGGCCTTCTGGCAACCTGCTCTCGTGAATAGCGCTTCATGAACGGGAAATCCAGTGCCCACCAGGCCGGGCCCAGCAATGGAACCCAGATCAGTTGGCTTTTCAGAAAAAACCGAAGCAGCGGTAGACGACGGTTGAACAGTTTCTGAAGGATCGGGATGTCGGCCCAGCTTTGGTGGTTGCATATGACCAGATACTGTCCCTTGGGATCCACCGGCAATTCCCCCTGAATACGGATGTCGGTATTCGTCAGGCGGTCGATCATCCAGGAATTGAAGCCGATCCAGCTCTCGGCAATGGATGTCAGCAGGCCGCGCACAACGTTGCGCGACCTTGCGGTCGGCATCAGCAGACGCAGCACAGTGGCCAAAAGCAGCGGTAGCACGTGCACAATAGTGTTCAGTGCAAGCAAGGTCACACCAAATGCAACGCGCAGCGCATAGTCAATTGTTCCTAGCATGCAATGGATTTTCGCATGAAACCAGATACTAATTCGACGTTGTAAGTCCCATGGATTGCCGACCTGTTTCATTGACCAATACCAGCCTGGCAGCTTACCTGCCGGATGAAGCCGAGCTGAGTGAGCGGTTCATTCGCAGCAGCGGCGCTGGCGGACAGCACGTCAATCGTTCGGCAACTGCCGTTCAGCTGCGCTTCGATGCTGTCAACAGTCCGAGTCTGCCCCCTGCCGTGCGTAGTCGGTTATTCAAGCTTGCCGGTCAGCGCATTGATCAGGATGGCGTCATCACCATCCAGGCGAGTGAACACCGAAGCCAGTATCGAAATCGCCAGGATGCAAGAACGCGGCTGGCGCAGCTGATTCGGCAAGCCCATCAAGTGCCAAAACCCCGCCGCAAGACCCAGCCGAGCAAGGCTCAGAAAAAACGTCGCATCGAAACGAAAAAGCGCCGTAGCCAGACGTTGAAGCTGCGAAAAAAGCCGAATCCAACCGATGGCTAAGCATGCGTTCACTGTCCTCGCGACCGTCGAACTACAATGCGGTCGATGATTTTGAATCGCGCTAACCGTTTGTTCATTCTCGCAGCCCTCGTGATGGCTCTGCTGGTAGCCGGAACCCCGCTGCTTGCCGTTGCAGCCGCACAAGCTACCGTTGAACAGACCACTGCGCAGTGGTCTGATCGACTCGAGAACACGATGACGGAAGCGCGCATTCCCGGCGTTGCCTGGGCCGTGGTCCATCAGGGTGAAATCGTCGATTTGTCCGGCCGGGGCTTTATCGATTCGAGCCGCTCGGCTCGCATCAATCCGGACACGGTGTTTCGCATTGCCTCTGTATCAAAGGGATTTGCAGGAGTATTGGCAGCGATGCTGGCCGTTGAAGGTCAGATCAATCTGCAGGACCCGATCCAACGTTATGCACCGTCATTTCGCTTCAATTCACCGGCTGCGGACCACTTGACGATTGAAGATGTACTTGGTCAGCGCAGTGGACTGGTACCCAATGCATATGACAATCTGATCGAATCGGGTATGCCGAGACAGCAGATCTATGGCCATTTCGAAGCTTTGGCGCCGGTCTGCCCGCCGGGCACCTGCTACAGCTATCAGAACAGCGTATTCAGCCTGGTTGAAGATGTCGTCGAGCGATCCACGTCCGTACCCTACCCGCAGTTGCTGCAGCAGCGCATTTTCGACCCGCTGCAGATGGTCAATGCCTCGGTCGGCTATGAGGCGTTGAACAGCGCCGGTAATCGTGCGGAGCCGCACGTCAAAACCCGCTCAGGCTGGCGAGAAATCCGACCAAGGAGCAGCTATTATCAAGTCAGCTCGGCAGCCGGCATCAACGCCAGTATTCGCGACATGGCGATCTGGGCCAACGCCATGCTCGGCCATTTTCCGGAAGTGATCTCACCAGAAGCCATTCAAACCAGTCTACGTCCAGCAGTTCGGACTCGAAACGAGCTCCGTCATCGGAGCTGGCGAGGCGCTCTGACCGATGCGCATTATGCGCTTGGCTGGCGTATCTACCGCATCGGCAATGAGTCGCTCGCGCTGCATAGTGGCTGGGTCGCCGGATACCGGGCCGAAATTGCGCTTTCTCATGCACATGATCTTGGCATCGTGCTGTTGATGAACGCGGAATCACGGGCGATCAGTGAATTGAACAGCGCGTTCTGGAGTGCAACCCTGCCCCGACTGGCGCCTGCCGCTATCGAGACGGCGAAGATGACGTCGGAGTGATCTGTTCAAGCAACCAGGCAAGATATTCTGTGCGCTCGACATCCCGCTGATCGATTTCCGATCGCAAGCGGCGGCGTTTGACCAGTGCGCGATACTTGTTCAACAAATTCCGGATTCGGCTGCGAATCAAGAGTGCCGCTTGAGAGCCATCGGTCTGATCCAGTTGAAGCGCTTGTGCAATCAGTTTTCGTTCACGTTCCTGGAACAGGTCTGTCTGCAAGTCGAAATCACTCATCAATCGTTACATAGTCCACTGAAGCTGTCATGATACGGCTAACCAAGGGTGGGCCGAGGGCCGAATGACAAGCAGCCGTAGAACGCCTAGATTTCGTCGTTTACCACTGGGGCGGCCGTGGTGCGAGGCCATCGAGCTTGCCAATGGCAGGCGGCTGCTGATTCGGCCGATTGAACCGGATGATGATGCAGCCTTGAGAACCAGTTTCGGCCTGCTGACTGCCGAAGAGATCCGCTTTCGTTTTTTGCACCCGATGACTGAGCTGACGCCTGCCTATGCACGCCAGTTGAGCACCATTGACCCGAAGCAGGCGTTCGCGCTGGTCGTCGTTGAGCTGGATCCGCCGCCGGTTGCGCTGATTGGCGGTGTGGTTCGTGCCGCAGTGGAGCCGAATGGAAAAGAAGCGGAGTTTGCGATCATTATTGGTCGTGAACTCAGTGGTTTTGGTCTGGGTGAGTACCTGATGCGTCGCATGATCGAGTGGTGTCGCAAGAAAAGACTCCATCAGGTATACGGTGATGTCATGCTCGAAAACCACGGCATGCTTCGATTGACCGAGCGGCTCGGCTTCAAGGTCAGGGAACTTGACGAATTTCCCAGTATTGTGCGGGTGTTTCTGAATTTGCGCGCTTAGCCATCAAGAGGACGGTGGCTGTTCGTCAATGTCCAGCCGGGCTGTATAGGGCAGTTTCAGACGCAGCATTCGCCATGCCCACAAAAAGCCGAAATAGCCCATAACGGTGCACGGAATGGCTACCACGAGGCTTCCGAGAATCAGGGCCAGCGTTTCACGAGCGATTTCTACGCCGATTTCATCGGCAGGCTGGGCAGCAAACGGAATCAGGGGCAGCAGGTACTGGCCGATCCGGTTGTAGCCGAAGTACAGCGGCGCCATGGTGAAGGGATTACTGACCAGAGAAATGATCAGCGAAGCCGGAAAATTCGCGCGGAAAATGATACAAGCAATGACCAGCAGAATGAACTGAAGCCCCACCGTCGGTGTGAGGCCGATAAACAGGCCCAGGGCAACGCCCCTGGCCAATGAATACTCGGTGACGTGCAACCCACCACCCCGACGCAATACGCGGGCCACGCCCGGGCGATTCTCGAGCCACTCGCGAATTCGACTACGCTGCTGCCTGGAACCACGCAGAAACTTAAGTCGGGCCCAGCGCATCCGCTAGTGCATGACTGCATGACCCGGTTTGAGGACCAGGCATGCCATCATCAATCAGCGCCGATCATCCCGGCCTGATCCAGCACGAAGGCGTACTCCATTGCCACGCGTTCCAGGCGTTCAAACCGGCCGGAGCTGCCGCCGTGGCCGGCCTCCATGTCGGTGTACAACAACAGGGGGTTGCGATCGGTCTTGAGCTCACGCAAACGCGCGACCCACTTCGCCGGCTCCCAGTACTGGACCTGAGAATCCCAAAGACCGGTTGTTACCAGCATCGCAGGATAGGCCTGGGCGCTGACGTTGTCGTAGGGTGAGTAAGACAGCATGTAGTCATAGAACTCGGGCTTCATGGGGTTACCCCATTCATCGAATTCGTTGGTTGTCAGCGGGATGGATTCGTCCAGCATCGTCGTGACCACGTCCACGAACGGCACGTGAGCAATAATGCCCGCATAGTGGTCAGGGGCCATATTGGCCACGGCGCCCATCAGCAATCCACCCGCGCTTCCGCCCATGGCAAACACCCGGTCCGGATCGACCAGGTTGCGGTCCACTAACCCAGAAGTTACATCAATAAAATCAGAAAACGTATTGATTTTATTAAGAAGTTTGCCCTGGTCATACCAGGTGCGTCCCATTTCCTGCCCGCCTCGGATATGCGCTATGGCAAATACAAATCCCCGGTCGACCAGGCTCAGGCGGTTGGTCGAAAACGTTGGTTCGCTTGATGAGCCATACGAACCATACGCATATTGATATAACGGCGCAGTGCCATCCAGCGGTGTGTCGACATGGTGCAGAATCGAGACCGGCACCATGGTGCCATCGCGTACTTCAATCCAGAGTCGATCGGTCTGGTAATCGGCCGAATCAAACCCGCTCGGGATTTCCTGTTGTTTGAGTAGCTCTCGATCACCGTTGACCACGTCAATTTCAAAAATCGATGTTGGTGTAGTCATGGAGGTATAGGCGTAGCGAAGTCGCTGACTCGCCGGGTTTTCATTAGTGCTCAGATAGGCCGCGTAGGCCGCTTCATCAAACTCGATCAGTTCTGAATCGCCAGTTGCGAAGTTAAGCACGCGCAGTCGACGCAAGCCGTCAGACCGCTCGCTTACGGCTACGAACTCATTGAAAAGGTTGAAGTTGTGGATAAAATTGTCTTCGCTATGAGCAATGAGATCCGACCATTGATCACGGTCGTTGATCTGATCTTCAGCAGCCTGCATCAGCCTGAAGTTGGGTGCTTCCCAGTTGCTTCGAATCACCCAGCGGCCATTGGCATGGTCAGCAATGTATTCGTGATCACGCTCACGCGGAAACAGCACCTGAAAGCCTAGCTCGGGATTCTGACTATCGAAAATGCGCATTTCCGACGATACGGTCGAGCCCACGTAAATGAAATTAAAGCGACCGGATGCTGTTTTACTGACCCCGGTGTAGAACGAAGCATCGTCTTCGTCGTACAGATTCTCTGCGGTATTTTCAGCGCCCAGAATATATTGACGCACAAACCGCGAGCGGAGCGTTTCCGGATCATTGGCGACGTAGAACAGCGTCTGGTTATCCGCCGCCCAGGTGATCGATGAAATGCCCGTCAGGCCGGTGTCTATCACTTCACCGGTGTCCAGATCCTTGAACATCAGCTTGAACTGCCTGCGACCCACTTCGTCCTGAAGCCAGGCCAGATGACGACCGTTTTCCGAGACTGCCCAGTTCCCGATCTGGAAGAAGTCCTTGCCTTCGGCCATCTCGGCCACGTTCAGCATGATCTGCTCTTCCCCGTCCATGCTGCCCTGGCGTCGCGCATAGATTGGATATTCGCTGCCGGCTTCATAGCGCGTGTAATAAAAGTAGCCGTTCGATTCAAAGGGAACCGAGCTATCGTCTTCCTTGATTCGGCCTCTGAGCTCATCGACCAGCGTGTCCTGGAGTGTTTCAGTATGCGCAAGGCGTGCTTCAATGTACTCATTCTCACCCTCAAGCCAGGCAATGACTTCAGGATCCTCGCGCGTATCATCACGCATCCAGTAATACGGATCGACTCGATCGCCGCCCGGCGCGCTGACGGTATGAGGGCGTTTCTCGGCAATCGGCGGAAGTGGTACCGTGTCAGGCACCGCAGGGTCATTCGCTGCTGTAACGGCGACTGAAGAGTCAGCGGTAGCCGGTTCCTCGACGGAATTCTCCGACGGATCAGCACATCCCCCAAGCGTGACTGCACTTAGCAGTGTCAACATCATCCAATAATCCTTTTTCATTCAGTAACTCCCGAAATTGCTTTCAATGGCCAGGCGGATTTGGAGCCGCACCAGCGCGGTTATAGAGCGCATCAAGACAGCGTTGATGAAATTGCCCTGGATCCGTTCCATCAAAAAGCCCCAGTGCTTCGGCTTTGATGAAAAACCCGTCTGCCGGCAGACCATTTCGACGCCGGCTGATCACGAGCGCTGCCCGCAGTGGTTTCTGATCCGCGGCATCCCGATCCATCAGTGCTTCCAGCAGCATGGTCAGCGTATGTATTCTGTAGGGCGCAGGAACAGGTACTGCATCTGCGGCCTGCACATACGTCAAAGTGGAATATTGTAGCCGTGTTTGTTCGAGAATCCTGCTGAGCGCAGCGATCAACTCGTCTTGATTCTCGTTCACTGCGTAGCGGAGCTAGCCAAGGCCAACGTTGTTTTTCTCCAGCACGCGCTCGGCTCGATAGCTGGAGCGGACCAGCGGTCCAGACACGACCTCGAGGAATCCCCGCTCCAGCCCCTGTTCCCGAAAATAGTGGAATTGATCGGGCGTAACGTATCGTTCGACCGGCAAGTGATTGATGGTCGGGCGAAGGTATTGTCCAAAGGTCACGATATCCACGTTGCGCTCGCGCAAGTCGTCCATGCAGTGCAACACCTCGTCGTCGGTTTCGCCCAGCCCCAGCATCAAACTGGTCTTGGTCAACACCGTTGGCCGATGTTGTTTGGCGTGCTCCAGCACGTCCAGCGTCTGTTCATAGCCCGCGCGCGGATCACGCACCGGGTGGGTCAGGCGCTCGACGGTTTCGACATTCTGCGCAAACACCTCCAGGCCCGAATCAACCACGGTTTCGACGCATTCATTGCGACCCTGAAAATCCGGCGTCAGTGCTTCGACCGCCGTTTGCGGATTGACCTGCTTGATTGCGCGCACGCAGTCGGCATAGTGCCCGGCCCCGCCATCGGCCAGATCATCGCGGTCGACCGAGGTCAATACGATGTATTTCAGATCCATCAGGCGGACCGACTCGGCGGCATTGGCCGGTTCATCCGGATCCAGCCAGCCGCGCGGGTTGCCGGTATCCACAGAACAGAAGCGGCAGGCGCGCGTGCAGACATCGCCCATCAACATGATCGTGGCCGTGCCGGCGTTCCAGCACTCGCCGATATTCGGACACTTGGATTCCTCGCAGACCGTGGCCAGCCGATGCGTCTTGACGTTGGTCTTGACCTGCTCGTATTTGCCGCCGGACGGCAGCCGCACGCGCAACCACTCCGGCTTGCGCCCGATCGGCGCGATATTCGGATCCCGCTGACGCTTGATACCGTCACGAATGGCCGTGAAGCCCTGTGGTTTCTGGACTTTCTCACCGCTTTTGACGGTGATGGGAATCTGATTGGTCGGTGCGCTCTGCGTCATTGAATCGATGAAGTGCTTGGCGTTAATTGATCTGCTAATAGTACCGCACTACTGTTATTTAACTGTCTTTCCCTGAAATCGATTCGACCAAATCGTGCGTACCTGATCCAGCAGAGCCTGAAACTCAGGGTTAATGTCGAAGCGTCTCAACAATACCCAGGAATCGACTGAATCTGACGGCAGGATGATAGGCAAGCTCAACGCTGATGGATTCCAGTAGTTTATCAACGTCACTCTTTCGCTCATTCAGTGCATACAGCGCCAGTAAAAACTGGGTACCGAAAGGATTGCCCGGATCCAACTCCAGGATGATGAATTTCGCTTCGACGTCAACCTCAACACCGGCCAGACCGTCGGTCGCATCCTGATGATGGATTCGCTGGCCGGCCCGAGGATCCGCTGCCGCCCGACGGTCAATGGCTTCGGCGAAACCACCCCGGCTGGAGATGCCATCATCGATTACACCGGTTTCTGCCTGATGCGAGGCAATGAAATCGAAGAAGACGACGGACAAATTGAGCCCTGAGTGCGCCACCAATGCATGCTGCCGGACCTTCCGGCAGCATGATTACGGAGTAGAACTTGCCACCACTCGCCCGGCAACTTCATCGATCATCGCGGGACTGCAATGCAACTCACGAGACAAACCGACGGGGTCATACTCATTCCATAGCTTGACTCGAGATCGAACGAGGCGACGCAAACACGCCTGAAAATCCATGGACTGCTCAGAAACCAGCGAGCCTGGCATCCAGGGCCTGATCAAGGCCTCTGGCATCAATCGATAAAAAGCCGCGAGGTGGACTCGACTAGTCCAAAGGGTGATTGAATGGCTGGACCCACCATCCGGTCGAATCGCAAATGCCTCTCGGCGTCGCATCAATGCTTGAAAAGCAGCAGTCCAGCCACCTTGGACCACTTGTCCGGATTGCCCGATACCGGCCTCCCCTTCATCGGATCGCAAATAAGCTACTCGATCCAGCAAGGCAAGCAGTGATTCGGTTCCGGATGGCAGTACGATCGGGTGACTGGAACCAACAGATGACTGATGCCGACTTCGCTGTTTCATGCGCCTTGCATCAAAGGGTGAACCCGGCCTGGACTCGAAACTGCGCGTGCGACGCTCTTCTGCTGCCTCCTCGTCCAGGAAGCTATGTGGCGGCGCGTGGATCAGGCTTTCGGCCAATGGCGAGGGTTCATCCAGGTCCAGCGCGATGACCTTGATCCTGGCCGACTCGATCTTTTCGAGGTAGGTTTCGAGGCCCTCAATGTCCATATGCTCGTGCAGGCAATCATTCAGCGCCTGCTGCACCAGCGGATGATGCGGCACTTCGCGCGGACCGCTCAGGTTCTCCAGGCAGGCCAGCTGTTCGGGAAACACCTGTTCGATCAGGTTCTCGGTCCGGTTGCGTTGAATTTGCGGCGAGACCGGACCCTGTGCATCGACCCGCAGCACGCTGAGCGCAGTATTGGCACACCATCGAAAACGCGTCACGAACAGCGGCGTGTCGAGCAGCGCCTGGATTACTACACCGCGGGCAGTCTTGGACGTCACAAAACGCACAATAGCGTCGACGTCGAATGTGCTTTCTGTACCGATCGAGATCAGGATGCCGTCATCAGTGGCCGCGGCCTGCAGTTCGAAATTGAACTGCCGGCAGAAGCGCTTGCGCAGTGCCAGGCCCCAGGCTCGATTCATTCGGGCCCCGGCAAAGGTGTGCAGCACGATATGGCGATCGTTGTTCGGATCGCGAAAGCGTTCGATCAATAGTCGATGCCGGGCCGGCAGTGCACCGAACACATTGTGGATTCGTTTCAACCAATCACGAACCATTGGTGAACACTGACCCGACTCAAGCCGCCTCAACAGTCGCGCGCTCAGTTCAGGCGAGCGACCTGCACCATCACCGAACCAGAACGGCACCTGCACCGCATCGCCGTCATAGGGCAGCACTTGAATCGTGCCCGGTCGGGTACGAACAATTTGATACGGGCGGTTGCCAAGCTGAATCACATCACCGACCGACGAATCGAAGGCAAACTCCTCGTCCAGCTGGCCGAGCAGCTGCTGGTTGGCGGCATCAACAACGTCGTACTGAAACCACTCCGGAATGGTACCGGCGTTGCTCATCACGAGCCTTGCGGCATGCGGGTGGGCCTGTAAGCGTTGTCCCTCTGTCTGGCTCAGCAATGTCGATTGATCTCCAACGCCATTGACCGGCTGCAACAATAACGCTTGAATAACTTCGTCAAACGAATCGCGACACAGGTTACGCCAAGGATACGCCTGCGTGACCCATTGATACACGTCATCTGCCTTCAAAGCTCCTGAAGAAACAACGACGGCCAGGACTTGCTGCGCCAACACATCCAGCGGTGCCGGAATGGGTACTGTCGCTTCGATTTCTGATTGCTGGATTGCATCCGATGCCGCTTCTGCCTCGAGCCATTGATTCAACGTCAGTGGAAACACGTGCGCGATGGTACGAGCGCCTGGACGATGTCCGCTGCGGCCTGCACGTTGACATAAACGGTTAATTGAACCGATGCTGCCAATTTGGCAGACACACTCGATTTCACCCAGATCAATGCCCAGTTCCAGCGAGGCACTGCTGACAATCACGCTCAACTCGCCGGCTCGAAAGCGCTGTTCGATTTGTTCGCGGTGTTTGCGATCCAGGCTGCCGTGATGTGCGCCGATATTGGATTGACCGATCCGTTCGGCCAACGCCGCAGACGTCTGTTCGACCTGTCCACGCGTCGAGCAGAACACCAACATGCCTGCTCCAGGACGAAGCGCGATGGCCAGCTCCGCGATTCGCTCATGCACCTGCTGCCAGTGGCTGTGATGCGGAAACGGCCCGAGTGGCGCTGCCAATCGCTCGATCTGCACCGTCGAGGTCTTTTTCGAGTCCGCTTGAATGATCTCGCAGTCGCGACCACCGGTCAGCCAGTCGGCCAGCGTATCGGCGGGTCGCGCCGTGGCGGAGAGCCCGATGCGCTGCACCGGCTTGCGCGTCAACCGATCCAAGCGTTCGAGACTCAGCGCCAGGTGCGCGCCGCGCTTGCTCTGGGCCATGGCGTGCAGCTCATCGATCACAACCGTCCGAACCGTGCGCAGCAACCTGCGACCCCGTTGGCTCGACAGCAGAATGAACAGCGTTTCCGGCGTGGTAGCCAGAAACGCCGGCGGTTTGCGCAGCTGTCGATCTCGCTCGTAGCCCGAGGTATCACCACTGCGGTGTTCCATCACGATCTTTCGACGGGAAATAGCACTGGCCGCCAGCATCAGCGGCTGCAGGTTGTGCGTCATATCGCAGGCCAGCGCCTTCAGCGGGGCAATGTGCAGTGCTTGCAGTTGCCCCTGGACTGCCCCCGATTCGAGGCATCGTTCCACTAGCGGCAGCCACCCGCCCAGACTCTTGCCCTGTCCGGTTGCACTCAACAGCAAGGCATGCCGGCCCTCGCGTATGATCGGCCAGGCCGCCTGCTGAACGGCCGTTGGCGGGCCCAATCGCTGCTGGCACCAGCCCTCCAATGCCTTCAGGGTGGGTCTTGAACATTCAAGGATCTGCTCCGTGAATAAACCGGTTTGAAGCATGTTGCTCATGCTCGAAGCATCGGTGTTGGGCTTCTCAAAACCTGAGAACACCTGGCACCCTGAACAACAGGCCGAATAACGACCCAACCGGACGGTTCGATGGCTTTGAGGATGAACCCCGGATGGAGTGCGTCGTCGGGTTGAATTACCTGTCGGCAGGCGTGTAGATTTATTCGTTGAGGTCTAAGGATTGCCCGTCGGAGCGGAGGGGCAAGACCGGATTGCAATTGGACATGGAATCGGATACCGCCCTCAGCAAGCCCCCTCCGTCATTCCGGGGCCGGCATCGCCGGAACCCGGAATCTCGCCTGGCGGTCTTGTTTCCTGGGTTAGCGGTGGCGTTACCCGATTCCGGATCTCCGTTTCACTCCGTTCGGAATATCGGCAGGGCTACTGAATGCTGGTTGAAATCAATTGGAATGGTAATCGGTGCAATGACTTGAAAAAAGGGCCAGGCGTTAGAGCGCGCGCTCCCAGCGCGCTGAAATCATCTGCCAGTCGTCCTCCTGTTTGCGCCAGCCGGTTTCGACGTTCCAGAGTTGGCCTTCATCCGGGATGAGGCCTGTGCCACCGGTGCCGATGGCCTGGAAAGTCGCGGTTGCCCGATCGCTGCTGACCAGTTCAACCCGGGTATTCATGCGCTGAATGCGGACCTCTTCGCGCGCCATGCGCTCGCGTCTCACCAGCAGCATCAGCGCATTACGGTTCAGGCTACCGGTACCGGCAATGAAGTCTTCGGCAATCGGGCGCATGAAGTCGCGCACATGGTCTTCCTCCAGCGCCAGGCTCATTGCGTCGAGATGATCGCGAATCTGCTGCTCGTCATCGGTCGGTGCACTGCAGGCCGACGCCAGAACCAGCGTGGCCACTAGTAGTACAGCGCTTAGTGATACAGCGCTATTCAGCCGGGCGATCATCCAATACTTCCTCGAGCAGCTTCGATGCAACGGTGATCAGGTCGTACTCGGTGATCAAGCCGACCAGCTTGTCATCCTCGGTGACCGGCAGACAACTCAGCTTGTTCTTTCGCATCAAGCGGATGGCCTCGACCGTGCTGCTGTCCGGCGAAACCGAGATTGGCTCGGGCCGCATGATGTCGCGAACCATGACGGGTTCGGCATCCTTGGTCAGACCTCGAGCAACCAAGCGCAGCAGCTGGCGGTGACTGACCAGGCCGAGTAATCGGCCGGAATCATCCTCCACCGGTACGTGCCGCACATAGCGCCACTCCATCAGGCTGGCGGCGAAATCGACAATATCATCCGGGCGCACGGTAAACAGGTCAGTCGCCATGAACTGGCCAACCGTCCGATAACTCTCGCGCCAATCCTGGCTGCCGGAAAATTCAGCCAATGTCCACTCGGCCACAGACTTGCCTGATTCCTGCTGCTGCACCATGCTCCCGGTCAGTTCACGCAGCTTCTCGTGGGGCGTGCCCTCGCCTTTCATTTTTTCCAGTGACTCAAGCTG
>JGI12210J13797_10127771_pt1 | contig 29641 bp, 25 predicted proteins | sample ElkSlonscriptome_3_FD_13797 | JGI IMG/M metagenome (IMG submission 13797) | reverse complement strand
GGGGAAAACAAATACGAAAACCAACGCTGGCAGGAATTTCCACCATATTTCCACTATGGCTGTGCGTGAGTACCTGAAAACATTGTAATCCGGAAAAATTGCGATTCTCCGATACACTCCTTGGGCCGCTATTCGTCCCTGCTGGCCTTTTTTCTGCTGAAATGGTAGATAGACTGGAAAAGATGAAGCTTTTTTGTTTTGATATCAACATGAAACCGTTCTACCGCATCGAGGCCCCATGGAAAGAATACTGGTAATTGCCCTCTCGGCCGGCATTGGCACGGCCTTCTATTATTGGTTTTCCCTGATGATTCAGAGAAAATGGATGCAGCAGTTCGTCTTTGCCCACCAGTGGCTGCTCCACCCCAACTCCATCTGTTACTGGCGGACGGTAATGGCAGCCGCCGGTTTCCTGCTCTACTTTTTCACCCAGTTTCAGGCGGCAGCTATATTTATTTTTACCTTTGCTGCTATTCTCGACGGCGTCGACGGCATCGTCGCCCGTAACTGTGACCTTATCTCCAGGTTTGGCGAGTGGCTCGATCCGATGTGCGATAAGCTAACCTATCTGCCGCCATTGCTGGGATTTGCCTATATCGGCATTCTTCAGGTGCATCTGGTATGGATTCTGGTGGTGGTGGAACTCTTCGGACAGTTCTTCGCCCGGCGGATTCTGAGCTTTTTGAAAATTTCGGGTGCGGCTAATAATTTCGGTAAGATAAAAGCCATCATTTGCTTCGTGCTGGTCATCTTCTGCGCGCTGCTGGAAAAAAATACCGGTGTCATAGATATCGGCGACGAAATACTTATTGCCTGCATAATTCTTTCCACCGCCTCGGTGGCTTTCAAGTTCATAGCCAACAGGCTTTATGCCGACATTCTCTCCACCCTGAATTTCTTCTGCGGCGTCTCCAGCCTCTTTCTTACCCATAACGGCTACTTCGCCAGAGCTATAATCGTCATTATCGCCGGTCAGTTGTTCGATCTCTTCGACGGCAGGATGGCGGAGAAGCATGGCGGTACCAAGTACGGTCCGTATCTCGACGACATAGCCGATTTCGTCAGCTTCGGGATTGCTCCGGCCTATATCATGGTCAAACTGGGTTCGCCGGTGGCCTGGGTATTTGCCGTAATCTTCGTTGCCGGAGTAGCCTACCGGCTTATTCGCTTTGTCACCGTCGACAAGAAACGCACAGATCTGCCCGACGGAGTTTTCAATGGCCTGCCAAGTCCGGCGGGGGCGCTGGTGGTACTGGGGGCGTCCATTGCCGTGCCGCCTTCGCTGCTCTATGCGATCTCGGTGGTCACGGTAGCACTTATGGTCAGCCGCATACAGTTCGCCCACTTTGGTCGACTGATCATCCGTCAGGTACCGCGTCCCCTCTTTTTCCTTGCCTCGGCAATGATCATCATAGGTATCGCTTACGTCCTCAAGACCAGGTCCGTCCATCTGTTCGGCTATATGATCCTGGCTTCCACGCTCATTTATATGCTGGTAGGCAGAAGACTGCTCAAGGTCACACCCCCTAATATTTCATGAAAAAATCGAGTGTGGCTTTGGATTTTAGAGGTATAGCCCGCATTTCTTAAGTCTCATGGGTGAAATAGTGGGGGCTATAGTCTGAGCGCGGTCAGTGCCATTGACGGCGCCTCACCGAGGAAATGTGCGGATGGAGCAAAAAAAGAGTTTCTCAAAGGTGGCAACTAGCATATACTGGTAGCAAAGAGGACAATGCTTGAAAATGCATTATGGTGCCGGATTTTATGTTAAAAATAGAAACAAGAACGTTAGTTCTCAGTCTCATTTTCACTTTTTTCTCTACTGTCGCGCCCGTGGTAGCCGTGGCGCAAGAGCTCATTGTCATAGAAAATGACTGGCCGCCCTACTATTTCGGTAATACCACCAATCCCCAAGCCGGTTTTGCCAGGGAACTGCTGGATGCCTGTCTGCCGGACGCCGGCTATACTGCTGAATACCGTTTTTATCCGGTTAAGCGTATGTATTCCTATCTGCGCAAGGGCCTTTTAGATATCGCCATTTTTTCCTACAGGAAAGATCGTGAGGAAATGGTTATCTACGGTCGTGAGCCGATTTTCACTTCCAGTTACCGACCGGTGGTGTTGAAAGGTTCCGCTATCTGCATAGACTCCCTGAGGGACTTTGACTCACTACGGCTTGGTCACCTTGCCGGTCTGCGCTATTCGGCGGAGTTCCAGGAATATGTCCAGAAACGGGAGGCTGCCGGCAGGCTGGTGACCATCACCGATGGCAGGGACTATCTGAAGCTTCTGCTCGAAGGGATTATTGACGTCTTCGTCGATACTCGCGCTACAACGCTGTGGCGGGCCAGCCGCATGGGCGTGACCGAGAACATCCGAATCCTCGGGTTTGATATCAAGACCAGCGACTATTATGTTACGGTCTCCAAAGCCTCTCCCCGTCTGGAGCACCCCCGGGTACTGCTCGATACACTCGATAGCTGTTTCGCTGCCATGAAAGAAAACGGAAAATTTGACTCGATTGCGAAAAAATATGGTATCGACTGATCCGACTTGAATGTGCATCTGACAGTGCAAGGCCACGGAGCGAAGAAAGGATGATTTTTATGAAATACGCGCTCAACCCTGACTCCTTGTAATGCGCAATATTCCACTACGACAGGCCATCGCCGTTGTTTTGCTGGCATCCTTTTTGTTTTCGGTGATCATCGCTGGCTGGCTGACATTGATAGAGCGCAAGAAATCCCTGCGGCGGCAGCTGGAATCCGACCATGCGCGCATTGTCGAGATTCTTGCTCTCGGCCTCCAGGAGTCGGTGTGGGCGCTTTATGCCGAGTCCGGTCTGTCGCTGGTCGAGGCCATCATGACCGATGAACGGGTGGTCCATGTTACTGTTGAGACCGAGGACGGTGTCTTTATAGAAAAAACAGATACCGCCGAACATGAGCAGACGGTGGTGCGCAGTCGTCCGATCAGCTATCACGGCGCCGACATCGGCCGGGTCGTAGTCGAAGTGGATGTTAGCCATCTTCATCAAGCTCTTGTTGATGAGTTGATAAAATATCTTCTCGTTATCGTCATTCCCTTTCTGGTCAGTCTGGCCGCTCTCTATTCTCTACTGCAGTTCAAGATTCTCAAGCCCCTGGAACAGCTCATCAGCCAGTCGGAACGTCTTGCCGAAAAGAATCTCGCCAGTCCCTTTACCTGGAGGCGTAGTGATGAGATGGGCATGCTCGGCCAAAGCCTGGAAGTGACCAGAAGGTCGCTGTACTCGGCTTTCAGCGAACTCGAAGAGATGCACCGGCAGGCCGTTGACACCAGCCGTGGACAGGAGGAGATAAACCGCCGGCTCGAGCATGAGATTGCTGAGCGAAGACGTATCGAAGAACGTCTGCAGCATCACAAAAAAAACCTGGAGATGGCGGTGAGCGAGCGTACGGCCGAACTCGTCGAAGCCAACGACAAGCTGCATCAGGAAATAGAAGAGCGCAAACGAAGCGAGGAAGAGCGGCGCAGAATCACCCTCAAGCTCCATCAGGTCGAAAAGATGGAAGCCCTCGGCCTTCTGGCCAGCAGCGTCGCCCATGACCTCAACAATATCCTCTCGGGCATTGTCAGCTATCCCGATTTGCTGTTGATGCGTATTGACAGCAAAAGCGACATCTACCAGCACATCCTCGAAATCCAGAAAGCCGGCAAAAGAGCCACTTCCGTTGTCGCCGACTTGCTGACGATTGCCCGCAGCACGGCGACCACCTTCGTCGCCCACGACCTCAACCGGCTCGTGGACGGTTTTTTCCAGTTGCCGGAGTTTGAACGGCTGGAGGGGGCAAATAGTGCTGTGGCCCTCGAGATAGAGCTTGGAGCGGAAGAGACGACTGTCATCTGTTCGCCGGTGCATGTGAAAAAATGTTTCATGAACCTGATAACCAATGCCTATGAGGCCTGTGCCGGCAAGGGGACCATCGCCATTACCACGGCCAATGAGCTGGTGGAGGGGCACAGCGGAGCTCCGGCGGACGGGCGATATGTGGTTTTATCGATATGCGACTCCGGCCCGGGTATATCCGATGAGGACAGGGAACACATTTTCGAACCTTTCTATAGCACCAAGCAGATGGGTATGAACGGTTCGGGGCTGGGACTGACCATCGTTTCGAACGCCATGGATGAACACAGCGGCACGGTGATGGCCGAGAATACCGGCGAAGGCACCTGTTTCAGGCTCTATTTTCCGGTTGCCGCCACTGAAGCTGAAGAGGCAGAGATGCCTGTTCAGAAAAGAGAATATTCCCCCGGCAACAACGAGTTGATTCTGGTGGTCGATGACGAGGAACTGATACTCACTCTTTCCAGGCGCATGCTCGAAGACCTCAACTACAGGGTTGAAACAGTGAGCTCGGGTGAAGAGGCCCTGGACGTTGTTCGCCGGACGCCGGTGGATGCGGTTATACTGGACATGGTCATGGAGCCGGGAATCAACGGTCGCCAGACCTATGAGCGAATTCTCGAGGTAAACCCCGATCAAAAGGCCATGCTGGTCAGCGGTTTTGCCATGAACGAAGATGTCCGGGCCGCCATGGCCATGGGAGTTGCGGTTTTTCTCAAGAAACCCTTTACCGTCGCTCAACTGGCCGGAGCGCTGCAGCGCACCCTGTCAACCTGATCTGCCCTTCAGCTCCTCTCCACTCGGGTGAGCAAAACTCCACCGATGATGAACAGGGCCAGGAGGCTGAGCACTCCCCAGCGGCTCTCTCCGGTAAGTTCACCCACCACCCCCATAAGTGCCGGCCCGGCTATGGCCGCGAACTTTCCAAAGACATTGTAGAAGCCGTAGAACTCGGCACTGTTGCGCGGTGGAATGAGTTTACCGAAATAGCTCCTGCTCAGCGACTGTATGCCGCCCATGGCCGAGGCGACCATAAAGGCGATGAGCCAGAACACGGCAACCTTGAGGCTCTGATTGTCTATGGCCGGTAGAGAGAAGGCGACCACGGTGATCAGGCAGTAGATGGCTATGCCGGCGAGCAGCATGTTTTTGGTGCCGAAGGTTGCCGCCAGGCGGCCAAAAAGCAGGGCGAAGGGAAAGGCGATGACCTGAATGAAGAGTAAAACGCCAATAAGCAGGGGGATGCCGAAACCGAGGTCCCGGCCGTAGGCGGTGGACATGGAGATAATGGTGCCTACCCCGTCGATATAGAAAAAATAGGCGGCGAGAAAGAGAAAAACCTGTTTGTGGCTGCCGATTCTGGTAAGCGTTCGCCAGAACCGTTGTATGCTCTCTTTGAGAGGTGAGGCGGGTGGGGGAAGATAGTGGCGCTGCTCCAGGTGCCTGACGGCGGGGATGGAGAGAAGCAGCCACCAGCCGGCGACCAGCAGGAAGGCCAGACGGCTCTGGGTGAGCGGCAGGCCGTCTTCCAGACCGCCGCTGAGTATCAACGCCACCACCGCCAGAAAGGGAATGACGCTGCCGATATAGCCCATGGCATAGCCCCTGGATGAAATGAGATCCATGCGCTCGTTGGTGGTGATGTCGACGATGAAGGCATCATAAAACAGGTTGGAACCGGCCCAGCCGACGCGGGCCAGAATGAAAAAGACGAGGCAGAGCAGCCACTGGCCGGTGCCGATGAAGGACAGGGCGACATTAAAGCTGACACCGAGCCCCAGAAAGCACAGGAAAAAGACTTTTTTCCGCCGGCGGTAGTCAGCCATGGCGCCCAGTATCGGCGCGGCAAGGGCCAGGATCAGAGAAGCCGCCGAATTGGCATAGCCCCAGTGGGCGGTCGATTCGGCTCCGGTCAAATGGCCTGCAGCGATATCCTTGTAGAATATGGGCATGATAGCCGTTATCATCACCAGGACGAAAGCCGAGTTGCCGACGTCATAGAGTACCCAGCTGCGCTCCTCGCGGCTCATTTTCGCTGTAGGGACCATGGTTTTCGTATCTGCGGTTGCCTTTGCGGATCTGGAATCCAGAACTGACGGACCGGAGAGTCTGTCCTCATTGCCTGAAATGGTTTCGGAAACGCCTGTTCAGCGCGTCGATGCTCTCTCGTATCAGATAGCATATTATGCACATATGTTCCACGATAATGACTGGAGAGGCTCTGCTGTTTCCGTTGCGGCAGGTTATTGCTATTGCCGACCCATCTGCGGTATGCTTACAGTGTCGACAGAGGTGCCGACGAATCCGGCCCCATCTGCAGACCAATCGCCGGACTGCAGTGAGAGTGAAGAAGAACAATGATTGTACAGAAAATAGGAGAGTGTTATGAAAGCCGATCTGCTCTGTGGAAGACAAACTCTTGCTGTGGAGCTTCCCGAGAGGGCCGTGCTCCTTGAAAGCAGTGCTGCAGAGGCGCTTGCCGATCCCGGTGAGGCGGTTGTCGATGCCCTGCGCAACCCCATTGGCAGTAAACCCCTGCGGGAGATCGCCATGGGCAGAAAGAATGCCTGCATTGTCATCTCCGATATCACCCGGCCGGTGCCCAACCGGCTCATTCTGCCGCCGCTGCTGCAGACTCTTGAGGAAAGCGGCATCCGCCGGCAGGATATCACCATCCTCATCGCCACAGGCATGCACCGTCCCAATCTCGGCGATGAACTGGCGGGCATGGTCGGTAGAGAGATTATGGAGAACTACACCATCGTCAACCATTACTGTGACAAAGAGGAGGAGCTTCGTGAGCTGACCCGTATTGACGGCGCCCCCATCGAGATCAACAGCCGGTATCTCGATGCCGATCTGAAAATACTCACGGGACTGATTGAGCCGCACTTCTATGCCGGTTTTTCCGGCAGCAGAAAATCCATTCTGCCGGGCATCTCCAGCTTTGAAACCATGAAATTCATGCATTCCTACAAGGTCATCGATCAGCTGCGAGGGGCAAACTGCAGGCTGGAGAATAATATATTCCACGATTATGCCATGGAGGTGACCGAACAGGCGGGCATCGATTTCATTCTCAATGTGGTCATCAATCAGGACCGACAGCCGACGGGTATCTTCGGTGGCCATTATGAGGCCGCTCACCGGGCAGGCTGCGAAATGGTGAAAAGCCATGCCGTTGTCGATCTCGAAGAGAAAATGGACCTGGTGATTACCTCGGCGGGCGGTTATCCGCTCGATGCCACCTTCTACCAGGTCTCCAAGTGTCTGATCAGCGCCATGGATATTTTGCGGCCCGGCGGAAGCATTCTCGTCACCTGCGGTTGCGAAGAGGGGCTTGGCAGCGAGGGATTTTGCACCATCATGCGCAGCAATCCGACGCCGGAGGATTTCGACCGGCATCATGCCGATCCCGAAAACTTTGTCATCGACCAGTGGTGCGCCCAGAATATCTACCAGGCCCTCGGTTATTCCGGCCGGGTCTATATCTATTCACCAGGGTTGAGTGGGCAGGATGTGGAGCGTTTTCAAGGGGTGAAAATAGACGATGTACAAAAGACCATCGATGGCCTGGTCCAGAACCACGAAAAAATTGCCGTCGCCGCCGACGGTCCCTACGTGATCGGCAAGGTACGCGGGTAGTTCCCGCTTCACCGATATGTTCGCGGCGAATTGATGCACACAGGAAAAAGCGGGAGGGAGTATGAATGTGGAGCAGAACTGGCGAAAAAATTTCAGTCACCCCGAATGCAGCGTTTTCACTTTCGATGATGACGGCACCTTTCCCAACAATGGGCGTTGTCCGCTGATCGTCTATCACGGTGTTTTCGCCGGGGACGGCGCCATTGAACCGGAAGTGGTCGAGAAGTGTTTTGCCGCCAATGACTGGACAGGCTCCTGGCGCAACGGTCTTTTCTCCTATCATCACTATCACAGCACTGCCCACGAGGTGCTGGGAATTTACTGCGGCTGGGTCGAGGCCTTGCTGGGAGGCCCAAAGGGCCAGACAGTCAGGGCTGCTGCCGGTGATGTGCTGGTGATCCCCGCCGGGGTTGCCCATAAAAATATCGACCAGTCTGCCGATTTCAGGGTTATAGGCGCCTATCCCGGTGGCCAGTTTCCGGATATGAACTATGGCAGAGAAGAGGAACGGCCGGCGGCCGACAGGAGCATAGAACAGGTGGCCATGCCCGGCATGGATCCAGTCTGCGGCGAGGATGGACCCTTGTTCGAGGCCTGGCAGCGCTAAGTTTCAGGGGCAAGCGGGCTACGGACTATTGACAATATTACGTCCAGAATGGCAAAGCCGACAGCGGAAATGATAGAGTGGCAGAAAGACGCAGGGGGTATTTGTGTCCGGGAGGCCGCCATCTGCGGCAGGCCTCTTGCGGCGGCTGGCTGCAGAAAAACGAGAAGGAGCGTATCATGGGAAAACGACGCATATTGGTTGCAATAGACGGTTCAAGATACTCCGGCAAGGTATTGGCCAAGGCTATTGAATATGCGGAGCTACTCAAAGCGGAAGTGGTATTCGTTCACTGTCACCGAAAGTATCCGAGACTGCTGGGACAACCCTATCGTGATCAGATGATTTCTTCGATCAAGGATGAAACCCTTGAATTGATCTCTCCCTATCTGGATGATCTGCAACGGGCGGAGATACCCTATGTTGAAAGGCTCCTCGAAGGCCCTGCGGGGGCGGTGATCGCCGAGACAGCTGAGAGCGAAAAGTGCGAGCTCATTGTCATGGGATCCCGGGGGCTCTCCAATCTTCAGGGATTGATCATCGGCAGCGTCACGCACCGGGTGTTGCATACCGCTTCCTGTCCGGTCATGGTGGTAAAATGAGATGAGGGTGGCAGCGCATCAACACGAGAGGGATTATGGAACTCAACCGCAAACTGCAGTATCAAATCCTGACTTCATTACAGTCGGTCTATCCCGACAGCATGTTGGTCCAGGAGCTGCCGGGCTTTTCCCATGACAGACAGTTCATGGGAAACCTCTTTTATCTGCAGGAGCACGACCTCATCCAGGGTGGGGATATCCGGGAGCCGGGGCGCTGCAGGAGCATGGTCGATGCGCAGATAACCCGACTGGGGCTCGACTTCCTCGCTGACGACGGCGGCCTGGCATCGATGCTGGGCTCTTTTACCCTGCGCTTCAGCAGCAGCGAGATAATCGAGACGATCGAGGCGTCGCTGTACAGCGACGAGGTGGACGAGCACATTCGGCAAAACATTGTTGATTCCCTCAAAGTCATGGATCCGGCCGTTATCAGGGAGATCGTCCAAAGCCTTATCCGCAGCAGTGCCGGCGCCCATGTCGAACTGCTTTCCCCCTGCGGCTCGGCACCAGCCGCCACCGGCCAGCCCGGAGAAAACGAATGATTCAGAAGAGGCGCTGCGATTGGTGCGATGCCGATTCTGCACTCTATGTCGACTATCATGATAAAGAGTGGGGAGTGCCGTGTGCGGATGACACCACCCTTTTTCAGATGCTGGTGCTCGAGGGCATGCAGGCGGGGTTGTCCTGGCTGACGGTCCTGAAGAAGCGCGCCAGTTTTGTCAGAGCTTTCGACGGATTCGATCCCTTGGTGGTCGCCTCATATCCAGAGAGCAAAGTCGAGGCGCTTCTTGACGACAGCACTATTATCCGCAACCGCCTGAAGATCAATTCGGCGGTGAAGAATGCCGCCGTAGTCCTGGAACTGCAGCGGCACTCCCTCTCCTTTGGCCGCTATCTCTGGGGCTGGGTTGAATATCGGCCTGTCCTCAATCATTTTCAACGGATGGAGGAGGTGCCCGCCGAGACCGAGCTGTCGCGGCAGATATCGAAGGATCTGAAAAAACGGGGCATGAGCTTTGTCGGACCGACCATTGTCTACGCCCTGATGCAGTCCGTGGGCCTGGTCAACGATCATCTCCTGGGATGTTTCCGCCATGAGCAGTGCCGCCTGCTTGGCGAGGAGTTCGCCCGCAGCCGCAGATGGGAGCGGTAAGAAGCTACTGCCGTCCGGCGATATCCTGCAGCGCCGCCTCAAGACCGTCAATGCTGACAGGTTTGGTGATATAGTCGTTCATGCCGGCTTCGAGAAAGCGTTCGCGGTCCCCCTTCATGGCATGAGCCGTCAGAGCGATGATAGGTACCTCTCTGTTTCTGCCGCGGCGCTCCCCGCGAATGGCCCTGGCGGTTTCAATGCCGTCCATCTGTGGCATCTGGATATCCATGAGAATACAGTCGAATTGGTTTTCTTTCAGAATTTCAATGGCCTTGCTGCCATCGTGGACGAGGGTCGACGTATGGCCGAGTTTTTCCAGAATGGCGGTAACCACCAAGGCATTTATCTTTTCGTCTTCAACCACAAGAACATTGAGAAAATCGGATTTTGCCGCTCTGCGGACAGCGGGCTCTTCCTCGTGCGGGCTGTCTGCACTGACCGATCGGGCAAGAATGGAAAAACGGATGACGGTGCCGCGGCTCGGTTCGCTCTCGACGTCGACCTCTCCCTCCATCAGTTCGACAAGCTGTTTGACGATACTGAGGCCGAGGCCGGTACCCGAATAACGACGCTGGAAGGAGCCGTCGGCCTGGACAAAGGGATCGAAGAGTACGTCGATTTTATCGCTGGCGATGCCGATACCGGTATCCTCGACCGTGAAGATAATCCTTACCTTGCCGTCCAGGGTATCTTCGCTGTGGGCACGCAGGGTGATATGACCTTTCTCTGTGAATTTGACGGCGTTGCCTATGAGGTTGTAGAGGATCTGCCGCAGTCTGGTCTCGTCACCAATGATGTGAGGAGGCAGATTGGCATCTATGGTGCTGTGCAGGCTGACAAGCTCGTGGTCGATCAGGTTTTCGAAGTTGGCGGTGATGGAGTCGATCATCCCCTTGAGTGAGAAGGCGCGAGCCTCAAGATCTACCTTGCCCGCCTCGATTTTCGAGAAGTCGAGGATGTCGCTGATGATCTTGATCAGGGAGGTTCCCGAGACCAGGGCGGTTTCCACATAGTTTTGCTGCTCGCCACTCAGCGACGTTTTCTGCAGAAGCTGGAGCATGCCGAGAACGCCGTTCATGGGCGTTCGGATCTCATGGCTCATATTGGCGAGAAATTCCGATTTGGCGCGGCTGGCCTGGAGGGCATCTTCCTTGGCCTTCTCCAGCTCATGGCGGTCTTTGACCTTTTCCGTCGTCTCCCGGGTGACGCAGACAAAGCCCTCGAATCGTCCGTCATTGTCGTAGATGGCCGAGGTCGATGTCTCAACCCAGATACTGTGGCCGCTTTTGCGTGCCCACTGGAATTCCCACAGCCGGGTGTTCGGACTGCCGCGTCTGGCCTCTTTCAGGAGAAACCTTCTCACCGATGCATACTGTTGCCGGAACGATTCGATAAAAAGTTCTTCCTTGGGCAGACCGATAAATTCTGCCGGTGTGTAGCCGGTAAGTTCTTCTATGGAGGGGGTGATGTAGGTAATATTGAGTTCGTCGTCGGTGGTCCAGATAACGTCTTTGACATTATTGGCCAGCAGTTTGTACATATTCTCGCTTTTTTTCAGTTCGTTCAGGATGTAAATATCCCGGGTCACATCTCTTGCTGCGCCCACCGTACCGATGAGACAGCCGTCGTTGTCGAACAGCGGCGCTTTATGGATGTCGAGGACGAGATCGGTATTGCGCACCTTTCCTTCTTCGAGAAATTTGGCTGCCATCCTGGTGACCTTGACAACCTTGTCGGATTCAGAGCAACTTTCGGCGAAGGTGTGTGTATAGCCTTCTTCGTGCTCTCGTTCGGCGAAGAAGTGGTCGTCCTTGCCCAGCGGACTTTCACCGGGTCGGCACTTGAGCAGCGTCTGGCAAAGGGCTTTGTTGGCGAAAAGATACTTGTCGTCGAGATTCTTGGCCCAGATGAGATCGGGCACCGTATCCGACATCAGTCTCATGAGGTTGTAGAGTTCCCGATAGCGTTTCTGGGTTTTCTGCAGGTCGATCTCCGCCTGCTTCTGGGCGGTGATATCGGTCAAGACATTATAGCTCACCTGCTGGTCGTTGTGGGATGTCAGGGTTGCCGACAGGAGAACGTAGCGCTTTTCTCCTTTGGCGGTGACCAGTGTGGCTTCATAGTCGATGACGCGTTCCTGCCGGCGAAGAAGATCGATAAAGTGACTGCGCTGACGGCCATCGGCCCAGAAGTCGGTGGCGTTGCGACCGGTGGCTTTGTCGCGGGAAATATGGAAAAACGCTGAGGCGACATCATTGATGTAGAGAACGGAGCTGTCTTGAAGTGAAATGACGGTGACTGGAATAAGGCTCTGGACCTTTTCCAGTTCTTTTTGAAAGAACTGGAATTGGCTGCGGCTGTCCGTCTGGGTGTTGTGGTGTTCAGAACTCATCAGTGGTGTCAGCCCGGTTGGAGTAAATTCGTTGCGTCATTTGATATACTACAACAGGAAAGGATCACGGTTCAACTGATTTTCCCATACCCTGGGCGATTGTCATCCGATGGTGCCATAAGCGTTTCCATAACCCGAAGGAGATGGACAGGAGCATAGCTCTGAGGTAAAAATAACTGAACAGTGCCGGGGAGAGCGCTGGTTGAAAAGTGCTGTGGCTGGGTACTCTGAATAATGGAAGAATCTGATTTTTCAGCAGCTGAAGCTGCTGTTTTAGCCGAGGGGGTGGGGTATGGAGAACTATCAGGGTATAAAATTTTATACACAACGGCAGGCCAGCGACTTTGCCTACGATGATCGCCTCGCTCAGCTCAATTACTGGGCCTATATTTTCGGGGAAATGGGTCTTGCCCCCGTCCACTCGCAGGGGGCCTACGGCAACCACTCCTACCGGGAGCAGGAGGATGCCTTTGTCATCACCTCTACCGGCATGATTCCCGGCAACGCTCTGCGCAGCAGCAATTACTGTCTGGTACGTTACCAGCCGGCTGACGATCTGTTCCACATCCACGGCCGCAGGGAGCCGTCATCGGAATCGTTCCTCCATCTCTTCATCTACCAGTGCTTTCCTGAAATACAGAGTGTAATGCACGGGCACTCCACGCTGCTCAACAGCTATGCCGGTGAGCTGGGGCTGGCCGTCACCGCCGAGGAATGTCCTTACGGAACCAGGGAGCTGGCGCGGGCGGCGGTGGATGTGTTTGCTCAGGGGCATGAGTTCATCATATTGAAAAATCATGGTTTCGTCGCAATCGGCGACAGCATACGTCAGACTGGCTGCCGGGTTTTGCACCATTACAGGCAGCTGGTTGAGAGACTGGCTGACATATCTTGACGGCGCTGTCGCGCCTGAAACAGCTGCAGCTCTGAGGGTGATAGAGCTTTCGAAACGCAGACGCTTCATTCCCGAAGGCCCTGGTCGTAATGGTGCCTTCTCCTTACGTCTATTCCGCGATTCCGGAAATACTCGGCTGTGTGTTGACGGCCGAACAGCGAAGAAGTGTAATCTGTTGCTCTTGAGGTTCCTGTAACCATAACAGTTTTGCCAATACCCCCGTCGAGCTGCTCTCTATGGCCCATAAATTGCAATGTATTGGGGAGGAGTCAAGCTTCTGGGGGGTGATGCCTTTTCCAACATGAGGAAAAATGGAGGCAGAAATGGGTAACAGGACGTATGAGAGAGTGGAGATCGAGGGGCTCAATGCCGATATCTCCGACGGCAAGGGTTTTTTCCCGGGTGTTATTTATGACATCTCCAGATTCGGTCTGCGGATGACGGATCTTCCCAAGCGCATCAATGAGAAGAAGCAGAGAATGACAGCCGTCATTTCCGGCCATGGCAGGAATTTTAAAATGATCGTCAGGCCCCGTTGGGTCGAGAGAGTCGGCCTGCGCAAGATGGTCGGTTTCGAAATCATCAATACGCCTTACGATTGGACTGATTTCGTCATGAGACACGAACCACAGAGTGAAGGCGATGCCTGGGAGGTTATAAATCTCTGACCAGCAAAATGCGCCGTGTCCTGTGGCGTGCAGTGAAAAATTTCTGCGGAGTTGAAGTTCCCTTCTCCAGCTGGAGCGCCGGCCTGAACGGTGATGGTTGGTCATTTCCAGTATGGAGTCTCATTTTTCTACCAAATCTTTCAAGCGTCTGACATATAAGCACATTCTTTCTTGGCCGGCGCTTTTCACTCTTGTTTTGCGTCTCAATAGCGGGTAGATATGAAAGCTATACGTCTCCGCGGCAGATAATTGCAGCCGGCAGCCCGCAGCATGAGCAGGAGGCGGTTGTAACTCAGGAGAAAGACCAGGGTGCCGGCCGTTCAAAGGAGAGGGAGTGGAAAATGAAAGACGATATCGGCCAGCGACTGGTAGAGGCCCTGAAAACCCCTCAGGATTCCAACAGTGTCGAAAGCTTTGCCAAGGCCATGGAAATAACCAAAGCCTACGCGAGCTCAGGATCGGCTACCCACTTTAGTGCCGTTGCCAGGCTTTTCTACGACCTTTTCGAGATGTTTGAAACCGGCAGGGATCCCAGACAGAAATAATCAGCGGCACCGGATACCGGGATGGCCTGGACTCATCACCGATAATTCATATCGACTCGTCCCAAGGGTGAAAATGGGCATGGTTATCTTTTCTTTCTCCAACCAAATCCTAGGAGCTTGTCGGAGTAGAGACATTTTCAGGAAATCAATCACACCAATATAATTGATATTGCGGTTCAAATAAAAAAGTTCATGAGAAATTCGGGCTAGAGGTTCGCCTCGGGAGGATTGCGCCGTAAATACTTGCCCCAGCAACTCAGATCCATGGAGCAGTCCTCGGTGATTTTCTTGAGATAATCGAGATTCAGCTGGATATTTTCGAGGTAGAGATTGCGATCGATATTCCAACGCGTGCGAAAATGAGTCTGCATCGCCGGGGCTATATTGCCCAGCGTTTTGTTGAGCCGCTTTTTGATGACCTGATCATGGAAATCGAGGGTAGAGTGCATTAAGTCCAGGGCGGAGGTGTGTTTGTCGATGCCGCTGTTACGGTGTTCTTGAAAGAGCAGGGGCAGGCTTTCGAGATAGTAGCGGTCGGCCATCTGTGCCAAAAGATCGGCTGTGCCGACGACCTGGCCGCAGAGATGCAGCCGATTGTCTTCCATCTCGCTGTCGTCCGCCTCCCATTCGAGCATCGTGTATTGTATGATGGTCTCGCAGTTGCGGCAGTACTGGTTGGGGAAATCATTGTCGCGCAGGTAGTGGTCGAGAATGGCTATGGAGCGCTTTTCGTGGTGCTGGGCATAGCTGGCGCCGTTATGGGCTTCCTCAAGATTCTGTGGCAGCATGCCCGAATCGTGAAAGTAGGCGCTGAGCAGCCCCTGGAATATTATGTCGGCGGGCAGCAGCCGGTTTTGATGATAGAGGCCGTGAAACAGACGGATAGTGGCCAAAACCACGCTGTGGGTATGCCTGAGGTTGTGGTAACCGGTGTCGCCGGCTTCGAAGCCGTGAGAGTGGCCGGAAAAAATGGTGCTGACGTCCCTGTGCACTTTGCGTAGCAGTGAGCAGTCCGACTGCGGACAGATCTGGGAAGCAAGAAGAATAATTTCATCAAGCGGATCAGCGGTGTTCCCTGACTCGAAAATGCAGAAAAGCTGAAAATTGGTACGGAAGGTCTCTTTCATACTGTAATAAAGTCTATCGTAACAGCTCTGAATGGTATTCCCATAGGCTGAGGTCTTGCTGGCAGTCACGACAGTACCGCTGCAAGGCAATTTCAGCACAGTCTACTGTATACTTTTGACGGCGACAATGCAAATTAGCCAGGATAATTGACGCGTTGAGATGGGCATATTCATCTCTCTCTGCTGAGTGTACACGCTGTGGTATTCATTCTCTTTCCAGTAATGATCGTAACGGCTGATAGTAGTCGTCAAAGCTGAAACCTCGTTCACGGTACATGAAATGTTCGGGTGATACGATAAGTAATAGAAACTTCACTTTATTTGAGCTGGATAATTGTCTGTTTTTTTTACCTTGGACTGGACTTTCTTCTTTTAAAAATGTATTCTCTGGTTACCAGAGTGGGGAATAATCCATGAGAGAAAGCCTCGGCAATAATAGCTGCGTACAATCGTGAAACCGCAATGACAACAGATACTGCAGAAGCTGTAATACTCATAGTAGATGACGATGATCTTGTTCTCAAGACCCTCAATGTCTTGATAACCTCTCTTGGCTACAGTTGCCTGCTCGCCAGTGATGGTCTGGAAGCCATCGAAGTTTTAAAGGAAAATCAGTGTGAACTGGTACTTTCCGATGTCCTCATGCCCAATATGGGCGGTCTCGAGCTGCTCGCCTACGTCCGTGAGAAATACCCCAAGATTGATGTCATCGTTGCCACCGGTTTCAGTGAGCAGGCGACCTATGCCGATGTTATCAAGGCCGGGGCTATAGATTTTATCAAGAAACCCATCGACCAGGCGGAACTCGAAGCCAAGCTGGCAAGGGCCATGCGTGAGCGCAAGATGGTCCGAGAGCTTGAGCAGCTCTCCCTGAGCGATTCCCTGACCTCGGTCTTTAACCGTCGCGCCTTCGACCAGAAATTCGCCTACGAAGTGGAGCGAGCCTACCGACAGGACTATTCACTTTTTCTGGCCATTGTCGATATCGACAATTTTAAGGAATACAATGACAAGTTTGGTCATGCGGAAGGAGACACGATTCTCATTTCTCTGGGGGAGATTCTCGAGGAATGCACGCGCAACAACGTCGACATGGCCTTCCGGCTTGGCGGCGATGAATTTGCCGTTATTCTTCCGCAGACCAGCGCCAACCAGGCAACGGAGATCGTCCAGCGCATTCTCCTTAGATACATAGAGTCCAACTACGGCAAGACTACCCTCTCCATCGGTATCGTTTCCTGCGACCGCGACCCCGAGCTCGAATTGGAGGAAGATATCCGCAGAATGAAGGATCGTGCCGACAAGGCCATGTACGAGGCCAAAAACGGTGGCAAGAACTGCGTTATCTGCAGGCTCTAGCCCATAAAAACATACATGTCATATTTTTGCCGAATTCATAGCCGGAGGCATCACGGCCGGAGTTGTAATACTCTCTCGCAAGCCTTTGATAGCGACGAGGATGGACTCGGCACCTGCCAAATAGTCTGAAATAAAGATATAATCAAAGATCGAACTTGATTTTTCATTAAATTTTCGGGCGACATTCCACTTTCTCCCAGCCGGATCTCAAAATCCCCTTTTTACGTGTAACGCGTCCTTGCGGAAGTCCAGGTTGGGCGGCACCGGGTAGTTGCCGTCGAAGCAAGCCAGGCAGAAGCCTTCGGATGACCGTCCCGTAGCCTCCACCAGTCCTTCTTTACTGAGATAGTAAATGGAGTCCAGCCCGAGTTTTTCGGCGATCTCGCTGCTGGTGCTGTTCGAGGCCACAAGCTGGTCGGTGGAGGGGAAATCTATGCCGTAGTAGCAGGCATGTCTGGTGGGCGGACAGCTGACCACCATGTGCACTTCCTTGGCGCCGGCGTTGCGCAGGGAGCGGACGCGGCTTTTGCCGGTGGTGCCCCTGATGACCGAATCCTCGACGATAATGACCCGTTTGCCCTTGAGAAAGGAGCGTACCGGGTTAAGTTTGACGCGCACATTGAAATCACGCATCGACTGGGTCGGCTGGATGAAGGTGCGGCCGACGTAGTGATTGCGAATGACACCGAACTCCAGGGGGATTCCCGACTCCTGTGAGTAGCCCAGGGCGGCGTAGTTACCGGAGTCCGGAAAGGGCATGACGAAATCGCCGTCGATGGGATATTCGCGCGCCAGAATCCGGCCCATGCGCTTGCGCGACTCGTAGACGTTTATGCCGAAAATCTCCGAATCAGGCCTGGCGAAGTAGACCTGCTCGAAAATGCAGAAGCTGGTTTCCTGTTTCGGCCAGGGAAAAATGGAGAGCATGCCCTCGCTGGTTATAATGAGGACTTCGCCGGGTTTGATGTCTCGAACGTATTCGGCCTCGATCAGGTCGAGAGCGCAGGTTTCCGAGGCGACCACCCAGCCGCCGTTATTGAGCTTGCCCAGGCACAGCGGCCGGAAGCCGTTGGGGTCGCGTACGGCTACCATGGTATCTTCGGTCATAAGCAGCAGGGAGTAGGCGCCCAGGAGGGAGGAAAACGACTCCCACAGGGCCTTTTCCAGCCCCAGATGGGCAGTGCGGGCCATCAGGTGCAGAACGATTTCACTGTCCATGGTCGTTTGGAAAATCGAACCTTTCTCCTCCAGATCCCGCCGCAGTTCAACGGAGTTTACCAGATTGCCGTTGTGGGCGACGGCCAGCGTCGTACCCTTGTGGTTGACCATGAGCGGCTGGGCGTTGACGATGTTGGAGGCACCGGTGGTGGAGTAGCGGACGTGGCCTATGGAAAGATGGCCGGGCAGTTGCTCCAGTATCTCTTCGGAAAAGACTTCGGGCACCAGACCCATGTTTTTGTAGGAATTGACCGTCTCGCCGTCGGAGCTGACGATGCCTGCGCTCTCCTGCCCCCGGTGCTGCAGGGCGTAGAGTCCGAAATAGGTGAGCTTTGCCGAATCATCATGGCCAAAAATTCCGCAGACGCCGCATTCATGGCCGGGATAGTCGGATCTGTCGTCGTAGTCTGAATGGTGTACCATTGAGCATCCTTGAAATGTGCTGCCTGGAAAGGGAATATTTCCGGTGGGAAAAATGAGAAAGGCACAAAGATGGTACTCTTTGTGCCTCTACTGCTACCAGTCCGCAATTTTTATACTAGTTCGGTCATAAATTCAACAAGAAAGAATTGTGCCGATTCCAGCCCGAATATTTGACGAGCTGAGATGATCTGCTGGAGGGCGATGCTCCAAATGGCGATATCAGGATGTGACCATGGCCAGCAACAGTTCCGTCAGCCTGGCCATATCGGCCAGGTCGACATACTCCTGCGTTGAGTGCACATTGGACATGCCTGTGGGGATGATGGCCGTCGGCCGGCCATGGCTGCAGAAGATATTGGCGTCGCTGCCGCCGCCGGCGATGTCGAAGGTCAGGGGGAAGCCGGCGGCACCGGCGCTTTGTGCTATGCGTCTGAGAACAGGTTCATCGTCTTCAAGGCGCATCAGCGGAAACTCTTCCTCGATGCTGACGGTGACCGAAGGAGGCCTGCCGGCGCTGTGCGGCCAGTTGTCGGCAACGATGGTGAAGACGCGTTCGATCTCGCGGCTGTGTCGTTCGAGCAAGCCCTGCGAGTGGCTGCGCACCTCGCCCTCGATGTCGATGGTCTCGGGGATGATATTGATGGCTGTGCCGCCGGAGATAAGGCCGAAGTTGGCCGTGGAAATGCCATCGAGTCTGCCCAGGGTAAGTCGGTCAATGGCCCGGGCGGCCACCGCCAGGGCGTTGGTGCCGGCTTCCGGGGCAAGACCGGAGTGGGCGGCCTGACCCCGTACCTGGACCTTGATACGGTTGGCAGCCGGCGCCCCGGTAATAATGCTGCCCTTGCTGGTGGAGTCCAGGGCATAGCCGTAGGGCGCGGATATGAAGTCCGGCGCCATGGCCTTGGCGCCCCGCAGACCGATCTCCTCGCAGGTAGTGAATACCAGCTCCATGGGAGAGTGGCGCAGGCCGTTTTCTTTGAGGATTGCGACCAGCTCCAGTAGCGGGGCGATGCCGGATTTGTCGTCGGCGCCAAGGACGGTTTCGCCGCCGCTGGTAAAGCGGTCGGCCTGGCGGACGACCTTGATGCCACCTTCGGTGGGGCCGACCGTGTCCATGTGGCAGGCGAAAAAAACCGGTTCCCCGACCGTTTGGTCTCCTGCCAGACGGACGATTATATTGCCGGTTTCCGAGCCGGTGGCTTCCATGCTGTCGTCGGTGTCGATGGCGTCCACGCCAAGTTCGGTAAAACGCCGGCGCAAATAGTCAGCCACCCGGCCTTCCTTGCCCGAGGGGCTTTCGATGACGCAGAGTTCGGTAAAATAGCCGGCCAGTCGTTCTGTGTTTATCTGCATAGCTGTTATCACCTGGAGAGTGCAGCGGTGAGCAGGGCGACTGCATGGCAGCTGATGCCCTCTTCTCTGCCGGTATACCCCATTTTTTCAGTGGTGGTGGCTTTGACGTTGAGTTGTGACGAATCGGCACCGCAGGCCCGGGCCAGGGTACGCCGCATGTCGTCGATGCCGGGGGCCAGCTTCGGATGCTGGCAGACGACAGTGACGTCGATGTTGCCGACGACAAAGCCCGCACCTCGCATGGTTTCGCTGACCCGTTCGAGCAGCAGGATGGAGGAGATATCTTTGTATTCGTCTGCGGAATCGGGAAAGTGTCTGCCGATGTCGCCCAGGCCGAGGGCGCCGAGGATGGCGTCGCAGACGGCGTGGGTGACCACGTCGGCATCGGAATGGCCTGCCAGGCCTTGATGGTGGTCTATCTCGACGCCGCCGAGCACCAGTCTGCGCTCTGGGGCGAAGCGGTGTGCGTCGAATCCATGGCCGACGCGCAGGGGGGTGGAACCTGCCTGTATGAGCAGTTTTTCGGCCATACTCAGATCCTCCTGCCGGGTTATCTTGATGTTGCTCTCCGCGCCCATTACCAGGGTGACGGGGATACCGGCGTTTTCCAGAAGCATAGCCTCGTCGGTGACGTCGCCTGTGCCTGCGACGGCAAAGGCACGGCGCAGCAGGGGAAGGCGTGCGGCCTGTGGCGTTTGCGCCTGCCAGAGCCCGTTTCGGTCAATGGTGGCGGTTATACGATCGTCTCCGTCGCCGCGCTTGAGGGTGTCCTTGACCGGTACGGCGGCGATGGCGGCGCCGCCTCGTTCGGCCGCCTCGAGGCAGCGCCGGATAACCTCGCCGTCGACAAGGGGCCTGGCGCCGTCGTGGACGAGGACGATGTCGATGTCGTCGCCGAGATGATCGACACCTGCCCTGACCGAATCCTGGCGGCGCCGGCCGCCGGCGATAACCTCGGTTTTGGCGCCGAGCTGCCATTCCTCCACAAGGTGCCGGGTGGAATGGAGATGGTCGGGGGCAACGGCGACAACGATGCGGTCTATCTCGGCACAGTTGTCAAAGGCGGCGATGCTGTGGATGAGTATCGGCCTGCCCGAGAGTTGAAGGTACTGCTTCGGCAGGGATGCCTGCATTCTGGTGCCGCTGCCTGCGGCGGGTATGATGGCGGCGGCCTGTGTCATCGTGTATGCCGCGGTGGCGGTCCTGGGTATGGTTGAAAACGGTCTGGCGCCTCGAAAGGCGCCTGCAGAAAAAAATGGAGCGGGCCGTAAGCCGAATTCTGTTACCCCGCGAGGGGCCATGATCATTTAACTGGGATGCCGGTCGCCCGACACCTCGTGCAACCTACCCGGAGGCGATGGACGGGCCGCCCTTAAAGCCTCCCTATTTGGTCTTGCTCCGAATGGGGTTTACCCTGCCGCTCATGTCGCCATGGGCGCGGTGAGCTCTTACCTCGCCGTTTCACCCTTACCTGCTGGGCAGGCGGTTTGTTTTCTGTGGCACTTTCCACCGGTCGCCCGGTGTTCGCGTTACGAACCATTCTGCCCTGTGGAGTTCGGACTTTCCTCTCCGGCGAAGCCGCCGGAGCGATCATGCACCCGCTCCAAAAGTCGAGTCGTGCTATTCTTTTTCCGTTTCCATTTCCTTGTGGTAAATAATACGCTGACAGGTCGGACAGTCAAGCATCTCGTCGCCTTTGAGCACCAGATTGAACTGCTGCGGCGGCAGACTCATGAAGCACCCCTGACAGACGCCTTCGTCGACGTTGACTACGGCCAGGCCGTTGCGGCGTTTGCGCAGGGTGGAATATTTCTTCAGCAGCCTCGATTTGATGTCGCCGGCATGCTTTTCCCTGAGGGCGGCTTTTTCCTTCTTGCCCTTGTTGATGCCCTCGATGGCCTTGCGTACCTTTTCGGTTTCCGCGGTCACCAGTGCCTTTTCCGCCTTGAGAAGGTTTTTTTCCTCCTTGGCCTCGGCGTTGAGCTTTTCGACCCTTTCCAGGAGCTCGACGATGCGTTCCTCGTTCTCCTTGGCGTTTTTCTTGCCGTCTTCGATCTCCTTGAGAAGAGCGGTCTGTTCACGACTGGTCTGTACCTGCATCATTTTCGACTGTCGCTCCTTGACATGGGCCATCTTGTCGCTCATCTCGTCTTCCAGCGTCCGTCGTTCTTTCTCAAGCTGGTCGATGGTCGATGTCAGATCGTTGATGTGGGCCTCTTTTTCAGCGAGTTTCTTGATGCGCTCGTCCAGGGCCTCCTGCTCCTGTTTGATCTCGTTGTCGATTTTGTCAATTTCAAGGTCAATGTCCTGCAGAGAGACAAGCTGCGCTATTTCTGCCTTCAAGGTTTTTCTCCTGTGCGTTGTGGTTGAGTGTTGTCAAAAAGAGATGTATGGACAAAGACGAAGGGCGGAACCTCCGTCTCCGTGAGTTTGATATCGATATGCCAGCCGCCTTCGGCTGCCGCCTGGCCAAGCTTTTTTGCCAGCTGGAACGTCGCCGGTTTTTCCGTGGCATAGTGGGTGCCGTCGATGACGGCGAAGCCGGTCTCTCTGGCCCAGATGGCCATGGCGTGCTTGACTTCGGCGGTGAGGTAGACGTCGGCCCCCCGGGCGTAGGCGACCGGCGCCAGATCGGAGCCGCTGCCGCCGCAGACGGCGACAGTGCCTATCTGCTCTGGCATGGTGCCGGCGATATTGACCGCCTCCAGTTGAAGCACATGTAAAAGGCGGCGGAGAAACTCCCCGCTGCTGAGGGGGGTCGGGTAGCGGCCGATTCTTCCCAGGCCGGTGTTATCCTCCTGCTGCTCCCCTGAGGGCATCAGCGGCGAGAGTGATTCGAGGCCGAGGAGTTCGGCGAGTACGTCGTTGACGCCGTCGGCGGCCGAGTCGAGATTGGTGTGGCAGCCGATAATGCTGATGTCATGGGTGAGTGCCTTCTGCAGCAGACGGCCGGCGGGGCTGGAGGTGTCGATTGCCGAAAGCGGCTTGAAAATGACGGGATGGTGGGTGATGATCGTGTCGGCGCCCACGGCAACCGCCTCTTCCACCAGGGCGATGGTAGGGTCGAGACCGATGAGAATGGAGCCGGCCCCGGCCGAGGTATTACCGACCAGCAACCCGACGTTGTCCCATTGCTCCGCCAGCCTTTGCGGCGCCATGGAGTCGAGAACGCCGAGGAGGTCTGCAACGGTTGGTTTCCTCATGCGCACCCCTGGTAATATTCTGAAAATCCAATAAAAAAAGGTACTTTCCCGTGGAGAAAGTACCTTTTTGGTTCAGTTTGGCCGCTCCCGGTTGTCGTGCCCGGGATGGCCTCGCTTGTATGGGCGGTCTGTTGTTCCGCCTCTCTATATGTGTAAAAGACTAATCTATTCAAGGAACCTGGAGTTGAGGGTCAGATTCAAAATTAATATGTGGTGGGCGCAGTAGGACTCGAACCTACGACCGACCGGTTATGAGCCGGTGGCTCTAGCCAACTGAGCTATGCGCCCCTTTCGATACGGTAAACATATCATAATAATGTATTTGGCTGCCAAGTCAACCGAAATCAGGCAATTGGTCCTGGAAAAAGAAAATAATATTGAGTAATAGAATATTTACCGAAAAAAATGGAAACGCTATCCAATGATTTACCGCGGATTTTTGCAGAAAGTGGGCGCAATTGTGCCGGTCCAGTATCCAGCCGCGACCGGCAAAAACAATGGTAATGATTATAGTCGCCATGAAAAGAGCGGCCGAAAGCTACACAAGTGTCAAAAAAGCAATAGAGTTAGATCAGAAAAAGAGGCATGCCGACAGGGTATGCGCAGCCGCTTCATTCGCTCGAGGACCTCGTGATATATAATAATCTCATCTATTTTCTCACGGCCATCTTTCTTTTCAGCCTGGCTTCCGTGCCGGTGAAGCCAGCGCTGTCGCCATTTGCTGCCGTGCTGGCCTTTGCCGCCGTTGTTCTGGTCTACGACAGATATGCCGCCAGGGTCTTCAAGAAGGCGGCAACCAGCCATTCGGCCGATTATTTTAGCGCCGAGAAGAAGGTCTCCATTGCCGCTCTGCTGGTTTTCGCCCTTATGATTTACGGGCTCGACCTCAAATATTATTTGGATGTTTTCTCCTTCGGCGAGGCTCTACCGGCTTTTGTCAATATTGCCGGGCTTGTGGTTTTTCTGCTTCTCTTCACCATCCTCTGGGCCAGGGCCAGGAAAAGCTACCAGCTGGTGTTCGCCCGCCGCTACCGGCCCGATACCTTTATCTTCTCCAACCTCAAGGCCAATCTGCCCATAGTCATACCCTGGGTCATCCTGACCTTCTGCTACGATCTCGTGCTTTTTCTGGAACTGCCCTGGCTGCAGGAGATCATGGCGACGGCATGGGGGGATTTCATCTTCTTCGGCAGTTTTCTTTTATTTGTCATCATCTTTTTTCCACCGCTGGTGCGCCGATTGTGGGGCTGTAAGAAACTGCAGGCGGGGCCGCTGCACGATCATCTCGTCGAGTTCTGCCATCGGCAGAACTTCAAGGCCGATATCTATGTCTGGCCGCTGTTCGAGGGGCGGGTGATCACCGCCGGCGTCATGGGCATACTGCCGGGAATGCGTTATATCCTCATCACTCCGGCACTGGTTGAGACCATGACCACGGAAGAACTGGACTCCGTCATGGCCCATGAGATTGGTCATGTGAAGCGGTTCCACCTGCTGCTCTATGTCTTTCTCGTTGCCGGCTTCGCCGTGGCCGTGGGGCTGTTAGCCGAGCCGTTGTTCTATCTGCTTTTTTCCCGGGACTTTTTCTATTCCTTTATCGGTGCCATCGGCCTGTCGCCTGACGCCGGGCGCAATCTCGCTGTCGCCGTGCCGACGCTTGTCTTCCTGCTCCTTTACTTTCGCTATATTTTCGGCTTCTTTATGCGCAACTTCGAGCGCCAGGCCGATCTTCACGTTCATACCGTACTCGGCAACTCCGATGCCATAATCTCGGCCTTTGAGAAAATCGCCGTCTTGAGCGGCAATATTCGCGACCAGCCCAGCTGGCATCATTTCGGTATCGGCGAGAGGGTGGATTTTCTCCAGGAATGCGAGCGCAGGCCGGCGCTTATCCGCAGGCATCATCGCAAGGTGAGGCTCAGCCTGCTGGGCTACGTGCTGGTCATGGCTTCGGTGCTGCTGCTGGTCCATGCCGTACCCTACGAGGGGGCCATCGCCGACTACGAGGAAAAATACATCCGCGCCGATCTCCTCTATGACGCCAGCCAGGAGGAGCAGCCGGCGCACTGGCTGTTTTTCGCCGGCAATTTCCTCCTTGAGCATCAGTATGAAAAAAGGGCGATTATCGCCTTCGAGCTCGCCGTGGAGATGGACCCGGATCAGCCCGACCTGCTCAATAATTTTTCCTGGCTGCTGCTGACCAGCAAAGATCTCGGCCTGCGCGATCCGGAAAAGGCTCTGGTCCTTGCCAGAAGGGCGGCCGAACGCAAGCCCGTCGGCCATATCCTCGACACCCTGGCCACGGCCCTGTGGGCCAACGGCTATATCAACGAAGCGGTACGAACAGAGAGGCAGGCCCTTCTTGTCGACCCTGAGCAGGAGGATTATTACCGCGACCAGATCGAAAAATTTAACAGCCAGAACTACCAGGAACTGGTGCGGGACCAGGCCAGAAAAGAGGCCGAGGCAGTGGCAGAGACGGCTCTGGAGGCGGTGGAAAGCTGATGCCCTGTCTTGGCGCCCACGAATCGGTGGCCGGCGGCCTCCACCTGGCCTTTGAGCGCATCGCCAGCGTCGGCGGCCGGGCGCTGCAGATCTTTACCCGCAACCAGCGGCAGTGGCGCCATCCCGAGCTCACTGCGGCGGAGGTGGAGGATTTTGCCGCCGCCTGGCGCGATCATCCCATGGAGGTGGCCTCGCACGGCTCCTACCTGGTCAATCTGGCGGCGTCCGCGGCTGAGCTCAGGGCCAAATCCATCGATGCCTTTGTCCTCGAACTCGAACGCTGCGCCCGGCTGGGCATCGACAAGGTGGTGCTGCACCCCGGCTCCCATGGCGGCATGGGCGCCGAGGCCGGCATCGATACCTTCGTCGGCGCCCTTGATGCCGTCCTTGAGCGGGCCCGTTCAGAAACCCGGGTGCTGGTGGAGACCACCGCCGGGCAGGGCACTGGTCTCGGCAGCACTTTCGAGGAACTGGCCGCCATCCTCAACCTGTCAAAATATTCCTCCAGGCTCGGCGTCTGCCTCGATACCTGCCATGTTTTCGCCGCCGGCTACGATCTCAGCACCCCCGCGGCCTACCGGGCGACCATGGAGGACTTCGATAGGATTGTCGGTGTCGAGCGCATCGAGTTCTTTCATCTCAACGACTGCAAAAAGAAGTGTGGTTCGAGGGTGGACCGGCACAGCCATATCGGCGAGGGGTATATCGGCCTGCATGGTTTTGGCTGCCTGCTCAACGATACCAGGTTCGCCGATCGCTCCATGACCCTGGAGACGCCCAAGGATAAGAGCCTTGACGACGACCGCAGAAATCTGGCGGTACTCGCCGGTCTGCTCGAATCCCGGTAAACCGGGCTGCTGCGGCCCTCTGCCCATAGATGGCGCCGCCTCACCCCCTGGGCCCGAGAAAGGGGCTTGCGAAAACCTGCATAAAAGTGAACAATACGCCATTCAGGACTCCAATACCGTTGGAAAAAAGGTGGTGTGAATGAAGTTTATCTACAGCGACGCCCTTCTGGAACTGCTGGTCAAGGCCAAACTGCTCAACGCCAAGCAGGCCAGGTTCATTACTCTGGAAAAGGGCAAGCAGCGCCAGAAACTGCTCAAGCAGTTTGGCAGAAAAGATGAAATTGATCCCAATTTCCCGGATCTGCTCGACGTTATCGTCAGCTACAATCTGGTGGCCGGCGGCAGCGGCGACAAGGTGCTCGACGAAGAGACCATCATGCGCGCCGTCAGCCGCGCCTTCAAGCTGCCCTTTAAAAAGCTCGACCCGCTTGAGCTCGACATGAACGTGGTCACCAAGACCATCCCCAAGAACTTCGCCATCCGCCAGCTGATACTGCCCTTCAATATCCACGACGGCATTCTCGAGGTGGCCTCCTATCATCCGGACTGCAAAACGGTGATCTCCGATATCGAGCAGGCCAACCAGATGCAGGTGCGGACCCATGTGGCCACCAAGAGCGAGATAAAGAAGATCATCTCCGAATTTTTCGGCTTCCAGTCCTCCATCAGCGCCGCCGAAGACCACTTCACTACGCCGGGCGTGGCCACCTCGGTGGATATCGGCAACCTCGAGCAGTATGTCAAGCTGACCTCGGCCAAGGGCATCACCTCCTCGGATCAGCACATCAAGACGGCGGTCAATCATCTTTTCCACTACGCCCTCGACCAGTACGCCAGCGATATCCACATCGAGCCCAAGCGCGATATCTGCATGGTGCGTTTCCGTATCGACGGTTCCCTGCACACCATCTACAAGTTGCCCAAGGCGGTGCACTCGGCAATCGTCTCGCGCATCAAGTTTCTCTCCCGGCTCGACATCGCCGAAAAGCGCAGGCCCCAGGACGGCAGGATCAAGATCGAGAGCAGCGAGGGCAAGAATGTCGAGATCAGGGTGTCGACGGTGCCGGTTTCCTTTGGCGAGAAGGCGGTGCTGCGTATTCTCGACCCCGACGTCATGTTCCAGGATCTGCACCAGCTTGGGTTTTCCCAGCGCGACCGGGTGGTCTACAACCAGATGGTCCAGTCGCCGCACGGCATCGTCCTGGTCACCGGCCCCACCGGCAGCGGCAAATCGACGACGCTTTATTCGACCCTGAAGGCCATCGCTACGCCGGAGAAGAATATCGTCACCGTCGAGGATCCTGTGGAGATGGTCCATGAGGATTTCAATCAGATTGCCGTACAGCCCCTCATCGATGTCACCTTCTCCACCATCCTCCGAAACATCCTCCGTCAGGACCCGGACATTCTCATGATCGGCGAGATTCGCGACCTTGACACCGCCCGGCACGCCGTGCAGGCGGCCATGACCGGACACCTGGTTTTCTCCACCCTGCATACCAACGACGCCGTTTCATCCATCGTCCGTCTTATCGATCTCGGCGTCCAGCCTTTTCTGCTCTCCTCGACCCTGCTCGGCTGCATGGCCCAGCGCCTGGTCAAGAAGATCTGTCTGCATTGCCGCGAGGAGTTTGAGGTTGACGGCGCCGAGCTTGCCAAACTGGGCTTTCCCGTCTCCCGCGAAACCACCCAAACCCTGCAGCGCGGCAAGGGATGCCGGGAGTGCCGCCAGACCGGCTACAAGGGCCGTCAGGGCATCTTCGAGATCTTTCCGCTGTCGCAGCAACTGAAAACGCTGATCGCCTCCCGGGCCCCCTCTTCGGAGATGCGGCAGGTTGCCATCCGCGAAGGAATGACTACATTACGCGAGGACGCCTGGAGAAAGGTCAGGGAAGGGGTAACCACCTACGAAGAAGCCATCCGGGTGACCAGCGAGGGATAAACCGGCGCTCGGGCTGCAAATGACAAAGACTTTACCCTGCCCGCCATCCAGGACCTGATCCCGACCCAGGTATGCAGTAAGCGTTGTGCTTTTTGTCATTCCGGACTAGATCCGGAATCCAGGCATATCGCAAGTGCAGCGAGCGAGAAGAAACCCACAACAAAAGAAACCCCAAAAACCAAACCACCATGAAAATAGTCTGCCGCAACAAAAAAGCCTTCCATGAATACCACATCGAATCGACCATGGAGGCGGGCATGGTACTCAACGGGCCGGAGATCAAATCTCTGCGGGCCGGCAGAGCCAATCTGCGCGACGGCTATGCGGCGGTCGACTTTAAGGGTGAGGTCATGTTGTACAATGTGCATATCTCCCAGTACGAATTTGCCACCCACAATCCCAACGAGCCGCGACGGACGCGCAAATTGCTGCTCAACCGTCGGGAAATACGAAAATTAATCGGCAAATTAAAGGAGAAGGGCCTTGCCCTGATACCACTTAAGATATATATTAAAGACAATGGCAAGGCAAAGGTCGAGCTCGGCCTGGCCCGCGGTAAACGACAATACGACAAGCGGGCATCGCTCAAGAAAAAACAGAGTGATCGCGAGGTGGAGCGTGCCATGCGCCGCAATAACTAGTCGCCGGTTGCAGCTCAGTCAATACCATTTCCGTCAGTCCGGGCGGGACCCGGAATCCAGACGAAACGCAAGCGAAGCGAGGAGGAAAACGTAGCAACCAACCTCCTCCCGGAGTCGAACCGGAACAGGGGGTTGCGCTTTGAGAGCTTTTCCGGACTTGATCCGGAATTGACAACGCGGTATAAGAACAGTGAGAGTCTAAACTCCTGATCCTGGCCGGGCAGTCTTAAAAACCTGCAATCTGATCTTTTATAACTGAATATGGGGGCGAAACGGCTTCGACGTGGATGTGTAAGCTTTACGTTGCATGCCGAGCATTCTGTCAGCTCGTAAAAACGACGGAACCTTAAATATAATCGCAGACGATTATAACTACGCAGTAGCTGCTTAAACAGTCATACTGCCGTCCCGCCGGTCTTTGCCCGTAAGGCCGGATTTGGGGCGTCGACTCAACGGGCTGGTCAATTGATGGTGTCTGTACATCAGGCGACGAGATCTTCACAGACTAGCGTGAGACCCGCTCTGTTTCCGCGGCAAGTCTCAGGCGAAACCTCAAGTCGGGAACTAAGCATGTAGATACGAAAGGGGAGCATTTGCGGACGCGGGTTCGACTCCCGCCGCCTCCACCA
>JGI12210J13797_10397915_pt1 | contig 29671 bp, 16 predicted proteins | sample ElkSlonscriptome_3_FD_13797 | JGI IMG/M metagenome (IMG submission 13797) | reverse complement strand
GCGAGCTGTACGAGGATCGGCTCGACGACCTGCCGCGGGCGGCGTCGAGCTACGCGGTGGCGCACGAGCTGCAGCCCGACGACCGCCCGGCCACCGAGGCCCTGCGGCGGGTCCGGGCCCGGCAGACCGACTGGGCGGGCCTGGCCGCAGAGCTGCAGCGCGAGGCGGCGCAGCACGAGGACCGAGAGCGGGCGATCGCCGACCTGACCTACGCGGCCGAGATCCACACCGAGCGGCTCGACGATTCCAAGGCGGCGCTCGATTGCTGGCGCGGGGTGCTGCGGCTGGACCCGAACGATCTGGGCGCCCTGCTGGCGCTCGAGTCGCTGCTGCGCCGCACCGGCAACCACAACGGGCTCATCGATCTCTACGGGCGGCAGGTGGCGGTGTTCCGCGATCCGGGCGCCCAGGTGGCGGCGATGCACGAGCGCGCGCGCCTGATCGAGCGCCACCGGCCCCACGAGGTGGACGCGCTGATGGAGCTGTACACCACGATCCTCGCGGAGCGGCCCGACGACCACCGGGCGCTCGAGGCGATGGAGACGCTGGCGCTGCGCAGCGGCAAGCCGGAGGCGCTCGCGGGGGTCGACGCCCGGCTGGCGCGGCTGGTGACGCAGGCCGAGCTGCGGGCGGCTCACCTCACCCGGCGGGCGGAGGCCATCGAGGTGGGCGGCAACCCCGAGGCGCTGCAGGTGTACCGCGAGGCGCTGCGGCTGGACCCGCGCAACCGCGGGGCGCTGCGGGGGCTGGTGCGGGTGGCGGAGCTGCTGCGCGACGACGAGGCGCTGTGCGACGCGGCCGAGCGCAAGGCGGAGATCGCCTCCGACCCGGTCGCGGCGGCCGACTCGTGGGTGCGGGCCGGCCAGATCAAGGTGGAGCGGCTGTCGAACCGCGACGGGGCGATCGAGGACTTCGATCGCGCGCTGGCCAAGTCGCCCGACCACGCCGAGGCGGCGGAGCGGCTGATCGCGGTGATGCGGGCCACGGGGCGGCACCGCTCGCTGGTGGAGCGGCTGATCCGGGCGGCCGAGGCGGCCCGCGACCCGCAGCGCAGCGCGACGCTGTGGCTGGAGATCGCCGATCTGCAGGCGCGCGAGCTGGACAACCCGGGGGGCGCCCAGGCGTCGCTGAAGCACCTGCTGGAGTCCCAGCCGGACTGCTCGCCGGCGATGCTGCAGCTGGGGCGGCTGTACGTGACCGATCGCCGGGCCGACGAGGCGGCGGCGCTGCTCGAGCGCTGCTTGGGCCTCGACCCCGATGCCGACACCGCCCACGCGGCGCACTCGCTGCTGGCCGAGGCCCACGAGCGCGCGGGTCGGGCCGGCGAGGCGTTCTCGCACTATGCCGCGGCGCTGGCCGCCCGCCCCGACGACGTGCCGCTGCTGCGCCGGGTGGCGCGGCTGCAGCTCGATCAGGGCCACTACGCGGCGGCGGCCGACGCCGCCAGCCGCCTGCTGGACATGTCGACCGGCTCGGCGGAGCGGGTGGAGGCGCTGCGGTGGATCGCCGAGGCGCAGCTGGGCCTGGGCAAGCTCGACGAGGCGATCGACACCCTGGCGGAGGCGGTGGCCATTCAGGGGCCGCGCAGCGCGTCGGCCAAGGAGATGATCGAGCGGGCCAACTCCACCGAGCACTGGGAGCGCTACTGCGACGCGCTGCAGGCCTACCTGGCCGAGCGCGCCCCGGCCGGGCGGGCCCGGATCTCGCTGTTCGAGGAGATCGCCCAGATCCAGCACGAGCGGCTGGGCGACGACAACGCGTCGCTGGGCATGCTGATCCGAGGCCTGCGCGAGAGCGAGGGCGACCCGGGGATCCGGCTGCGCCTGGCCCATCGGCTGATGGGGGTGCGGCGGGTCGGGGACGCGTCGCAGCAGCTGCAGATCCTCTTGGTCGACGAGGCGGCGCGGGCCGAGACCTGGCGGTCGCTGGCCCGCTGCTACGCGGAGATGGGCCGGGCCCGCGAGCAGGGGCTGGCGGTGCAGGGGCTGGTGGTGCTGAGCGACGCGCGGCCCGACGAGCTGGAGCTGGTGCAGCCGTGGCGCTCGCACACCCGCGGCATTCGGCCCGGGGCGCTGGTGCCGGGGGCGTGGGTGGAGCTGCAGCTGGGCGGCGACCCGCAGACCGCGGTGGGCAACCTGCTGGCGGCGATCTGCGACGGGCTGGGGAAGCTGCGCTCGCCCGATCTCTCGGCGTGGGGCGTGGCCAGCCGCGACCGGATCGCGCCGCGATCCGATCACCCGCTGCGCACGCTGGTCGACGGCCTCGCGTCGTTCTTCAACCTCGAGGAGCTCGACGTGTACGTGCACCGCCACCAGGGGCGAGGCGTGGGCATCGAGAACACCAGCCGGCCGTCGCTGTTGCTGCCGATCTGGCTGGGCGAGGTGGGGCCCACCCAGCAGGTGTACCTGCTGACGCAGGCGCTGGCCCACATCGCGCGCGGGACCTACCCGGTGCACCTGATGAACCCGCGGGAGCTGGCGCTGGCGGTGGCCGCGGCGATCCGCAGCGCGGTGCCGGGCTACGGCAGTGAGCTTGCGCCGGCGGAGGTGCTCGACGACCGCGCCCGGCTGCTGCTGCGCGGCGTGCCTCGGCGCAAGCGCCGGGTGCTCGAGTCGGCGGCCCAGGTCTGCTCCACCATGGCCATGCCCGAGCCCAACACGCTGGTGCACTGGCTGCACCAGACCACCGGGCGGCTGGCGGCGATCGTGGCCGACGACCTGGTGGGGGTGGTCGAGGTGGTGCGCCGGACCGACAAGCTCGGCGAGCACGGGGTGGACCTGCTCAGCCGCTCGCCCGTCATCGCCGATCTCATGCGGATCTGGATGTCGGAGCCCGCGATGACGGTGCGCCGACGCGTGGGCCTGGTGCCCAGCGCAGCGAGCTGAGGCCCGGCCCGTCGTCAGTGCGCCGGGGTCGAGGTGGCTTCCATGGCCTCGAGCAGCTGGGCGCGCTTGAAGGGCTTGGCCAGGAAGGCGGCGGGCGAGAACGACTCCACGTCGGGGATGTCGCCGTGGCCGCTGATGAACACCACCGGCAGGTCGCCTCGGCTGGCCCGCACCCGCCGCGCGAACGCCACGCCATCGAGGTGGGGCATGCGGATGTCGGTGATGATGAGGTCCCAGCCCTCGGGGTGATCGGCGAACAGCCGCCACGCCTCGAGGCCGTCGTGCGCCACGGTGGGTTCGAACCCACCGACACGGGCAAAGCGCGCGAGCATCGTGGTGATGAGCGGCTCGTCGTCGACGACCAGGACTCTCATGGTGACTCCGGCAAGGGCGGTGCTGGCAGTGTGACACGCATGCGCGTGCCATGCCCGGGCTCACTGTGGGCCTCGATGGTGCCGCCGTGTCGCTGGACGATCCCATGGCTGACCGAAAGACCCAGGCCGGTCCCGCGACCGGTCGGCTTGGTGGTGAAGAAGGGGTCGAACACGCGCGGAAGCACGTCGGCCGGAATGCCGGTGCCGGTGTCGCTCACCTCGACACACACCGACCCGTCGTCTTCGGCGGTCTGAATGACGATCCGTCGCTCGGGGCGATCGCGGACCGCGTCGCGGGCATTGATGACGAGGTTGGTGAACACCTGGTGCAGCTCGTCCGGCTGGCCGACCATCGCCCGCGCGGCCGCATCGAGCCGCAGCTCGAGGTCGACGCCGTCGTTGGCGAGCTGCCCGGCGAGCATCTCGGCCACCTCGCGCACGACGGCGTCGATCTCGAAGACCTGGGGCCGGGCCCCCTCGCTGCGCCGGCTGAACGCCAGCAGGCGGCCCACCACGCCCGCTCCGCGGGTGACCTGGCCCTCCACGGCGTCGAGGAACTCTCGGGCCGTGTCGAGATCGCCCTCCTCGATCGCGTCGCGGATCTCCTCGGAGGCCAGCCCGATGATCTGCAGCGGCTGGTTGAGCTCGTGGGCCACGCCGGCGGCGAGCTCCCCGAGGGCGGCGAGCTTGGCCGAGTGCACGAGCTGGTCCTGGGTCTGCTGGAGCTGCTCGAGCGCGCTCTCGTAGCGCTCCTTGCGGATGACGGTGGCCTGCAGCTCCTCGGCGAGCATGTCGAGGGCCACGCAGATGCCATCGAGGGTCTCGTGGAGGGGGTCGGCCTGGCGCAACGGAGGCAGCTCCACCCGGGCGTCGAGCTGACCCTGCGCCAGCGAGAACATGACCGCGAGCACCCGGTCGAAACGGGCCTGGAGCTCGGTGGGCTCACCCATGGCGGAACTCGCCCAGCCACGTGAGCGCGGCTGACATGTCGGTGAACATGCGCACCGGCGCCTTGGGCTTGTTGAGGCCGAGGAAGAAGTTGGCGACGACCCGGGAGGTGACCGAGCCAACGACGAGCGCGACGGCCCGGTTCCGTTCGACGTGGGGCCCCCCGTAGACCTCCCGCGCCCCGCGGGTGAGCGCGCCGATCGAGCGCATGTCGACGAGGATGCGCAGATTCTCGAGCCCACGGGACTGTCGCAGGCGGTCGAGAGCCTCGGTGATCTCGATGGCCTCGGCGGCGTCGTGGAGGTCGACGGGGTCGTAGACCACCCGCCCGATGTGGTGCTCGTCGTCCCAGAGGATCTGGGACACCGATGTGGTCTCGAATGGGATGACCATGGCCGACGCGATGGCCCGATGCTCTCGTGGATCGCTCCCTGGTGCCATCGTTTCCAGGGCTGTTCACGGCCCTGGAGTGCACGATGGAAGTTTCCCTGACACGTGGGGGGCGGGCGCGAGCATCACGCCCAGCCCGCTGGGAGGGGGTGATCATCAAGGTTCGGCGGGTGCCGCGGACGCTAGGGGCGTTCGTACCGCTGGTCTCGGCGCTCGTGGAGATGCACGACCAGGGGGATGTTCCCTACCTGCATGGACGATGGTAACCTTAGACGCACCCTTGGCGTGGGTGCCACCGATCTCGACGAGGCGATCGGGACCACTCCCGAGGATCATCGGAGCGCGAAAGCGGCGTGACCGATGGCGCCAAGGCGGGCTGGGGCCGCGACGGTGGGCCATGAGCGAGCCCGCGGGAGCGGATCGACCAGTGGATCGATCGGGAGCAGATCGGTCCACAGTGGTGCGAAGGGACAATGGTGCGAAGGGACAATGGTGCGAGAAGGGACAATGGCGCGAAGGAACAGTGGGCCGAAGGGACAGTGGGCCGAAGGGACCAGTGCCGGCCCATCCCAGATTATCCCTTGAAGACCCGCTGTGAGGCCGTAGGACGGAAGAGGCGGACCGCGAGGATGAAAGCTGAGATCGATTGAACCGGCCAGGCGAGGCCGAGATCGTCTCATGATGTCGGATGGTGCAGTATGTAGGTGTATCAGTTCGTAGAATGTGGCTATTGCGCAATACTGGGGCTGCGCGACTCAAAGATCCACGCATGTTTTTCGGCAACCCTGTGCATCCGTTGAGCTGATCCGCGAACGCTGTTCTGATCGAAGGGGCGAATGCGCTCCGTGAAGCGATCCATGAGGGTGCTACCTCGATCAAGGTAGTTCGATCGTTTCCAGGAGGAAGCCGATGAACCTTTGTGAACACCGAGAACATCGTGAACAGCGTGAGCCAAGCTTGGGGGTCCCGCGCGCGCTCGAGCGGGCGATCGCGCTCATGCACGAAGCGGTGATGGTGATCAACGCGACCCCGATGACCAGCCGGCCCCGGGTTGCCTATGTCAACGATGCCTTCACCCGGATGACGGGGTACTCCCACGGTGAGGTGGTGGGCTCGCTGCCCGAGACCCTGTGGGCTCAGCCGGGGGACCGGGTGATGATCGAGCATGCGACCCGGGAGCTGCGGGCCGGGCGGTCCTTCGAGGGGCGCATGATCGGCTACCGAAAGGATGGAACCCCGTTTCTGCTCGAGGGGTACGTGGAGCCGATCGGTCGCGGCGGGAGCCAGTTCTTGATGGTCATGCGAGACGTGACGGACCAGGCGCCGCGCGACGCGGCGATGCGCCATATCGCGGCTGCGCTCGACCACGTGGACGAGGCGATCGTGGTGCTGTCGAAGGGCCGGCAGGTGCACTACCTCAACCGGGCGGCCAACGAGCTGTTCGGGGGCGAGGGCGAGGTCCAGCTGCCGCTGCCCAAGAACGCGTGGAAGCAGCTCGACCAGGGCCTGGCGTGGACCGGCCAGGTGGAGGTGTCGGGGGCGGACGGCGAGCGGAGGCTGCGGATCGACGTTCAGCCGGTGCAGGGCTTCGACGGAGAGCCCAGCTTGCTGGTCATCGTGCACGACGTGACCCACGTGGAGCGGCTGCAGTCGATCGCGGACTCGGTGAACCTGTCGGACAACCTCGGGCACTTCTTGTCGGGCATTCGCCACGAGCTGGGCAACCCCATCAACTCGATCAAGACCGCGCTGACGGTGCTGCGGTCCAACCTCGACACGTTCTCTCCGGAGAAGATCAACGACTACGTCGACCGGGTGCTCGGCGAGGTGGGGCGGGTGGAGTACCTGCTGTGCTCGCTGCGGAGCTTCTCGCTGCACGAGAGCGTCACGCTCGATCGGGTGGAGCTGTCCACCATCATCCGGGAGATCGTGGCGCTGGTGCAGCCCAGCGTGCTGCGCTCGGGGGTGCTGCTGGAGGTCGATCCCGCGCCGGAGGTGGCCATCATCGCCGACGTGCGGGCGGTCTATCAGATCCTGCTCAACCTGGTCAGCAACGCCATCGAGGCGCTGCCGGCCCCCGGCGATTGCTGCATTCGGCTCGAGACCACCGCCGGGCCCGACTACGTGGACATCTCGATCAGCGACAACGGCCCGGGCATGTCGCACGACGACATGGCCCTGGCGATGCGGCCGTTCTTCACCACCAAGCGCAAGGGCACCGGGCTGGGGCTGGTGATCGCCCAGCGCCTGGCCGCCAACCAAGGCGGGCGCCTGCGCCTGTACAGCGAGCGGGGCAAGGGCACGCGGGCGGTGGTCTCGCTGGCCCGTGCGCCGGCCCGAGACGACCGATCGTGAGCGAGCCCGCCCTGCTGGTCGTCGACGACGACCTCCTGTTCTGCGAGAGCCTGGTCGACTACTTCGCCGGGCAGGGGATCGTCGCGGCCTACGCCACGTCGATCGGGGATGCGGTCAGCCAGTCGCTGGATCGCTTCACGGTGGTGGTGGTCGACAACCACCTGCCCGACGGGGAGGGGCTGGCGCTGGTCGACGCGGCGGCGCTGCGGCCGGAGGGGCCGTCGTTCATCATGGTCACGGGCGATCCCAGCTACGACCATGCGGTGGCCTCGATGCGCCGGCGGGTGATCGACTACCTCGCCAAGCCGATCGAGCTGCACGCGCTGGGGCACGCGGTGCTGCGTGCGATCCCGGGGGCGGTCGCCAACGGTCCGGTCCCCGCGCCCGCACCCGAGCCGGGGGGAGACCGGCTCGGGGAGGCGCTGTGCCGCTATGCTCGCAGCGAGGTGCCCATCCTCATCACCGGGGAGACGGGGACGGGCAAGACGCGCCTGGCGCGTCAGCTGCATGCGGCCAGCGGGCGGGCGCGGGGGCCCTTCGTGGCGGTCAACTGCGCGACGCTGGTGGACTCGATCGCGGAGGCGGAGCTGTTCGGCTCGTGCCGGGGGGCGTTCACGGGGGCGACCGAGCGGCGGGGCTTGGTGCAGCTGGCAGCGGGGGGGACCTTGTTCCTCGACGAGATCGGCGAGCTGTCGCGGCCGGTGCAGGCCAAGCTGCTGTCGGTGCTCGAGGAGCAGCGGGTGCGGCCGGTGGGGGGCACCCGCTGGTCGCCGGCCGATCTGCGGGTGATGGCCGCGACGCACGTGGACCTCGAGCAGGCGGTGAGCGAGGGGCGATTCCGGGCCGATCTGCTGTTTCGGATCGACGTGGGGCGGGTGGAGATTCCGGCCCTGCGGGAGCGTCCCGAGCGGCTCGCGGGCGCGATCGTGGAGCTGCTGGGGGAGCTGCGGGCGCCCGCGGGGGCTCGGCTGGCGCCTGGCGAGCTTTCGCAGCTCGAGGGGCACGACTGGCCGGGCAACTACCGAGAGCTGCGCAACCTGCTGGCGCGGGCGCTGGTGCTGCACCCGCCCGAGGCGCTGCGGCCCTCGCAGTGTGCGCGGCCGCGGGCGCTGGGGAGCTCGGCGGGGTCGGTCATGTCTCTGGGTGCTGCATCGTCTCCCGCCTCGGCCGTGAAGCCGGTCCCGGCGCTCCCCGCAGCGCCGGCCCCGTCGCCCTCCCCGCCGCCGGCCGCCGTCACCCTCGCGCAGCTCGAGCGCCGGCACGTGCTCGAGGTGCTCGAGCTGCACGAGGGGCATCGGGCTCGCAGCGCGCGGGCGCTGGGGATCTCGGAGGCCACGCTGCGCCGCAAGCTGCGGGCATGGTCCGGTGAGACCGAGCAAGACGCTCGGCCGAGCTGACCGACGAGAGGGATCGGGCCTGCTCGGGGGAGAGCGGGTGCCTCGGACGTCGGACGCTCGGCCGAGCGGATCGGGCCGCTCGTGGGAGCGGTTGCACGCTCGTGAAGTGCGTAGGGACCGTTCGGGGCGCCTCGTGCCGGTGTGGTGCGGGTGCACGTTCGTGAAGAGCGAAGGGGCCGTTCGGGACACTCGTGGTGTGAGTCGTTCGTCTTCGTGAAGAGCGAAGGGTCCGTTCGGGCCACTCGCTCCCAGGGCGGACGACCGGTCAGGGTGTTGCTCGGGAGCTGGAGCGCTCGTGTGGTGATGATCGGCGGGGAAGTGTTCGGTCGAAATCGACCGGTGAAGGCGAGTGAAGTCGCGTATTCGAGCGGGTCGAAAGGGGTCGATCAACATGATCGCCTCGATCGATCAATGTGATCGCTTCGACCGCTCATCGTGGTCGTCGAGCCGGGGGTGGGTGGGGACGGCGGCCCGAAGCTCGGTGAATGGCGGCCTCTCGGACTTGGCACGCTTCTCGCTAAACAAGAGAACGTGCCCGATGTAGGCCTCACCGGACGCTCCATCCTCGTAGTCGATGACGAGGACGTGTTCCTCCGCTCACTGGTGGAGGGGCTGGAGACGGAGCTCCCCGGGGTGGAAGCCCACACCGCGCACGACGGCCACCAGGCCCTGCGCGTGCTCGAGAAGCACGTGGTGGACGTGGTGGTGACCGACGTGAGCATGCCGAACATGGACGGCATGGAGCTGGTGGCCGAGATGGTCTCGCGGGGGATCCGAGTGCCCGTGATCATGGTGACCGCCTTCGGCACGCGGAAGGTCGAGCTGGAGGCTCGCCGCCACGGGGTGATCTCGGTGATCGACAAGCCGATCGACTTTGCCTACCTGGTGGAGGTCTGCCGCAACACGCTGCGCTCGCTGGGCCAGGGGAGCTTGGGCGGGATCACGCTGGCGGGGCTGTTGCAGCTGCTCGAGATGGAGCAGCGCAGCTGCACCGTGCGGATCTTCGCCGAGGGGCGCGCGGGGCAGATCTACATCGACCGGGGCAAGGTCATCCGCAGCACCCAGGCCGCCCACCGGGGCATGGATGCGCTGCGGCGCATCCTGGGCTGGCACGACCCGACCATCGAGATCGGGCCCCTGCGCAGCCGGGAGCGGGCCGAAGAGCCCATGTCCCTGCAGGCCGCGCTGCTCGAGGCGGCGCGCGTTCACGACGAGTCCAACCGCGGCGACCCTTCGGAGCCGGAGATCGACGACTCGATGTGGCTGGACGATCCCTTCGAAGAGCCCGAGCCCGCGCCCGAGCCCGAGCCCGCGCCTCCGACGGAGCCAGACGAATCCCCCACCCACGATGCTTCCCCGCAGCCCGAGGCCGACGCCTCGGCGGGGCCGGACGCACCTAGCAACCACCACCCACGCGAAGACGATCGCGTGAAGGACGAACAGAGAATGGCCAACATCGAGCAATCCATCACTACGGCAATGAACATCCAGGGCTGCATCGCGGCGGCGCTGGTCGACTACGAGAGTGGCATGTGCCTGGGCTCCAAGGCCAACGGGTTCCCCGTGGAGGTCGCGGGAGCGGGCAACACCGAGGTGCTCCGCGCCAAGCTGCGCGTGATGGCGGACCTGGGCCTCGAGGGAGGGATCACCGACATCCTCATCACCCTCGACACGCAGTACCACCTGCTGGTGCCGCTGCGGCAGGGCTCGCTGTTCCTGTACGTCGCCATCGATCGGCGCACCGGCAACCTCGCGATGGCCCGCCACAAGGTGACCGCCATCGAGAAGGAGCTGACCGTGTGACCGGGCCGGGCCGGTCGCCCCACGAGTCCCGAAGGGTGGGCTCGCGGTCGCGGAGGAGGGGCGGGGGCACGGGGTCGGCCGGCGGCTGGGTAGGAAGCCCGGCCGCCCGGACGCCCGGGAGGCTCGGCCCGATGACGCACCGGGCCGAGTGATCTCTGCGACCGCGAGCCGCCCGACGGGCCTACGGGGGGTGGCGACGGCTCGGCCCCCGACGGTTCGTCCGGCGGCGGCTCGGCCCCCGGCGGTTCGAGCCAGGACCCTCGTCGTCTCGACCCTCGTCGTCTCGACCCTCGTTCGTGTCGACCGAGGGTCGATCTCCATTCTGCATTTCGAACGCCGATCTCGAGTCGGCCTCGGCCGATCCCGACCGAGCATCCCCCGCGGCCGGGCTCTCGGCCGAGGTCGACTCATCCTTCGTCGAGAAGAGCGAGGCCTCGAGTCCTCGGGCTCGCGTAGCGGCGCGCCATTCATCGGGCAGACGAGCGTTTCATTCTCGTCGCGGCGAGGACGGAGCGCGGCTTGGCTGCTGAGGTCGGCCAGCACTCGAAAGGCTGCCCCCTGGGTTGGGTGCGACCGCGTCCATGCCTGCCGGATTTGACATATGTCAAATTCGACAGACATTCATCACCTGTCAATATTGACATATGTCAAATTCGACAGACATTAGTTACAATGAAATCAAAGGGATAAGCGACCATGGATCCGCGCTTTCGGCGCAAGTCCGCGCTCAGCTCCCGCCGGGCGAGCCGGGACCGCTCGTCTTGAACCCGCCGCTGGCCTTTGCCTTGCCGCTGCCGCTCCCCCCGCTCCCCTGCCCGTCCGCGTCGTCGGTGACGTTCGCGTCGAGCTTGAACGTGGGCTGCCGCTCCGGGTCGCAGTCTGGCGGCGGCCCGAACCCGGTGGCGTCGAAGGTCCACGACACGTCGCCCTTCTTGCGGGGCTTGCCGTTGGCGTTGCGGTCGGCCTGGGCCTGGATGCGCACGGTGTGCTCGCCGTTGCGGGCCGGCGTGCAGTACGACAGCAGGTAGAAGCGCTTGGAGTGGGCCTCGATCCGCTGGGCCACCTTCTCGAACGCCAGCTGCACGCTGGCCTCGTCCTCGACCAGCTCCGTGCCGTCGCGGCCGATCTCGCCGAGGCTCTGCTCCTCGATCTCCGCGCCCACGCCGATCGCGAACACCTCGAAGTCGTCGTACTCGGGCTGGTCGAGCGCCTGCGTCATCTCCTCGCGGGTGACCCGGGCCGCCCGATCGGTGCCGTCGGAGAACACGACCATGGTGCCGAACTTCAGCGGGCGCTTGTCCTTGTCGAGCGCCTCGCGCAGCACGTCGAGCCCGTCGACCACCGCCCCGTGCAGGTTGGTGGAGGGGTCGCGCGCCTTGTAGGTCCGCAGACCCTCCAGCCCCCCCTCGACCGAGCCCTTGGCCTCGGTGAAGCGCACCACCGAGCGGATGTCCTTGCCGCCGTCGAAGGCGTACACGGCCACCTTCTGCGACTGACCCACCCGGTCCACGAAGCCCTGCGCCGCGTCGACGACCAGATCGGCCGAGCCCGACTCGGTGATGCTGCCGCTCATGTCCAGCAGCAGCAGCGTGTACATCACCGCCGCCACGTCGGGGTTCTGGATGGTCTGCTTGCTCTCGAAGGTGGAGACGAGCTGGTCGTCCTCGTAGATGGCGAAGTCCTCGGCCGCCAAGCCACCCACGGGCTCACCATCCTTTTCCTCGACCGTGAAGAAGACCCAGACATTATTCGGCTTCTTCTGCTCGGAGTTGAGGCGGGTGACCTGGAGCTGACTGCCGCAGCCCAGCGAGACCAGGCCCAGGCCGAGGGCGAGGCTCACCCCGCGGAAGTGACGACGACACGAGCTGAATGCAGACATGGAAGATCGACGGCCGGCAGGATAGCAGCCTCGGCGCAACCGACACCGCCTCGCGACCACGCCGAGGGTCTCGGTGCAACGAAGCTCACCACGAATACGTGCCGATCGGATCGACGAAGACCAATACGTGTGGGGATGTCCCACATCGAAGGCTCGCGGTCGCTCGGCCGGCCGCTCGGCCTCGGGAGGATTTACTCCAGGTAGCGCCGCAGGTGCGGCAGCAGGCCGTCGGCGATCATGGAGTGGCCCTGGGCGGTGGGCCGCGAGTCGGCGGGGAAGCAGCAGTGCTCCCGCACGCTGCGGGGCTCGTCGAAGAAGCGCGGCAGCAGGTTGACCATCTCGCAGCCGGACTCCACGGCCAGCTCGCCGAAGCGCATGAGGTAGGGATCGGGCGACAGCCCGCCGTCGATGTGCCCGACGGTGGGGATCGGAGCGAGCACCACCGGCACCCGCGACTGGCTGATGAAGGTGCGGAGGATCGCCCGCATCAGCCGCCACGCGGGCTGCTGGGGATCGGAGTACTCCTCGGGGTAGCCCACGCCCCGCACCCGCCGGGTGAACGCCTCGAACCCGGGCACCTTCTTGTCGACCTCGGCCGTCACGCGCCGCAGCAAGCTGCGCACGAGGCTGGGCGGCGGCGGCGGGCCCTCGGCCGAGACCAGCGCGGGCGGATCGACGGGCGGCGGGTGCAAGACCAGCTCCTCGCCCTCCAGCGAGAACCGAGGCTTGGGCCACAAGGGCGGCAGCTCGGCGCTCGGATCGGTGGTGGGCACGGGCGCATGCCCCTCGAGGTTGCGCAGGATGTTCTCGACCTGCGGACACAGCAGCAGCAGGTCGTGCTCGATCTCCAGGGCGTAGTGCCGGTAGCCCAGCAGCTGCTGGTCGGTGCCCGAGCCCGGCAGCCCGAGGTTGAGCACCTGCACGTGGCCACCCAGCCGACGCTCGAGACGATCGCTGAAGCGCTGATGGGCGTCGACCCCCACCCCCGCGGTGTGGCCGTCGCCCACCACCACCATCCGGAAGGTGCCCGGCGGCTTGGCGGGCGTGGGCTCGTGCCGACAGCGATACCCCACGCGGTTGATGTCGACCTGGTAGCCGCCGCCCGGGTGCGGCACCTCGAGGTGCAGGCCGGGGATGTAGCGGTAGCCCGTGACGGGGTGGGACTCGAACAGCTCGGCGGGCATGGGACGCGCGGCCGAAGGTCTCACATCTACGCGACCGGCTCCATGCCGGCGACGGGAGGATCGGTGAGGATCTCGAAGGCGGCCCGCCGCTCGGTGGACAGCCGCCGCGGCGGCGCGCCGTCGACCTCGACCAGCACCACGCAGCGGGCGAGCTTGGTGTTGAGGCAGATCTTGTGGCCGCCGGGCGGGTCGTCGTAGCGCAGCGCCACCACGTCGCGGGCGGGAGCGCTCATCCGACCCTCGATCCGCACCCCGGGCCCGCGCGTGGCGAACGACCACTCGAACGGCGACGTGGAGAAGCGCCCGTGGGCCCGCAGCGCCCGGCCTAGGCCGTTGAGCTCGTGCGAGCGGCCGTCGCATCTCAGCACCATGGGGGTCATGAACGGCGTCCACAGCGGGCCCAGCCGCAGCCGGGCGGTCGACAGCTCGAGGAAGGCGTCGGGATCGTCGTCGAAGCCGGCGACCTGGCCCCAGGCGTAGTGATCGGTGTGCTGGCGGCCCCAGTTGTGGTTCTGGCTGCCGATCCACCCGTCGACCTCGATCCGGCGCTCGCCCACGTGCAGCTCGCCGTCGTAGCGGGCGAGCGGCGTGCCCACCAGGGCCTTGGCCCGGGGCAGGGGCGTGTCGTAGAGCGGCCGGGGCAGCAGCAGCACGGGCGGCTGGTCACCGGCGTAGCGCAGCGACCAGCGCACCTCTCGACCGTCTTGCTCCGCCTCGCCCTGCAGCTGGGTGCGGTCGAGGGTGGCCTGGCCGATCCGCGCCTGCAGGCCCGCGTCGGAGAACTCGCAATCGGACAGCGGGTGGACCTGCTTGACCGCGGTGATCTCGGAGCGCTCGCCGTCGAACACGATGGCCCACAGCTCGCCCACGGCGTCGTTGGGGCGATGCGCGGGCGAGAAGATGGTGTAGCGGATCCAAAAGGCCAGCGGCCGCGAGGGGTGGTTGGCTCGCTGGAACCAACTCTCGTAGTGGCCGCGATCCGAGCCGTCGTAGCGGCAGCGGTCGAGGGCGTCGCGCGAGGTCATGGCCCGGCAGGGTAGCGCATGGCGGCGATCGCCGGGCGACCGGATCTCCGCGGGTGGATGCGTCGCCGCAGCTCACCCGCTCGCCGCCCGGCCGCGGCGATGCCCTCGGCGGTGTCCTCAGCGGGTGGGGACGTAGCCGCCGATGTCGTTGGTGCCCTGGTGGGAGCCGTCGCGGGACTGCGTATCGGTCTCCCGGGTCTTGGTCGAGTCGAGCGTGCGACCGGTGGAGGGCTGGAGCTGGTCTTCGTTGCGGGTGTCGTCTCGGGGAGCGATGGGCATGATGGTTCTCGGGGGTGACCCGCATGCTACCCCGAGCCGGGCACGGGCTGGCAGCGCGAGCCGCACTCGTCGATGAACGCCCCGATCTCGGCGACCATGGCCGCGTGGTCGTACTCGCGGTACTGCCGGAGCGCGGCGTGCAGCAGCGCGAGGGCCTGGTCGTGCTCGGGGCCCGGCCCGGCGGGCTCGTCGAGGATGCTGCGCGCGAGCTTCCAGCGCAGCATGGCCCCCACCTCGCGGTCGCGGGGGGCCGCCTCGTGCACGGCCAGCGCCCGCCGGTAGACGTCGCGGGCCCCGAGCCGGTCGCCCTGCTCTTCGAGCAGGCTGCCGAGGCCGTACAGCGGGTACACGCGGCGGAAGTCGTCGTCGGGGGCGTGGATCCGCAGGCCCTCCAGGGCCCGCTCGTAGCGCTGCCGCGCCGCGTCGAAGCGCCGCATCATGCGCAGGCAGTCGGCGACGTTGCTGTGGAGCATGGCCTGCTCGACCGGATCGGGGGTGGGGACCGCGGCCAGGGCTTGCTCGACGCCTTGGTAGTCGTCGAGCGCGGCCTCCCAGTCGGCCTGCTGGCGGTGCACCCGGGCCAGCAGGCTCATCACCTGGGCCTGGCTGCGGGCGGGCACCTCGGGGCCGAGGCTTTGGCGGGCCAGCTCGACCATGGTGGTGGCGGCGTCCAGCTCGCCGCGCTGCCGCAAGAGCATGGCCAGCGCGACCCGGGGCGGGATGGTGACCGGCGCGGTGGGACCGTCGAAGGTCACCCGCAGGGCCAGCGATGCCCGCAGCTGGGCCTCGGCCGGCTCGGGGTGGCCGCGGTCGAAGTGCAGGTCGCCGCGCTGCTGGAGCACGTCGGACAGCAAGGGGAGCAGGCCCTCGCGCCGGGCGAGCGCCTCGGCCTCGTCGAAGGTGCGCAGGGCCTCGTCGTCGCGCCGCAGCTCGCCCTGGGCCACGCCGAGCTGCAACAGCGCGCGGCCGGTGTCCAGCAGCGCCCCCGAGCCCAGCGAACGGAACTGCTCGACCGCCTCCGACAGGCGCTCGACGGCCCGCTCGGGGTCGCCGTCGCGCAGGGCCCACAGGCCCTCCAGGGCGCTGAGCTGGGCCTGGTGCCGAGGCTCGTCGGGCAGGCGCTGCAGCTTGCCGCGGGCCACCGTCATCCACGCCGCGAACGCCGACTGATCGCCCTGGTCCTGGGCCACCGTGAGCAGCTCGCGCAGGGCCGACAGCGCCAGGCTCGCGTCGCCGCTTTGCTCGGCCTGCAGCAGCACCGCCTGCAGATCCTCGCGCGCGTCGCTCAGCCGCCGCGCCGCTCGGTACAGCCGCCCGCGGTCGTAGCGGGCCTCGGCCACCAGCGGCGTGGCCTCGGGGCCCAGCGCCTCGGCGGCCCGCACCGCCTCCTCGGCCGCGGGCAAGCCTCGCTGGGCCTGCCCCGCCGCGTCGAACGCCCACGAGCGCGCCAGCTGAGCGCGGATCGCCTCGGCCGGCGCGGCCAGGCGGGCCGGCAGGGTCGGGGCGGCCCGCAGCGTCTCGGCGTCGAGGCACGGGCTGGGCGGCGGCAGCGAGCGGACCATCTGGGCGGCGTGGGCCACCCGGTGGTCGTCGGCCTCGGCGAGCAGCTCCACCGTGGCGGCCACCCGCATCGCGCGGCGGTCCAGGCAGGCCATGCGCAGCTCGAGCAGATCCTCGCCGGCCACGTGCTCCACCCGCGTGGCCTCGCACGCCTGCGCCCGCGCCTCGCTCCAGGCCGCCGCGTAGTCGTCTAGCCCCGCGGCGGTGGCGGCCCAGGCCTCGGCGGCGTGCTCCGACGTCGTCGCCCGCACCGCCCGCTCCACCGTCGCGCGCTGGGCCTCGCCCCAGGTCGCCATGGCCGCGTCGCGCAGGCCCTCGCACGGGCGGTCGCGCAGCATGGCGGTCGCCCCCAGCCCCGCCACCACCAGCGCGCTCAGCCCCCCCACCGTCAGCCATCGTCGCCTCCGCTGGGTGCGCTCGAGCACCGCGAGCAGGGCGTCCATGCTGGGGTAGCGATCCTCTCGCTTGGCCGACAGCCCGCGGCGCAGCACCGCTTGCAGCCACATGGGCACCTTCGGCAGCCCGGCCGGGGTCTTGCCCGTGAACGTGGGCTGGTGACCGGCCGTGAGCGCCAGCCCCGGGTTGCCCGGGAACGGCCGCTCGCCGTGCAGCGCCTCGTACAGCGCCACGCAGTAGCTGAACTGGTCGGCCCGCGCGTCGGTCGGCTCGCCCGCGGCCTGCTCCGGCGCCATGTAGGCCGGCGTGCCGAGCATGGTGCCCGTGCGCGTCAGCTGCTGCGACAGCGCCCCGAGCATCGAGCCCGAGGGCGCGGCCGCGGGTCGATCCATCGCCGCGTCGAGCTCGGGCGGCTGGGGCACGTCGACCGTCTCGAGCGCGGCGGCGGCGTCGGGCGACCGGGCGGGCGACCGGGCGGGCTCGGAGGCCCGTGGTGTCGCGCTCGGGCTCGGCTCCGTGCCCGCCCTCGCGCGCACGATCATCCCCGCGTCCGTCGAGGCCCGCGTCTTCCGGAGCCGCGCCTCGTCGTCGTCGTCCACGCCGCGCGCCAGCCCGAAGTCGAGCACCTTCGCTCGCCCCTGCGCGTCGATGATGCAGTTCGCCGGCTTGAAGTCGCGGTGCACGATCCCCTCGGCGTGCACCGCCGCGAGCCCCCGCCCCGCCTCCAGGTACACCCGCAGGCAGTCGGACCAGGGCCGCGGGGTCTTCTGCCAGTCCCACAGCGTCTGCCCCTCCACCCGCTCCATCGCGATGTAGAAGCGCCCCGCGTCCTCGCCCGCGTCGTACACCCCCACCACGTTGGGATGCGACAGCCGAGCGAGGGCCTGGGCCTCCCGCAGCAGCCGCTTGTAGTGGTGCGACCCCGAGCCCGCGTTCAGCAGCTTGATCGCCACCCGCCGGTCCAGGGTCACGTCGTAGCCCTCGAGCACCGTCCCCATCGCGCCCTGGCCCAGCCGGCCCACGATCTGGAAGCGGCCCAGCCGCGTGGGGATCGCCCGCTCCTCGAGCGGATCGTGGTCGTCGCCGCTGGGCGACTGTGCGTGCCGCGTGTCGGCGTGCTCGAGGCGCTCGTCTGGCCCCCGGCCGGCGCGGTCGGTTGGCTCGGCTCGGCCGGCTCGCTCGGCTCGCCCGCTCCGCGACGGCTCGTCGAGCCAGTCGTCGTCGGTCATGGTCGAGCCTGGCTTCATGGGACGCGTCGAGGGTCGAGCATACACCGGGGGATCGAACCCTCGACGCAGGGATCCCCTCATCCACCGGGCGGGTGCGCCATCCGCCCGCGGTATCCTGCGCACCGCATGCGTCGCCTCGCCTCGATCGCGCTCGCCTCGTCGCTGGCGGCGTGCGCCACTCCGACCCCGGCCCCGCCCGCGTCCGCCCAGCCGCCTGCGGCTGCGGCCGAGGCCGCGCCGACCGAACCTCGCCCCGGAGGATCCCTCCTCACGGTAGAGCAGGTGCTCGGCCTCGAGACCGTGGCCGACGTGGCGCTGTCTCCCGACCGCGAGGCCGTCGCCTTCGTGCGTCGCACCCCCGCCTCGGCCCTCGAGGGCCCGGCCGGCTCGCGCAGCGTGATCGGCGTGGTGCCCACCGGGGGCGGCCCGGTCCGCTCCGTGCCCACCCCGGGCCCCAGCGCCCACGCCCCCGCCTGGTCGCCCGACGGCGAGCGGCTGGCCTTCCTCTCGCGCCTGTCCGACGCCAGCCGCACCCAGGTCTACGCGGTGCCGCGCGACGGCGGCGAGCCCGAGGCGCTGACCGGCCCCTCCGTCGACGTGCACGCGTTCGCCTGGTCGCCCGACGGCGAGCGGCTGGCCTACCTCGCCGACCGCGAGCGCACCGAGGCCGAGATCCGGGCCGAGCACGACGGGCAGGACTGGCACGAGGGCGACGTGCACGGCACCCCGCACCGGCTGTGGGTGCTCACCCTGCGCACCGGCGACGCCCAGGCCCTCTCGCCCCGCGACCTCCACGTGATGGCCATGCAGTGGGCCCCCGACGGCGAGCGGCTGGCCATCCAGGCTTCTGCGCGCGCCGACGTGGACGCCACCATGATGTACGCCGACGTCTTCACCCTGCCCGCCGCCGGCGGGTCGCCCACCCGGCTGTGCGAGCACCACGGCAAGCTGGGCGCGATGGCCTGGTCGCCCCGCGGCGATCGGCTGGCGTTCCTCGGTGCGGCCGATCTGCACGACCCCACCGCCGGCGTGCTGCACGTGGTGCCCGCCGCGGGCGGCGTGGCCACCCAACTCACCGCCGACCACCTCGGCACCGGCCAGTGGATCAGCTGGGTGGCCGACGACGCCGTGCTCGTGCTCGCCAACCAGGGCACCCGCACGGCGCTGCTTCGCGTGAGCCTCGACGGTTGCACCACCGCCCTGGGCCCGACCGGTCCCGTCTGCCACCAGGCCGACGCCAGCGCCGACGGCTCGACCTTCGTGTGCGCCGGCGAGACCCCCCTGCACCCCGCGGAGATCTTCGCCGGCCCGCCCGGCCCCGAGCAGACCCGCCTCACCCACCACAACCCCGGGCTGCACGACACGCCCCTGGGCGAGCGCAGCATCGCCCGCTGGACCGCCGCCGACGGCCTGGAGATCGAAGGCGTGCTCACCCGCCCGGTGGGGTACGCCGCGGGCACGCGCTACCCCCTGGCCGTGCTCGTGCACGGCGGGCCCGAGGGGATCTCGCTGAACGGGTGGAACACCCGCGCCAGCTCCCCGGTGCAGCTGTTCGCCGCTCGCGGCTACGTGGTGCTCGAGCCCAACTACCGCGGCTCGCAGGGCCGCGGCGTGGCGTTCGGCAAGGCCGACCAGGGCGATCTCGGCGGCCGGGAATTCGACGACGTGCTCGCCGGCATCGACCACCTGGTCGCGGAGGGCCTGGTCGACCCCGCCCGCGTGGGCATGGGGGGCTGGAGCTACGGCGGCTACTTCTCGGCCCTGGCCGCCACCCGCCACTCCTCGCGCTTTCGGGCCGCCATGGTCGGCGCGGCCATCACCAACTGGATCTCCTTCACCGGCACCACCGAGATCGAGCACGAGAACTCGCTGGTGCACTGGAACCTGTGGCCCTACGAGCACCACGCGCTGGTCTGGGAGCGCTCGCCCATGGCCCACACCCAGGGCAGCACCACCGCCACCCTCATCGTGCACGGGGCCGACGACGCCCGCGTGCCCCCCGGGCAGGGCAAGGAGCTGTACCGAGCGCTGCGCCACGCCGGTGCCCCCACCCAGCTGGTGCTCTACCCTCGCGAGGGCCACGGCCTGCACGAGCGGCCGCACCAGCTGGACTTCACCCGGCGCTACCTCGACTGGTTCGACACCCACGTGAAGGGCTGAGCCACGCCCAAGAGCCCCCACAAGGCCGAATTCGGCGATTTCCAGACCCCGCCCGCCCTGGCCGCGGAGGTGGTCGGCCTCGCGCGCCGGTGCTTCGGTGTGCCGCGGGCCGTGCTCGAGCCCACCTGCGGCGTGGGCGGGCTGCTCGTGGCCGCCCACGCCGAGTTCGGCCCCGGCGTGGCGCTGCGGGGCGTGGAGATCGACGGGGACCACGCCGCGCGGGCGCGGGCCAATCTCACCGTCGCGGGCAGCACCCGGCATCGGATCGATCACGACGACTTCTTTCGGGTCGACTGGTCCGCCGTGCTCGCCGACGTGCCCGCCCCCACGCTGGTGGTGGGCAACCCCCCGTGGGTCACCAACGCCGAGCTCGGCCGCCTCGAGGGCCGCAACCTCCCGCCCAAGGCCAACCCCGCCGGCTGGTCCGGGCTCGACGGCCTCACCGGCCGCAGCAACTTCGACATCAGCGAGTGGATGGTGCGCCACCTGATGGGCGCGCTGGCCGGGCGAGACGCGGCGCTGGCCGTGCTCATGAAGGAGAGCGTGGCCCGGAGGCTGCTCGAGCACGCCTGGGCCCACGACTGGCCGCTGCGAGAGCCTTGTCTGTGGACGATCGACGCCCGGGTGCACTTCGGCGCCTCGGTGAGCGCCTGCGTGCTCACGGCCCGCACCGATCGCGCCGGCCCGCGGCGCTGCCCCGTGTTCGCCTCGCTGCACGAACCGCAGCCCGCCCGCGTGATCGGCCATGGCCCCGGCGTCGGGCTGCTGGCCGATCTCGACGCCCATCGCGACACCGCTCATCTCGCCGCGCCCGACGATCACCAGCCTCCGTGGCGCTCGGGCATCAAGCACGACTGCGCCCGCGTGCTCGAGCTGCGCGAGCAGGATGGGCGGCGGGTCAACGGCTTCGGCGAGCCGGTCGACGTGGAGGAGGACGTGCTCTACCCGCTGCTCAAGAGCTCCGATCTCGCCGCCGGCCGCGACCACGGCGGGCGGTGGCTGCTGGTCACCCAGCGCGAGCTGGGCGAAGACCCCGCGCGGCTGGCCGAGACCGCCCCGCGGGCGTGGGCCTATCTGTGTGCCCACGCCGATCGCCTCGACGCTCGCCGCAGCAGCATCTACCGCAGCCGCCCGCGCTTCTGCATGTTCGGCGTGGGCGCGTATGCCTTTGGGCCCTGGAAGGTCGCCATCTCGGGCCTGTACAAGCAGCTGAGCTTCCGCTGCATCGGCCCGCATGCCTCCGGGCGCCCGGTGGTGCTCGACGACACCGCGTACCTGCTGCCGTGCGCCAGCGAGGCCGAGGCTCGGAGGGTGCACGCGGGGCTGATGTCCGAGTCGGCGCAGCGGTTCTTTTGCGCGCTCGTGTTCTGGGACGCGAAGCGGCCGATCACGGCCGGGCTGCTGCGGCGGCTGGACCTGCGGCGGGTGGGGTGAGGGCGATGGGCAGCAGGGGCAGGCCCGAGAGCGGGCAGTGATGCGGGTCGGAGACCCGGAGGCGAGCGAAACGACACCTCGACTGGGTGGGCATCTGCGCAGTGATGCGGGTCGGAGACCCGGAGGTGGTCGAGCTGGCGCTGGGCGTCTTGGAAGGGCGGCGGCAGCCGCTTGGGGCCCGCGGACGAGGGCGACGATCGTAGCAGCCGGGCCTAGGCGCGGTCCCTCGTCCCTCGATATCGAGGGCGTGCAGGCTGCGGAGTTCGGGCGGGCAGTGCCCATCGGCGACCCCAATTCACTCAGCGTTGGCGTAGCATCGGTCCTCCGCTTCCATGGCCAAGCCCAAGAAACGCAGCGCGCTCGAGGTCTTGACCAAGAAGCGCCTGGCCCAGCTCGCCCGCGCCTTCGAGCTCGACCTTCCCGCCAGCCGCGCCAAGGCCGAGTTCGTCGACGTCCTCGGCAGCTCCAAGAACGCCAGCTTCGCGGCGATCCTGGCCGAGCTCAACCGCGCCGAGCTCGAGGACATCTGCCGCGCTCATGAACTCGATGACTCGGGGAAGGAGACGGCCAGGATCGCCGCGCGGATCCTCGGGACCGAGCCTGCGGCGAAGCCCAAGGCAAGAGCAGCGGGCAAGAAGACCAGGACCGGCGAGGGCTCACGCAAGACGACGAAGGCCAAGAAGTCTGGCAACGGCAAGCGCGGAGTGCTCGGCTTCGAGGTCGAGCACTCAGGACAGCGACAACCGGAGCGACGAGGCATGAACAGCTTCTCGGAGAAGGTCTCTTTCATCTGGTCCGTGGCCGACCTGCTGCGGGGCGACTACAAGCCGTCCGAATACGGGCGGGTCATATTGCCCTTCCTGGTGCTGCGGCGGCTGGACCAGGTGCTGGCCTCCACCCGCAAGGCCGTGCTCGAAGCGGACGCCAAGTTCCCCGCCGACAAGGTGCCCGAGGCCCTGCGGGAGCGGATGCTGCTCAAGGCGTCCGGCGAGACCTTCTACAACACGTCCAAGCTCGACTTCACGGCGATGCTGGACGACGCCAACAACGCCGCCGCCAACCTGTCCGGCTACGTCCACGGGTTCTCCAAGAACGTCCGGGACATCATGGAGAAGTTCCGCTTCGAGGAGCAGATCGCCCGCCTCGACGGGGCCAACATCCTGTTCCTGATCCTCCGCAGGTTCGCGGCGGTGGATCTCGACCCCTATCAGCGACGGCCCGATGGTTCGCCCCTCTTCGGCGACGACGGCAAGCCGGTGGCCAACGTCAGCAACATGGAGATGGGCACCATCTTCGAGGAGCTGATCCGAAAGTTCTCCGAGCAGTCCAACGAGACCGCAGGTGAGCACTTCACCCCTCGGGAGGTCATCAAGTTCATGGTGACCCTGCTCTTCGCCGAGGACGACGACGTGCTCCACAAGCCGGGCATCGTCCGCACCATGTACGACCCGGCCTGCGGGACCGGCGGGATGCTGTCGGTGGCCGAGGAGCATCTGTCCAAGCTCAACCCCCAGGCCCGGCTCAAGGTCTTCGGGCAGGAGCTCAACGGCGAGTCCTACGCCATCTGCAAGGCCGACATGCTCATCAAGGGGCAGGAGGCCGACAACATCAAGTACGGCAACTCCTTCAACGATGACGGGCTGCCCGAGCTGGCCGCCGACTATCTGATCTCGAACCCACCCTTCGGTGTCGATTGGTCCAAGGCCGAGAAGGTGGTGAAGGCCGAGCACGAGCAGCGTGGACACGCTGGCCGGTTCGGCCCCGGTCTGCCCCGCAAGAACGACGGCTCGCTCCTGTTCCTGCTGCACATGCTCAGCAAGATGAAGGCAAAGGACCAGGGCGGCAGCCGGCTCGCCATCGTCTTCAACGGGTCTCCTCTGTTCACCGGGGCGGCGGGGTCGGGCGAGTCGAACATCCGCCAGTGGATCCTCGAGAACGACTGGCTCGAGGCCATCGTCGCCCTGCCCGATCAGATGTTCTACAACACCGGCATCTCCACCTATGTCTGGCTGGTCAGCAACCGCAAGGCCCCGCACCGCAAGGGCAAGGTGCAGCTCATCAACGGGGTGAGCTACTTCCAGAAGATGCGCAAGAGCCTCGGCGACAAGCGCAAGGAGCTGAGCGAGGAGCACATCCGGGACCTAGCGAAGCTCTACGCCGACTTCGAGGCCCATCCCGACGAGCAACCCAGCCCGGACGTGAAGGTCTTCGACAACGCCGACTTTGGTTTCCACCGCATCACGGTCGAGCGGCCGCTTCAGCTCAACTTCCAGGCGTCCGAGGAGCGCATCGCCCGACTGGAGGACGAGCGGGCATGGCAGGGGCTGGTCACGACCAAGAAGAAGGGCGAGGCGGGGCAGAAGGAGATCGAGGCCGGGCAGGCCCTTCAGGCGGCCATCCTCGGCGTGCTCGAGGCCCTGGACGGGGCCAGGCTCTACAAGGCCCGCCCCGAGTTCGTGAAGGCGTTGAAGGCAGAAGCGAAGGCCCAGGGCGTCAGCATCCCCGGTCCGGTGCACAAGGCCATCCTGAGCGCCCTGTCCGAGCGGGACGAGACGGCCAAGGTCTGCATGAAGAAGGGGAGCCCGGAGCCGGACACGGACCTGCGGGACTACGAGAACGTGCCGCTGAAGGAGGACATCGGGGAGTACATGGCCCGTGAGGTGTTGCCTCACGTGCCCGATGCCTGGGTGGATGAGAGCAAGACGAAGGTGGGGTACGAGATTCCGTTCACGCGGCACTTCTATGTGTACGAGCCGCCGAGGCCGCTGGAGGTGATTGAGAAGGAGATCCGGGGGCTGGAGCAGGAGATCCAGGGGATGCTGGCGGAGGTGTTGGGGTGACGGCACAGACCCAGAATCGACGACAGTCGAGACTTCCGTGGCTCGGTGAGCTACCAATCCAATGGCAAGTAGAGCGAGCCCGCTTCATTTTTCAGCAGGAAGCAAGACCACCCAGAGATGACGACGGTGTCGTAACAGCCTTTCGAGATGGTCAGGTTACATCGAGAGAGAATCGCCGAATGGGCGGTTTCACGATGGCTATCAAGGAGATCGGCTACCAGGGAGTTCGACGGGGCGATCTGGTGATCCACACGATGGACGCCTTCGCCGGAGCCATCGGCGTGAGCGAATCGGATGGTAAATGTACGGGTGAGTACGCTGTGTGCAATCCGGTGTCCGATGGATTCGACAACAGGTATTATGCCGCACTACTCAGAGAGATGGCTCTGAAGGGCTACATCCACGTCATCTGCCCGTCGGTACGGGAACGTGCCCCCCGGTTTCGGTTCGCACGTTTGAAGGACGTTTACTTGCCCGTACCCCCGCCCTCGACCCAGAAGGCCATCGCCGCCTTCCTGGACCGCAAGACGGCGGCCATCGACGCCCTCATCGAGAAGAAGCAGAAGCTGCTGGACCTGCTGGCCGAGAAGCGGGCCGCCCTCATCAACCAGGCGGTGACCAAGGGCCTGGACCCCAACGTGCCCATGAAGGACTCGGGCATCCCGTGGATCGGGGAGATCCCGGCGCATTGGGAGGTGAAGCGGCTAAAGTTCATGGTCACCGAAGCAGTCGCCGGACCGTATGGAGCGTCACTGACCAAAGCGATGTACTCAAGCTCGGGATACCGGGTCTACGGACAGCAGCAGGTCATCCTCGATGACTTCTCTGTTGGTGACTACTACATCTCGCCTGAGAAGTTCGCCGAGATGCGGCGGTATCTCGTCTACCCCGGCGACTTGCTCGTCAGCGTGATGGGGACCATAGGCAAGGTAGCGGTCGTACCAGACAGCGCCGAGCCCGGCATCATCAACCCTCGCCTTGTGCGGTACCGGCCAGACGAATCCGTGGTCACGCCACGGTTCATGCAAGCGGCTATGCTCGCCGAGTGCTCGCAGGCGTACCTCCGGCTGATGGCCCAGGGCTCGACGATGGACGGGTTGAACATGGGCACGCTGGCCGAGTTGGCCCTCCCTCTCCCGCCTCTCGAAGAACAGCACGAAGTCCTCAGAACTCTCCAGCACAGCTCGGATGGAGTAGAAGGCTGCACAGTGTCCCTTCGACTCCAACTCGACCGCCTCAAAGAATACCGCCAAGCCCTCATCACCGCCGCCGTCACCGGCCAGCTCGACATCACCGAGGAGGACAACTAATGGCCAAGGGCATCCACACCGAGCACACCTTCGAGGCCGAGATCGAGGCCCACCTCCTCGCCCACGGCTACGAGTCCACCACCCCCGGCGCCTTCGACCGCGACAAGGCCCTGTTCCCGCAGCTCGTCATCGAGTTCGTCCAGGCCACCCAGCCCAAGGTCTGGGACAAGCTCGGCACCGTCCTCAAGGACAAGCTCGACGCCCTGTTCATCAAGGAGGTCTGCAAGGTCATGGACAAGCGGGGCTCGCTGGAGGCCCTGCGGCACGGGTTCACCTTCTACGGGCAGAAGATCCGGCTGGCCTTCTTCAAGCCCGGCCACCGTAAGAACCCCGACCTGTGGACCCTCTACGGCCACAACCGGCTTTCGGTGGTCCGCCAGCTCCGCTACGACCCCAACAGCGACAACGAGCTGGACCTGGTGCTCTGCCTCAACGGCGTCCCGGTGGTCACCTGCGAGCTGAAGAACGCCATGACGGGCCAGAAGGCAGGTCACGCCAGGCAGCAGTACATGACCGACCGGGACCCCAAGGCCCCCCTCTTCGTGTTCAAGAAGCGGGCGTTGGTCCACTTCGCCGTAGACACCGACGAAGCCTGGATGACCACCCAGCTCCGGGGAGTGAAGACCTTCTTCCTGCCCTTCAACCGAGGCCACGACAACGGGTCGGGCAACCCGCCGGTCGAGGGCAAGCACCGCACCTCCTACCTCTGGGAGCAGGTCTGGGAGCGGGAGAGCCTGCTCGACATCGTCGGGCGCTTCATGCACCTCCAGGTGGAGTCGGGCACCAACCCGAACACGGGCAAGAAGTGGTCGAAGGAGACCATGATCTTCCCCCGCTACCATCAGCTCGACTGCGTGCGGAAGCTGGAGGCCGGGTCCCGCATCAACGGGGCCGGGACCAACTACCTGGTGCAGCACTCGGCGGGATCGGGCAAGAGCAACTCCATCGCCTGGCTGGCCCACCGGCTCGCGTCCCTGCACGACGAGGACGACAACAAGGTCTACCACTCGGTCGTGGTGCTCACCGACCGCCGGGTGCTCGACCAGCAGCTCCAGAACACCATCTACCAGTTCGACCACAAGGACGGCGTGGTCGAGAAGATCGACAAGCACTCCGAGCAGCTCGCCACGGCCCTGGCGACCGGCACGCCGATCATCATCTCGACCATCCACAAGTTCGGCTTCATCCAGGACAAGGTCGGGGCGCTGCCCGACCGCCGCTACGCCATCATCGTCGACGAGGCCCACTCCTCGCAGAGCGGCGAGATGGCCGTGAACGTCAAGGAGATGCTGGCCGACAGCACCCTGGACGACAAGCTCACCGAGCAGCAGATCGAGGACGAGCTCTCCACCCCCGACCAGCTCGCCCTCCGCAAGGCCCTGCTAAGGGGGCCGCAGCCCAACATGAGCTTCTTCGCCTTCACGGCGACGCCCAAGCACAAGACCCTGGAGATGTTCGGGCACAAGGGGCCGGACGGCAAGCCCGCTCCCTTCCACCTGTACTCCATGCGGCAGGCCATCGAGGAGAGGTTCATCCTCGACGTGCTGCTCGGCTACACGACGTACAAGCGATTCTTCAAGCTGGCCAAGGCCGTCGCCGACGACCCCAAGCTCGACAAGCGCAAGGCGTCGTCAGCGTTGTCCAGGTTCGTGAACCTGCACCCGACGAACATCGCCCAGAAGACCGAGATCATCATCGAGCACTTCCGCACCACCGTGGCCCACCAGCTCGGGGGCAAAGCCAAGGCGATGGTGGTCACCGGCTCCCGGCTCCAGGCGGTGAAGTACAAGCTCAGCTTCGACGGCTACATCGACAAGATGGGCTACTCCGACATCCGCTGCCTGGTCGCCTTCTCGGGCGAGGTCACCGACGACAAGGCCCCCGGGGTGACCTACACCGAGGTCGGGATGAACGAGGGCATCAAGGAGGCCGAGCTGCCCGAGAAGTTCGCCTCGGACGCCTACCAGGTGCTGCTCGTCGCCAACAAGTACCAGACCGGCTTCGACCAGCCGCTGCTGTCCGCCATGTACGTGGACAAGCGGCTCTCGGGGATCCAGGCGGTCCAGACCCTGTCCCGCCTCAACCGCATGGCTCCCGGCAAGGAGGTCACCTTCGTCCTCGACTTCGTCAACGAGCGGGAGGGCATCCTGGAGTCGTTCCAGGACTACTACGAGACGACGACCACCGCCGACGAGGTGGACCCCCAGCGGCTCTACGATCTCCAGCATGAGCAGGCCGAGGCCCAGGTCTTCACCGAGTCCGAGGTCAACGGCTTCGCCGAGGTCTTCTACCAGCTCCCCGACAAGGTGAACCCGTCCAGCCACGCCAAGCTCAACGGCTGGCTCGACCCCGCCGTGGACCGCTTCAAGGCCATGGGCGCCAACGACGACGAGCGAGTCGAAGTGCAGGAGGCGTTCCGGGGCAGGCTGGTGGCCTTCAAGAACCTGTACGCCTTCCTCGCCCAGATCGTCCCCTTCCAGGACCCCAACCTCGAGAAGCTCTACGCCTTCGGGCGCATGCTGCTGCGCAAGCTCCCCCGGCCCGAGACCGGTGGCCCGCTCGAGCTGGACGACGACGTGATCCTGGCCTCGCTGAAGCTCAAGAAGGAGGCCGAGGGCGGCCTGGACCTGAAGAAGGGCGAAGGCGGCGAGCTCACCGGCCCCGGAGCCACCGGGACCGGAGCGGACAAGCCCCCCAAGGAGCTGCTCTCCACCATCATCGACGCGCTCAACCAACGCTTCGGCCTCGACCTCCCCGACCACATCAACGAGTTCCTGGGCGGCGTCACAGATGCTCTGGTAAACGCCGACGAGGTTCGCCTGGGTGCGGAGGCCAACGACAAGGCCAACTTCGCCCACATCTTCAACTCGGCCCTCGAAGGCACGATGGCCGAGCACCTGGAGGACAGCACCGACTTCGTCACCCTGTTCTTCCAGGACGGCGAGGTGCGCAAGTTCCTGACCACCCGGCTGCTGCACGAGGTGTACGAACGCATCCGCGTCAAGCAGGGGGGCGGCGACAAGGCCGTGGTGTTGCCCTTCGAGCGAGTCCCGCCCGAGGAGGTCCGGCCCTTCGTCAACGCCGTGCCGGTGTACCCGGACCTGAAGGTGGCAGCGGGCCGCTTCTGTGGCCCCCAGGCCGTGCAGGAGGTCCCGCAGCATGAGGAGGTGGCCAACCCCTCGACCTTCGAGTGGGCGGCCTTGGAGGGCCGCACCAAGCCGTCAGCGGGGTTGTTCGTGGCCCAGGTGATCGGCGAGTCGATGAACCGCCGCATCCCCAACGGTGCGTGGGGTGTCTGGCGACTGAACCCCGCCGGGTCACGCCAGGGCAAGGTGGTCCTGGCCCAGCACAACGACATCCAGGACCCCGACCTCGGGTCCTACACCGTGAAGCTCTACGACTCCGAGAAGGAGGCCGTCGAAGGTGGTAGCTGGCGACATAGCCGCATCACACTGAAGCCCGAGTCCTCGGACCCTAGCTACCAGCCCCTGGTGTTCGAGAACCTGGAGGAAGGCGAGCTGCGGATCATCGCAGAGCTGGTGGAGATCCTCGGTTGACGCAGGTAGGGATCCTCTACCTCACCATGTGCCCAGAGCGGGTGTGCTCGTGAGCTGGTCCGACATCTTCGCGTTCATCGTCGAGCGAGAGCCTGGCTTCCCGGCCACCATCGAAGGCGTTTCCCGAGAAGAGATCGACACTTGCCAGCGAGAGTTGGGCGTCACTCTCCCGGCGGTGTACGTGGACTTCCTGCTGGCGATGGGAATGGTCACTGGTCGCTACCACCCATTTGGCCGGTCCATGGATCCGAATTTCCACCAGATCCTACGTCAGATCCCTCCTGAGACCTACGCTGTCGACCAATACTTCCTGATCGCATGGGACACCAACCAGTCCCACTGCCCGCCGTTCGATCTCTACCTCGACATGAACTCGAGCAACGGTAGGGATGCCGCTCTCCTCTTCGCCGAGAACGGATCGGAATGGGGCACACTTCCCGGATCCAGCTATTCCTTGCTCGAGCAGCTCACGTGGAGCGCGTGGCGAGCCTTCGACGGATTCCGCTACGCTCACAACCGCGTCATCTATATCCACGCAAGCGAGCCCATCGACCTAGCCCGCGCACACCAACGAGCCTTGGAGCACCTGTCGAGATACGCATTCTCCCCCGCACTTCCGCCCCTGCCGCGCGTCGTGTGCCTGGATGCCCAAGAGATGACTGCGAG
>JGI12210J13797_10060223_pt1 | contig 29760 bp, 26 predicted proteins | sample ElkSlonscriptome_3_FD_13797 | JGI IMG/M metagenome (IMG submission 13797) | reverse complement strand
GGGATCGATGGTCGAGGCGGGCTTGGCCGATCTGCGCTTCTTTCGGGGGCGGGACCGGCGAGGGCGACGCGATGTCGACGAGGGCTGGGCGGGCGCGGAGGCGGAGCCAGGGCCGGTCGAGGCCTCGGGCGGGTCGGGCTCGTCGCGCGGGCCGGGTGGGTCGGACTCGTCGGGCGGGTCGGGTTCGACGGGCCGCTCGGACGCCTCGGGCGAGGCGGGCGCGGCGACGGGGGCGGGCACGACGGCATCGGAGCCGGGCCGGTGGGCGCGGGGCGGGTCGCGAGCGTCGTCGACTCCAGCGCTCGTGGCCGTCGCCCGGACCCACCAGCCGAGGCCGCCGAGGCCGGCGATCACGACCAGCGACGCGGCGATCCACCGGCCGGGTCCCCGTCGGACGACCGCGTCGCTCGGGGCCGGCGACCCTCCCCACCCCGTGACGTCGCCGAGGGTCTCGGTGGGCTCGGCCGCGGAGCGCTCGGATCCAGCATCGACCCCAGCCACGCTCGCCGCCGTGCCCGCTCCCGCGCCGTGGACCCGGGTGACCGCATCGTCCACGGCCTCGGCTCGAGGCTCGCTGCGCATGGTCTCGGCCACGAAATCGGCCAACGCCGATGGGGTCACGAAGCAGCCCTCGTCCAGCGCGCTGCGCTCGAGCGCCTGCTGCATGGCCAGCGCGCTGGGCCAGCGCGCGTCGGGATCGCGCTGGAGCGCCCGCTCGACCACCGCGGCCAGCGAGGCGGGGCAGTCGGGCCGAGAGCTTCGGACCGCGGGCACGTCCCCGTAGACCAGCGCGTGGAGCTGAACGACCTCCTCGTCTCCCTTCACGGCCCGAGCCCGGGTGAGCATCTCGAACAGCACGCTGCCCACCGAGAATACGTCGGCGCGACGGTCCACCTCGTCCCCGCGGGCCTGCTCGGGGGCCATGTACGCCAGCTTGCCGCGGATGGTGCCGTGGGCGGAGTGCACGGCCGACCACGAGGCCATGGCCTTGGCCACCCCGAAGTCGCTCACCTTCACCGCGCCGTCGCGGGACACCAGCACGTTGCCGGGCGAGACGTCGCGGTGGACGATCTGGAGCGGCTGTCCGTGCTCGTCGCAGCGCTCGTGGGCGTGGTGGAGGCCCGCGCACATCGCCGAGGCGATCGCCACCGCCACCCCGATCGGGAGCGAGCCGCCGTGGCCCCACACGCGCCGCAGCAGGCCCCGCAGGTCCACGCCGTCGACGTACTCCATCACCAGGTAGCAGCGGCCGTCCTGCAGGCCCGACTCGAGCACGGTCACCAGGTTGGGGTGCGCCAGCGTGGAGGCCACCTGCGCCTCGCGGTGGAACAGCTCCACCATCACGCGCTCGTGGGCGAGGTGGGGGTGCACCATCTTCACCGCCACCTCGCGCTCGGCCCGGCCGAGGCCTGCGCCCCGAGCCCGGAACACCTCGGCCATGCCGCCGGTGCCGATCGACTCGAGCAGCCGGTAGCGCCCGACGCTCTCGACCTGGGCGCCCGGGGCTACCCCCCGCACGGGGGCACCACCACCGGGGGGTTGCGCGGCGTGAACTGGTCGAGCGACACGTCGAACTGCTCGAAGGGCTGGCAGCACTCGAGGTGGTCGACCGCGTAGTGGCGCCCGGCGAGCACGCGCACCGAGCCGGTGAGCATGTAGTTGACCCACCCGAAGTACATCTCGCCGAAGTTTTTCTCGCCGTCCTCGGGGTCTTGCATGTTGCGGCAGCCGGTGTCGCGCAGCTCGACGTCGTTGCCGCCGACGATGTTGAAGCACGAGTGCGCGCCACGGACCACGTCGACGCTCTCCACCACCACGTGCTGTCCGCCCGCTCGGGTGTTCACGCGCACGCCGGCCCCGCTGGAGTGAGTCACGTCGCTGACCACCCCGTCGCTGACCGTCGCGTCGACGCAGTTGTCGATGAAGATCCCTGCGTGCGCCATGCCGAGGTCGGGATCGTTGATGCACCCGAAGCGCTCCACCGTGACGCGCTCGGAGGTCTGCACCAGCACCCCGTCCCCGCCCACGTCGGCCTCTTGGCCGCGGGAATTCTCGACCAGGACGTCCTGCACCAGCAGGTCATCGCTGTCCTCCACCTGGATCCCGGTCAGCGCGTTGGTGACCCGAACATCGCGCACCACCGCCCCGGCCGAGCGTGCGATCTGGATCCCGTACTCGTCGATCGCCGCCGCGCCGGAGGCCGGCGCTCCCTCGTTGATCAGCACGACCCGCTCGATGACCAGCCCCGGGGCATCCTCGATGCGCAGCCCCGGCGCCCCGGAGAAGTGCACCTCGAGGTCGCGCAGGTGCACGTCCTCGACGCCGGAGACCATGATGGCGGGCTGGCCGATCGCGTCGATCACCAGCCGCTCGATGGGTCCCGCGGGCGGCTGGTCGATGATCAGCGGCGGGGAGGGAGCGAGGGTGCAGGCGTCGGTGGTAGAGCCGTCGGTGGTGGAGCCGTCGGCCGAGGAATCGTCTTGCCCCGTGCTCGTCGGGTCGGGAGCGGGCCCACCGCTCGAGCCGGTGCTGGCCGGCGTCTCGGGGGAGGGGGAGGAGCAGGACCCGGCCAGGCTACCCTCGGTGAGCTCGGGGAAGCGGTAGCCCGAGTCACAGGTGGGATCGGGGTAGGCGCAGCGATCGGTCTGGGGGTCGCAGATGCCGGGAGCCGAGCCGTCGAGGATGCACTGCGCGTCTTCCAGGCAGGCGTAGGGATCCACGCTCGGGCATCCCGCGGCGGCGCCCACGACCAGCCCCAGCGAGGCGCCCCCGAGCACGAGCGCGAGCACGCCCGTGGGCCGGCCGCGAGGGCTCGTGACGGTTCGGCGGACTCGAGAGGGAAGCATGAGGTCCCTTGGTCTTCGCACATCCTCCGCGGCGGCGTCCATGGGCCCGCCGCGCGCGGGGCGGGCCGACGCTCACCCCGCCCAGATGGCGGCGGCCCGCTGGCGGACGATGTTGAGCAGCGGCTCGAACTCCTGCCGCACCCGGAGATCGCCGAGCACCGGCGAGTGCGTCATCCAGTCCACGTCGACCAGCACCTCGCTGGCCGCGTGCTGGAGGTAGTCGAACGCGGCATCGAGCTCGCCGCGCGCGGCGAGGACCTCGGTGGCCAGCTGGTACACCCGCGAGGCGAAGCGCGGGCTGGTGTTGCGCTGCATGGCGGCCTCCAGCTCGAGGTCGAGGCGCTCCACGCCCATCTTGCCGAGGTACACGCCCCCGAGCAGCTGCAGCAGCTGGTAGCGCGCCGGGTCGACCTCGTCGGCCCATCTCCGCCACTGCGCCCGCACCTGGTCGGCCCGCCCGCGCCACAGCGACATGCGCAGCCGGATGATCGCGATGGCGCCCCGGGTGGTGGGATCGCGATCGGGCATGCTGCCCAGCATGGAGATCGCCTGCTCCAGATCGCCGCGCTGGGCGTGGTAGCGCGCCGCGCTCATCAGCGACAGCGGATCGGTGGGCTCCAGCTCCACCGCCATCGTGAGGTGTCGATAGCCTTCCTTGGCCCGGCCCGCCTCCACCTGCAGCGCCCCGAGGTAGGCGTGGGCCGCCGCGTAGGTGGGGGCCAGGCGCAGCGACTCCTTGAGCGCCTGCGCGGCGGCCCGGTAGTGGCCGTGCTCGCAGTGCATGCGCCCGGCCGCGAGGTGGGTCTCGGGCTGATCGGGGGCGATCGACAGCGCGCGCTCGACCGCCTCGCGGCAGCGGGCGGGCCACCCCGCGCCCTTCTCCCCGTCGCCGTGGATCGACCACAGCCGCGCGAGCACCAGGGCCTGGGTGGCCACCGCGGGGCTGAACTGCGGCGACTGCTCCAGGCACTGGCGCAGCAGCTGCTCGGCCCCGCCGGGCTCCAGCCCCCCCATGTCGAAGCGCTTGGCCTGCTGCCGCGCGCGCATGTACAGCTCGATGGTGGCCGCGGGCACGTCGGCCGTGTGCCGGTGGGTGTCCAGCTCGAGGCGCAGCGCCTCGGCCACCCGGTTCGCGATGCGATCCTGGAGGTCGAGCACGTCCTCGAGCCGCCCGTCGAAGCGCTCGCTCCACACCTGGATGCCGTTGGTGGTGTCGACCAGCCGCGCCACCACCCGCAGGGTCTCGCCGTGGCGCTGCACCGAGCCGTCGACGATCACCCCCACGCCCAGCTGCTCCCGCACCAGCCGAGGGTCGCGCTGGTCGCCGAAGCGCGCGCTCGCGGCGGTGGACAGCACCTTCAGCCCGCGGGTCATCGACAGCAGGTCGGTGAGCTCCTCGGTGATGGCCTCGGCGAGGTAGGCGTCGGACTCGGGGCCGCGGTAGCGCATGGGGAGCACGGCCAGGCTCTGGGTGCCCATGCGGATCGACACGAAGCTGGCCGACATGCTCAGCTGGCTGGCGGGGATCGAGTCGCGGACGATGTTGTCGATCGGGATCCCCTCGACCAGCTCGGGCGGCTCGCCGGTGATGTCCTTGAAGCGCGCCAGCGACTCGGCCAGCTCGCGGGTGGAGGAGGGGCGCAGATCGGGGCCGCGCTGCAGGCAGCGCAGCACCAGGGCCGACAGCTCCGGCGGCAGGCTGACGATCGAGCCCGGATCGGGCGGGTCCTGCCGCAGCCGGATGAGCGCGGTGGCCATGGGCGATTCCTCCTGGAAGGGGATCACGCCCGTGAGCATCTGGAACAGCACCAGCCCCAGCGCGTAGACGTCGGTGTAGGCGCCCAGCGGGCCGGAGCTGACCTGCTCGGGGGCCATGTACGCCGGCGTGCCGATCATCGACGAGGCATCGGCGGTGACGAGGTTGCTCGCCGACATCATGCAGGCCACCCCAAAATCGGTGATGACCACCCGGCCCTTGGGCTCCACCAGGATGTTGCCCGGCTTGAGGTCGCGGTGGACCACCTCCTCGCGGTGGGCGGCATCGAGCCCGTAGCAGACCTGCATGGCGATATCGACCGCCCGCGCGATGGTGAGCCGCTTGTGCTCCTTGAGGATGGAGGACAGCGTGCGGCCGTCGACCAGCTCCATCGTCAGGTAGTGCAGCCCGTCTTGGAAGCCGATGTCGTAGGTGCGCGCGGCGTTGGGGTGGGCGACCTTGCGGGCCAGCCTCACCTCTCGACGGAAGCGCTGGATGACCACGTCGTCCTCGGCGACCATCGGGCGCAGCACCTTGAGCGCCACGTCCTCGCCCAGCATCAGGTCGTGCGCCGCATACACGGTGCCCATGCCTCCCTGACCTACCTCGCGGCGGACGATGTAGCGATCGGCGAAGCGCTCTCCCACGATGGCCGGCGTGCGCCGGAGGGACTCGGGGATGGAGTCGCGAGTGATGTCGTCGGTGGGGACCATGGCCGCTCGCCCGGGGGGAGCGTGCGCAGGAATCTAGCAAGAGCCAGGGCCGCGGGGCACCGTGGTCATGGGCCAGGTCCCGCACGACCTGGGCCGAAGCGCGCACGGCCCGGCCCAATTGTGCACGTCAGCCCAGCCAGGCGGGCAGGCTACGCACCGACGGCAAGACGTGAGAAGGTGGGTGATCGTAGGGAAATCCCAGGGCTCGCTCCGGGCCGGTGCAGACCGCGACGAACTCGATGCCGGCGGCCCGCGCCGCGATCCGGTCGTCCTCGCGGTCGCCCACGTACAGCGGGCGGCGCGGCGGGTGGCCCAGCGCGTGCGCGATGGGCTCGAAGCAGCGGGGGCTGGGCTTGGGCTCGGGCAGGTCGTCGTTGCAGAAGATCCCGCGGAACAGCGAGCCGGGGAGGTTGGCCTGGCGCAGGCGCTGGATCAGCCGCAGGCGATCTCGCTTGGTGATGATCCACAGCCGGTGACCCGCCTGATCGAGGCTCTCGAGGGCACGGACCGCGCCCTGCACCGGGCCGTAGGGGTAGTGCTCGGCCAGCGCGTCGTAGCGGGCCACGAACGCGTCGATGTCGTGCTGCGGCCACAGCCGCTCGAGGGTACCTCGCCAGGTGGGACCGAACTCCACCAGCTCCTTCGACTCCGGCACGCGCCACCCCAGCTCCGCGGCGATCTTGCGGTGCAGCCGAGCGTAGGCGGGGAAGCTCTCGATGAGCGTGTCATCGAGGTCGAAGATGAGGTCGCGCCGCGACACCTCGCGCACGATAGCGCGGGGTGAGGGCACGCGGTGCGCGACCGTGGAGCCCTGGGCGGCCGTCCGGCGCTTGCGTAGACTCTCGCTCGTGTCCGCCCCTCGCGCTGCGGCCCTGCTGCGCTACGGCCTCGTGTTCGTGGTGGCCTTCGCCGGGCTGGCCCTGCTCGCGGGCGAGCGGCTCACCCAGCCCAGCCGAGACAACCACTTCGTGCGCCTCGCCGTGGGCTGGACCGAGGGGCGCATGGAGCTGGTCGACAAGCCGCCCGGGTGGTGCTCGCCCCGGGATCGCGCGCGGAAGCGCTGTCGCGGGCACCAATTCGACGACTACGCCGTGCTCTACGCCCTGAGCTTCGCCGACGGCACCACGGGGCGGGGCTATCCCTGCCGCACCGAGGCGTGCGCCCAGGCCAAGCGCGAAGGCGAGCACACCTGGTGGGTGGTGGGCGACGGCTGGCGCAACTTCGACCGCGGCGACGTCCGGCGCGGCATGGACACCTGGTACATCACCTTCCCGCCCGGGCCGGCGGTCATGATGTTTCCGGCGGTCTTGGTGTTCGGGCTGCGCACCTGGGACGTCCTGCTCACCGGTCTGGCCGCGGCGCTCATCCCCCTGGTGCTCGTGCACCTGCTCGATCGGGAGCGGGGCACCGACCAGGGCCGCGGCCGGCAGCACCTGTGGATCGCGCTGGCGTGGACCTTCGCCAGCCCCGCGTGCTTCCTGGGCGCCAACGGCCGGGTGTGGTTCACCGCCCAGGTGTTCGGGGCCTTGTGCCTGGTGCTCCACCTGTCGTGCGCTTGGGGGGCGCGGCGCCCCGGCTGGGCCGGCGTGTGGCTGGGCCTGGCCGTCGCCTGCCGCCCCATCAACATGCTCCCCGTGGTGGTGGTGTTCGCGTGGGAGTGGTGGCGTACCGGTCGCAAGCCCGGCCCCGCCCTGCGCTTCGCCGCGCCGCTGCTCGTCATCGGGCTGGCCCTGGCGTGGCACAACTGGGTGCGCTTCGAAAGCCCCTTCGAGTTCGGCCACCGCTTCCTCGAGATCCGCTGGCAGGCGCGCATGCAGGCGGTGGGGATGTTCTCGCTGGAGTACCTCCCCCGAAACCTGCGCTGCCTGTTGTGGCTGGCCCCCCAGGTGGGGGCTGAAGTCCCCCACCTGCGGTTCTCGATCCACGGCGTGGCCCTGTGGATGAGCAGCCCCTGGGTGCTGGCCGTGGCCGCGGCGCGCGAGCCGTTCGCGCAGCGCTGGCCCCTGGTATTGGCCGTGGTGGGGGCGGCCGTGCCCTCGCTCCTCTATCAGAACAGCGGCCAGCTCCAGCCCGTGTATCGCTTCGGCGCCGACTGGCTGCCCATGGTGGCCCTGCTCATCGGCTTCGGCGGCGCGGCGCGGCGGCGGTGGTTCGCGCCGCTGGTGCTCATGGGCGTGCTGGTCAACGTGCACGTGGCGTGGCAGTTCGGCCGGGCGCCGGGCTACCTGTTCGTGGTCGACCCGATGGGCTGGCCCTTCCAAGACGAGCTGCGCGGGGGCTGAGCGGTCGCTGGCGCTCGATCGTCGCCCCGCGTGATCGAAGCGGGCGGTGCAGGCACTACCCGGTGGGGCCCACGTGGGGCCGCGAACGGATGGTGAGCATGCGAACGCTTCTGGCATCGATGGGGAGGGTGTTGGCCTTGGTGCCCGTGCTGGCGAGGGCATGGTGGAGGTGCGCGTCACCACGGGGGACGTCTCTCGGGTGTTCGGCTTCGAGGTGATGCCGGCCCCGGTCGACCCCGAGAGATCGACCGGGGACACCGGCACGGGCTCGGAGACCGGCGGCACGGGGGGCTCGGACTCGGGCTCGGGCTCGGGCTCGGGCTCGGACTCGGGCTCTGGCTCCGACTCGGACTCCGGCTCCGGCTCGGACTCCGGCTCCGAGTCCGGGGGATCGACCACGACGGGAGGGATGCAGTGACCATCGACAGCAGCATGCGAGCGGGCCTGGGGGCCCTGGTCCTGATGGGGATGAGCGCCTGCGGCCCGCGCTACGAAGCGCTCCACGTCCAGCGGGTGAGCGGGCACCTCGACGCCCGGGGCTCCGAAGCCGGGTTCTCCGTGCCCGAGGGCACCTTGCTCGTGTTCGAGGTCGATCCTCGGTCCCATCGTGGTCGCGAGTACGACGCCACCGACGACGTGGCCCTCGAGGTCGAGCACCCCGAGGTCGCGCGCATCGTGCAGGGCTTGGCCACCGACACCTGGATGCTGCTGGGCGTGGGCGTGGGGCAGACCGTGGTCGAGGTCTCGATCAACGGCGAGGTCCACGATCACCTGCCGGTGGACATCGTCGCGCAGGAGGAACTGTGATGGCATCGCTCACGACGACGTCGATCTTCTCGGTGATGCTGCTGATGGCCTCGGGTCCCGCGGCGGTCGGTTCGGCCTGGGCGGCCTCGCCCGAGCCGGTGGCCGCTCCAGCTCCAGCTCCAGCTCCAGCTCCAGCTCCGGCTCCGGCGGTCGCTCCGGCCGCTCCGGCTCCCACGGTCGCTCCGACTCCGGCTCCGGCGGTCGCTCCGGCTCCGGCTCCCACGGTCGCTCCGACTCCGGCTCCGGCGGTCGCTCCGGCTCCGGCTCCCACGGTCGCTCCGACTCCGGCTCCGGCCACCGCATACGGACCGTCGACCTCCTTCGACGACGATCTCGAGCGCCAGCGGCGAGGCGCCTCTGCCCTCTCGATCACGGGCGGCGTCATGATGGCGATGGGCGGGGCCTCCCTGCTGTTCGTTGCGTTGCCCGCTCGGCACTTCTACCTCCGCGAGCTCGAGGAGGCCGAGGACGCCCAGTGGATCACCGAGCGCGAGGATCCGGCCCAGCAGGCCCGGGAGCATCGCCGGCTCATGCTCGGATCGGCGGCCGTCGGCGCGGTGCTCGTCGCCCTGGGCACGGTGGTGCTGTCGGTGGGAATCCACCGCCGCAACCGCCTACGACGCACCTACGCCTCCACCCTCTCGGTGGCCCCCCTCGTGGGCGGCGGGCAGCTCGGGGCGGGCGCTTCGGTCCGGTTCTGAGCCCCACGCGCTCGACCGTCCGGCGGCATCGAAGTCCCGACGGAAAGCGCTACCCCCAAAGCCCCACCACGCGCTCGATCGTCCACGCCGCGGCCACCGTGCCGCCGGCGTAGGCGGCCGCGATGCGCAACCGCGACGGCCATCGCGACGGATGGGGCAGCCGCCGCGCCAGCCGACCCAGCCACGCCGCGGCCACGATGATGGCCAGCTGCCCCAGCTCGACCCCCAGGTTGAAGCCCAGCAGCGAGAGCCAGGCCCGGTCGGGCGGCACGCCGATCTCCTGCAGCGCGCCCGCGAACCCGAAGCCGTGCAGCAACCCGAACGCGAACGCCACCACCCCCGGATGCGCGCGGGTCAGCGTGGCGCGCTGGTGCACCAGCTCGGTGGCCAGCAGCACGATCGACAGCGCGATGCAGACCTCGACCGGCGCTTGCGGCAGCACGGCCCACCCCAGCGTGCTCGCGGCCAGGGTGAGGCTGTGGGCCAGCGTGAAGCCGGTGATCGCCCACAGAAGCCGCCGCCCCGTGCCCACCAGCAGCAGCAGGCCGAGCACGAACAGCACGTGGTCCAGCCCGATGAGGATGTGCTCCACCCCCAGCATCAGGTACGTCGACAGCAGGCCCAGCGCGCTCTGCCCCTCGCTGCCGTCGCCGAGCTCGGCCCGATCGTGCTCGCCGTGCAGCACCACCGTGCGGCGGCGATCGTCGGCCCAGCGCACGCGCACCACCACGTCCACCGGGTGGCGATCCAGCCCCGCCACCGCGATCTCGCCCAGGCCCCGGCCCTGACAATCGAGGCGGTCACCCTCCACGACGCAGTGCTCGGGAAACACCGGCACCACGTCGGCCAGCGGCTTGCGGCGCGCATCGAAGGCCGGCTGCCAGCTCCAGCGAAACTGCCCCGGCTCGGTCTGCTGCACGCTCAGCACCGCGGGCCGGAACTCGTGCGCCCGCGCCTCGCCGCCGCCGCCGAGGGCCAGCCCGCCCAGCAGCAACGAGGGCAGCAGCCAGAGCAGCAGCCAGAGCAGCAGCCAGCGCATCGGCCCCGACCATACCAGGCACGACGCAGGCACGAGCGCAGGCACGAGCGCCCCCGCGTTCGCGCCTCCGAACCAACGACGACGGGCCGGCACGAGGCCGGCCCGGGGGTCTCTCCGCGCGCGCGACGGGGCTGGTCGTGGTCGTGGTCGGGCTCAGGCGTGCTTCTCGATGAGGACGCGCAGCCGCTCCTCGAAGTGGCGAAGCACCCCGTGCCCGATCGTCAGCGGCACCGCGAGCAGCAGCGACCACACCAGCGGATACAGCGCGATGCTCCCGCCCATCATCATCGCGGCGATGATGCGGCTGGGGTCGACGGTGGGGACCAGCGCGGTCACGCTGATCAGGCCCATGCTGGTCCCCAGCACGCCGCACAGCAGCATCGCGCAGATGAACGTGGGGGTGAGGACCTCACGCCGCCGCAGGCGAGCGACCTGCTCGCTGGGATCCCGGAACGTCCGCCGGATGCCGCCGATGCGCCGCACCAGCAGCACGCTGGTCGCGATGCCGAGCAGCGTGAGCACGTGCATGAACACGCCGCCATGTTGATAGAACTCAGGAAAATCGGACATCGTGGGTTCCTCCCGCGGGCGGCGGCCGTGACAATGGCCTCGCGTCGCCCGCTCATGGGATTCGTGGCGGGGGAGCGCGGGCCGGTTTCATCGCCAACGGGGGCGAGGTCACATGGTTCCCGCCCGGGCGTTGATATGCTCCCGACCGGTGCCACGCGTCCTTCATCGCCTCCGGGGCCGGCTGGGTCTGCTCGGCGCGCTCGGAGCCCTCGGCGGGCTCGGGGCATGTCGCGACGCCCCGCCGCCCGGCGTCACCGATCTCCGCATCGAAGACCCGCTCGCGTACCACCAGGCCGAGGGCTTCACCCCGCTGGTGCCCCCGGCTCACCTGCCGTCGTCCAGCCCCGAGCGCGATCAGGTGGAGATCTGGGTGCGCCTGCCCGACGGCGCCACCATCGACGCCCAGCTCGATCCGGCCGGTCGCCCCACGCTCGAGTTCCCCCCCGGCACCCGAGCCGATCGCGTCGAGTTCGCGGGGCGAGGAGACGCCCGGCGGATCGTCGACATCCGGGGCACCCGGCTCGAGGACGACGGCCGCCAGGTCTTCTACGTCCTGCGCCCCACCGGCTCCACGCCCCGGTCGCCGCTGTTCGGCGTGGAGTGGGCCCGGGACGACGCGGCCGCGCACGAGGCCGCCACCGACCGGCTCGTGGCGAAGCTGGCCGAGGTGCCCGCCTGGGCGTCGATGCCCGCCGACCGCCGGCGTCGGCAGCTCGACGGCGTGCGGGCCAAGAACCGCTGCGCGGGGTGTCACGCCCTCGGCCGCCCCGACAACACCGTGCCCCGCGAGCACGGCATCGTCGATCGCGGCACCGATCGCAGCGGCTTCCATACCCCCCAGACCGTGCTGCGGGACGAAGTCGCGCTCGAGGCCTACGGCGGTCACGACCGGAGCTGGAGCGATCCCTCCCTCGAGATCCGGTGCGGCGGGGAGCCCCTGGCCCAGCCCGCCCCCGGCGCGCGCCGCTGCCCCGACGGATCGATCGCTACCGCGCGGCTCCGGTGGGATGCCCGCGAACCCGCGGCCAAAGCGCATCTCGAGCAGGTGTGCGAGAGTCGACGATTCTTGCTGGCGCACATGACGCCAGAGAACCGTGCCAAGATGGCGCGGGCCGCGGGGCCGTGCCAAGAAAGTTAGCGCTTGGCCGTAACCATTGTCCTCCGTCGGGGGATACCCTGCCTCGAGGAGCCGCGAGGCTTTCCACCATCCCATTCTTGAAGAGCACCACCATGCAAACGAAGCTCACCTCCGTTCTCGAAGCCGTTGCGCTCTCGGCCGGTCTCGCCCTCGTCCCGTCCTGCGGCGAAGAGGACACCGACGACAGCACCAGCGCCAATCCGACCTCCACGGCGGGCTGCCCCACCGGCGGCTCGGCGGGCTGCCCCACCGGCGGCTCGGCGGGCTGCCCCAGCTCGGCGGGCTGCCCCACCAGCACCACGGCGGGCTGCCCCACCAGCACCACGGCGGGCTGCCCCACCGGCACCACGGCGGGCTGTCCCACCGAGGGCAGCACCGCGGGTTGTCCCACCGGCAGCACCGGCGCCTGAGCCGGGACCGTCACTCCATGACGGCCCCGCACGGCGTGGGCATCGGGCTTCGACGCGAGCACTTCGCCGCGATCGAAGCCTGCACCCGCCCCATCGACTGGTTGGAGATCATCCCCGAGAACTACGTCGGGCGGGGGGGGTTCGTGCGTCGGCACCTCGAGCGATGCCGGGAGCGCTGGCCCGTGGTGGCCCACGGCGTGTCGCTCTCGCTGGGGGGGCCCGATCCCCTCGACGCGGAGTACGTAGAGAGCCTCAAGCAGCTGCTCGACGAGCTGGAGGCTCCCTTCTATACCGACCATCTCTGCTACGCGACGATCGACGGGGTCAATTTCTACGACCTGCTGCCGGTCCCGTTCACCGAGGAGGCGGTCCATCACTGCGCGGCTCGCATCCGTGAGCTGTCCGATCGGCTCGAGCGCCCGGTGGCGGTCGAGAACGTCAGCTACTACGCGGTGATGCCCGGCTCTCGCATGAGCGAGGGCGAGTTCGTCAGCGCGGTGGTCCAAGAAGCGGGCTGCGGCCTGCTGCTCGACGTGAACAACGTCTACGTCAACGCCTGCAACCACGGCGAGGACCCGGTCGCCGCGCTCGAGTCCCTGCCGCTGGCGAGCGCCCGGCAGATCCACATCGCCGGGCACATCGAGGAGGGCGGGCGGCTGATCGACACCCACGGGCGCCCGCTGGTCGAGCCGGTGTGGTCCCTGTTTCGACGCGCCCTCGAGCTCGTGGGCCCCGTGCCCACCCTGCTCGAGTGGGACACCGACATCCCCTCGCTCGATCGCGTGCTCGACGAGGCCGATCGCGCGCGGATGATCTGGGGAGAGGTCACCGGGGTCCACCCGGGCTCCGTCGCGGAGCTGAGCGCATGAGCGCCTCGCTGGCCGGCTTCTACGCCACGATGAAGCCCTACCTGCGGGGCGAGCAGGGCCTGGTCCAGACCCGCGCGGCGCTGGGCCCCTCGCCCAGCGGCGACGGCGACTTCGCGTTCTACCGCGTGCTGGCCGAGCGCAACGTGTTTCGGATCATGCGCGATCTCTACGCCCCGGTGCGCACGCTGGTGCTGAGAGACGATCCCGCGGCCTGGGGCCCGCTGCTGCGGGCCTACGTGGCCGCCCACCCGCCCGGCGGGCGCCACCCCAACGACCTCGGCGTCGCCTTCTCCGAGTTCCTCGCGCAGCGTCGCGAGCAGCACCCCACCCAGTCGGTGCTCTTCGAGGAGATCGCCGACTTCTGCTGGATTCGCGCCGCGGTCTACTCCGCCCCCGACCAGCCCGGCGACGGCTTCGATCAGCGCCTGTTCGTGCGGCAGTACTCCGCCCGCGTGCACGACCTGGTCAGCGCCCTCGAGCGCGATCCCGACGCGCCCGTGCCCGCCGAGCCGCAGCCGGTGATCCTCCTCGTCTACCGGCACTGGCGCACGCTGACCACCCGGCTGTTCCAGCCCTCGGCCGCGGGCCTGGTGGCGCTGGCCCGGCGTCAGCAGCAGGAGGTGCCCGAGCCCCTCCGGGCCATCCCCGACGAGCAGGTCCGGGCGGCCGACGACCAGCTCGTCGACCACGGCGTGCTCTCGCCTCGCCCCACCTGAGAAACATCGGCTGCGCCGACTCGTTGTGCTCCCCATGCAGATGCGCTCAACCTTGCTCCTCGTGTCGCTGTCGCTGCCGCTCGCCTGCGGTGACGACGGAGGCGACGACGACGGTGCCTCCGGCTCCATCGGCGACGATTCCACCGGGGCCGATCCCGGCTTCGACGAGGCCGAGGTCATCGCGATGGCCGCCACCTACGCCACCTCGCTCGAGAAGATCAACGATCAGCCCTTCGCGTCCGCGCACGGCCTGGCCGACATGGTCAACGTCTACGTCGACGCCGGGGCGGCGGCCACGTATCGCTCGCTCGACCCCATGGCGCCGGTCGAGGTGGACCTCCCCGAGGGCACGCTCATCGTCAAGGAGCACCTCGACGCGGCCGGGGCCTTCTCCGGCTACCTCTTGATGTACCGGGGTCCCGAGGGCTACGCGCCCGAGACGGGCGACTGGTTGTGGGCCGCGACCAACGCGGCCGGCGACACCGTGGAATCGGGCCCCTCGGGCGGCGTGGACTTCTGCATCGACTGCCACACCCCCGCCCCGAGCTTCGTGTTCGGCGTGGAGGCCGACAACCAGAGCTGAGCGGCTCAGGGCGCGGCCACCTCGATCCGGTAGCGCTCGCGCAGCGCGTCGAGGCGCTGGCGCAGCGCCGTGCTGCGCTGGGACTGCTTCCAGTCGAGCTGGATCCGGTTGCGCAGCTTCTCGAACGGCGGCGCGTCGCCCGGGTGCTGGGCCAGCAGGTGCACCAGCGTCACCCCCCCGGGGAAGGGCACCAGGCCCCACTCTCCGGGGGGCAGCGCGGCCACGGCTCCCCCCAGCTCCATGCCGTAGGTCTTGCCGAGGTCGGCGAGGGTGAAGCGCGTGCCGCTGGAGTGCCGCCCGCCCACCGACCGGGGGTCGGCCCCCGCCCGCAGCTGCTGCAGCACCTCTTCGGCGTCGGCCCGGGTCGACTCGACCGAGGGGGTGGTCGTGGCCATCGTGATCAGCTCGAAGTCGAAGCGAGGCGGCCCTGCGTAGCGCTGGGGGTTCTCGGCCATGAACTGCCGCAGGGTGGCCTCGTCGGGCAGCTCGGGCAGCTCGAGGTTGGTGCTGACGAACTCCATCTTCTTGATCACCCGCTGGCGAACCATGGGGTCGTCGCGGTCCAGGCCCAGCGCCAGGCCCTCGCGGTACAGCAGCTCCCCGTCCACGTGGCCGTCGATGGCGGCCTGGCGCTCGGGCTCGGTCGGCGCGCGCCCCAGCCGGGCCTCGAGGTCCTGCTCGATCCGCTCCACCGTCGCGCGGTCGACCACGAGGGTGGGCGTCGCGTCGTCGGGCGGGGCAGCCCAGCGCCACGCCCCGAACACGGCCGCCCCGAGCAGGGCGAAGTGCAGCAGCGGCTCGGAGGCGGCGCGGCGGAGCCGGGTGGCGAGCATCCGCCTACAGGCTCGCGGTGATCTCGTGGTCGAGGTTGCCGTCGAGATCGTAGAACGCCGCGGTCATCGTCACGCCCTCGATCTCCACCCACAAGAAGCCCTCGCGGGTGTCGTCCTCCCACTCGGTGGGGTTGACGTCGTGGTACTCGAAGTCGCTGGTCTTGGCCGACGCGCCCGACACGAAGAAGTAGGTGCCGCACACGGGGTCGAACATCTGGCGGTTGTGGTCGTGGCCGCTGATGTAGATCTGGGCCTGCCCGCACACGAAGTCGTCGATGAACTCCTTGACCTGCACCCCCGAGATGAAGGGCAGGCCCGGGATCCCCTCGTAGTTGCCCGCGTTGCCGTGGGCGCCGTTGGAGATGTAGGGGTGGTGGGCAAAGGCCACCTTCCACGCCGCCGTGCTGGCCGCGAGCTGCTCGGTCATCCACGTGCGCTGGTCGCCCACGTCGTGGTTCCACATCATGCGGGCGGTGTCGAACGCGAAGAACTCGGTGCCGCCGCTGTCCGACGTGAACGTGTACCAGTAGTGGGGCAGCATCCACTTGTCGCTGAAGTTCGTGTACTCGACCTGGTAGTTGCCCCGGGCCCAGTCGTTGGCGAACTCGCCGTAGTCGTGGTTGCCCAGCACCACCCAGAACGGCATGTCGAGCCCGGCGTAGATCGTCTCGAACTTGTCGGTGAACTGCGTGTCCATCGTCGACGTGGTGCCCACGTCGTAGAAGTTGTCGCCGAGCAGCAGGGCGAAGTCGCAGCCCCGCTCGGCGCAGACGATCTCGGCCGCGTTGGCGACCATCTGCTGGGCGTCGTTGCCCTCGCCGGTGTCGCCAAAGGCCGCGAAGCGCACCACGCCGGGCTCGCCCTCGCCGGGCATGCCGGTGGTGGTGGTGGTGGTGGGGTCCTCACCGGTGGAGTCGGCCGAGGCGCTCGAGGTGCTCGGCGCACCCGATTCCGCGCTGCCGCTGCCGGGGGGCGGATCGGTCTCCGTGGGCGGGGTGGTCTCGGCGCCCGACGACGGCTCGGGGGTGACGGTCGAGGCCTCGCTACCCGAGCCGTCTTGCGGCGTGGGGCTCGGATCGCCGCAGCCCACGAGGGCCAGGCCAAGGGCGGGAAGGGCACGTCCCCCGAAGCGGATCCACATGGGGAGACCCTACCGCAAACCCGCGTGTGCCCGCAGCCCACGGCGTAGACCCCCGCCGGGGTCGATGGAGGGCTGGGTGGGCGGGCCGCCCACCCTACCAGCCCGGGTAGCTGCACACCGCCGGGGCGCGGGAGGTGGTGGCCTCGCAGATCGTGCCGTTGCACACCAGGCCCGCCGCGCAGACGTTGGAGCCGGTGCAGTCCTCGCCCTCGAGCGGGGCGGCCCAGCAGAACCCGTTGGGGCAGTAGTTGCTCTCGCACTGGCGGTGGCCGGCGCACGTCTCCCCCACCGGCTGCGCGAGGGCACACACCCCGGTGGGAACCTCCTGGGTGTCGCACCACGCTCCGGTGGCGCACTCGCCCTGGGCGCCGCAGGGCGCCCCGGCCTCGGGCGGGGCCACGCACACGCCCACGTCGAACGCGGAGCACACCAGGCCCGTGCCGCAGATGCTGCCGAACAGGCAGGGCTCCCCCTCGCTCGGCGGGGGGCGGCACACGTCGCCGTCGGAGCACCACAGGTCCTCGGCGCAGGGGCGGTCGAAGCAGGACTGGCCCTCGGTCGCGTAGGCGCGGCACACTTGGCTGCCCTCGTCGACCCACTCGCAGTAGTGATCCTCGGCGCAGGGGCGGTCGAAGCAGGCCTGGCCCTCCACCGAAGCGAGCTGGCAGGTGTCGGTCTGCCAGTCGCAGACCAGGCCCGGAGCGCACGTGGTGCCGCGACACGACTGGCCCTCGGTGGCCTGGGGCTGGCACGTGCCCGTCTCCCAGCTGCACGTCAGGCCCTGGGCGCAGTCGTCGAACTCCAGCCCGAAATCGGGCTGGGCGCAGGCCTCCCCCTGGCCCCGACCGCTGAGCACCATGCAGGGGTCCGCGCACGTGCCCTCGCTGCACGTCAGGCCCTGGGCGCAGTCGGAGGCCTGGGCGTCGCCCTCGCACGCGTCGCCGACCTCCTCCTCGCCGTGGAACACCGCGCAGTACGACGCGCACAGCGGGCTCGCTCCGCCGGGCCAGAAGCACGCATACTCCTCGACCTCGGCGGTGAGGGCCGCGAAGCACTCGGCGTCGTAGCTCAGGCCCATGCGCTCGGCCATCGCCCGGCGCTCGTCCCAGCGCGCGGTGAGCTCGTCGGCGCAGCCTTGCTCCACCACCCCCGCCGCGCACGCGCACGCGGCCACGCTCTCGCAGTGGTCGTCGATCATCGCGCGCAGCTCGGCGGCGGGCGGACCCACGGGCGCGGGATCGGTGCTACAGCCCAGCCCCACCACGGCCGCCACGGACCACGCGAGAAGGGCACGATCGAGGGTCAAATCAAGCATAGGGGGCCAAAGGTGCGGCACGCGCGGGCGCTCGGCAAGCCGAGAGATCGCGCCCGGCCGGCTCGGTCACCTCGGGGGGAGGACACCCCCGCCCGGGCCCAGGTGGAGCGAGAGCGGGACGCAGCCGGATCCGGAGCCGGGTCGCGCGCGCCCCCGCGCAGCGTGCGCTGGAGCGCGGACGGGCCCCGGCGGCTATCGCCGGACGCACTCGGTTTCGAACGGTCCGCAGCCGAAGCGCACGTGCAGGTGGGTGTCGTGTCCCGGCTCGTGGCGCACCAGGCCGCCCGAGGATCCATGGCCTCCCGGGTACTGGATCATCTCGTCGAGCAGCGTCTCGGACGCGCCGCGGGCCTTGGCCGCGCGGTACAGCCGACGCTGGGCCTTGTAGTCCAAGAAGATCACCACCGCGTCGACCTCGGCGAACGCCAGCACCAGGTCCCAGACCGCGTCCCACTGCACCCGCGTGCCCCGGCTGGCCTTCCACGTCGACACGTCGGGGCGTCGCAGCAGGCGGATGTCGACGTCGCGGCCGGTCTGGTGCGACTTGTGCTGGCCGATCTCGCCGCCCCGCGGGAGGCTCATCGAGCCCAGCTCCACCGGCAGGGGGTAGTCGCTGCGCTCGTGGAACAGGGCGATGGCGGAGACCAGCTGGTGCACCGCGTGGGTGGTGCCGTAGGCCGAGCGGGGCAGCCGGAGGTGGATGCCCTCGACCTCGGGCACGTGCAGCCCGTTGCGGAGGATGCCATTGGCGGGGGAGCCGATCCCGATCGCCCCGCGCCGCGGCTCGTCGGCGCGATCGAGCGGGACGGGATCGGGGCCCTCGGTCACCCAGCGGTGCACCACCGGGTCGATCCAGACCTGGAGCGTGGCCCCGGGCTGCATCTTGCCCTTGCGGGGCCAGTTGTAGGCCCGCAGATCGCGGCTATCCACGCCGTGGCGCATGGCGATGGTCCACCACGTGTCCCCCTCCTGCACCGTGTACTCGACGGGCTCGCGGGGCGGCGGCGTGCGGCGGGCCCGAACGCGGAGTCGCTTGCGGCGGTGGGGTGGGGGATCTTCGGGCCCCAGCCCGTTCCACTCGCGCAGCTTGGACTCGTCCACGTCGTAGCGATGGGCGACCTGGGCCAGGGTCTCTCGCGGGGCGCGGTGATGCTCGAGCCATCGAGACCGCGGCAAGGGCTGCAGCTCGGGCGCGAGCGGGACCCCGGAGCGCTCCGAGGCGGCGTCGTCGGAGATCGGGTCGGCGTCGTCGGAATCGTCGGAATCGTCGGAGGACGGGCCGGCGTCGTCGGGGGTCGGCTCGATGACGGTGAGAGCGGTGTCGCGCTCGGTCACGGCCGGTTGGGGGCTGGAAGAGTCGGGGGTGACGAGGTCGTCGGACACGACCGGACCGTCAGAAATGGGGGTTTCCAACCCCAATTCTGGCGCATCACTCTGCGCAGACTCCGCGGAGGGCCCAGCCGGCGACTGCGAAGACCCCGCAGGCTCCGCGGACGAGGTCGCGGCGAGGGCGGCCCGTGAGCCGGGCTCGTCCTCGCTTCCTAGGGCCCCGGCACAGGCGGCGAGCACGAGAGCGGACCAGAACAGAACGGCGGCGCCGCTGGCGGTTCTCGGCCGATCTCGGCCGACGGGGCGGCTCGGCATCGGGCGCATCCTACCGGATCATGTGAGCTGGATCCCGCAATTCCATATCGAGGATCCAGCCGGTGAAACCCGCTACGTCCTCGGCAACCATACCGGCCAGAAAACCGAAGAGCGCCCCAAGATTCAGGTTTCCCTACAGACTCCTACCAGTTAACTTCATCCGTGGATCGACGGTCTGGGGTCGATGACACCCATCGAGGTGCCGACCCCGCACCGTTTTGCGGAGGGAAACCTGGGGGCATGTGCCCCCCAGGTCAACTGGGGACATAGCAGGAGATTGATGAAGATGCGGATCACCCACGTGGGTCCCGTGATGGTCGCCCTTGCCCTGGCGCTGCCGGGCTGCGGTGACCTTGGCGGTCGAGATGGAGATGCGTTCGGTCCCGATGCGGACCAGCAGGAGGTCGACGTCGAGCCGAGCGGCATGAACGAGATGTTCGCGGCCGCGGCGGAGGAGTTCGACGTGCCGGTCGAGATCCTCAAGACGGTGGCATACGCCGAGACGCAGTGGCAGACGGTCACCGGCGATCCGGAGTTCGACGGCAAGGCGGCCATCCACGGCGTGATGGGCCTGTCCGACGATCGCCTCGACTCGGCGGCGGAGCTGGCCGGGGTGGAGCCGGAGCTGGCGAGCACCGATGCGCTGGAGAACATCCGCGCCGCGGCGGCGTGGCTGTCGTCCGAGGCCGACCGGCTGGAACTGGTGGACCGCGCCGATCTCGGATCGTGGGCCGACACGGTGGCCAGCTACAGCGGCATCGAGGACGACATCGCGCGCTCGACCTACGTGTACCAGAGCATCTATGCGGTGATGCGGACGGGCTTCGTGGTCGAGACGGCCGACGGGGACGTTCGCGGGGAGCTTGCGCCCACCGAGGCGTGGCCCGCCTTCACCGTGCCTCCGCCCGCGCCGGCGGTGCAGGCCGGCCCCGACTACGCGGGCTCGCTGTGGCGCCCCTCGCCCAACTTCAACAATCGGCCCGGCGGCGACATCGGCGAGCCGGGCATGGTCATCATCCACACCTGCGAGGGCTCGTACGCCGGCTGCTGGGGCTGGCTGAAGAACTCCGCCTCGGGCGTGAGCGCCCACTACGTGGTGAAGGAGGACGGCAAGGAGATCACCCAGCTGGTGCGGGAGAGCAAGCGGGCTTGGCACATCTCGGCCAAGTACGACTGCAACAACAACTCCAGCAAGGAGTGCTGGCGCAACAACAACTCGAGCAACCACTTCACGGTGGGCATCGAGCACGCCGGCTTCAGCAACCAGGCCAGCTGGAACCCGAACCTGATCGACGCGTCGGCCAAGCTGGTCTGCGACATCACCCGCGACCAGGGGATCCCGCGCGACCGCTTCCACGTGCTGGGCCACGGCCAGCTGCAGCCCGCCAACCGCACCGATCCCGGCCCCAACTGGCCGTGGGACGAGTACTACGACCTGATCGACGCGCACTGCAACGGTGGTGCGCCGCCGCCGGCCGAGCCGCCGCCGGCCGAGCCGCCGCCGCCGGGAGAGACGCCCGACGCGATCATCATCGACAGCAACAACGCCAACAACGACGCCAACCTGGGCTTCATGTCCCAGTCCAACAACTGGTTTGCGTCGAGCGGCTCCTCGGAGAAGTACGAGAGCGGCTACTGGTACGCGAGCACGGAGGCGGTGTCCGACCCGGCCACCTTCTGGTTCTTCGCGGACGAGGCGGGCAGCCGCACCGTCGACGCGTGGTGGGCCTCGGGCGCCAACCGCTCGGCCACCGCCCCGTTCGTCGTGTTCGACGACAGCGGTACGGCCCGCGTGGTGAAGGTGGACCAGCGCACCAACGGCGGCCAGTGGAACGAGCTGGGCACCTGGACCTTCGCGGCCGGCTGGAACAAGGTCCAGCTGTCGCGCTGGACCAGCGGAGATGCGGTGGTCATCGCCGACGCGCTGCGCGTGCGCAAGTAGGCCCGCATCGATGATGCGGAGGCGGCGAGGGCTCGTGAAGAGCGCTCGTCGCCGGTCGTCGACCGAGGGCGGCGGGAGCTCGTGTGGAGCGCTCGTCGCCCTTCGTCTTGCTCCCGAACGAGCGATGCGAGACCGTAGCGACATGGCTGCCCATCGGAAGGGGCTTCGGCGCGCGGGGCTGGGGCTGGGGCTGGGGCTGGGGCTCGCGAGCGCGTGCGGGGGCGGCTCGTCGTCGGCCGAGGCTCCACCCAAGGCCGCGGCCGGCGAGGCCGGCGAGGCCGGAGAACCGAAGGCCGGAGCGGGCGCGGGCGCCAAGGAAGCCTCGGGTGAGCCCGCGACCGGCTCGCTCGATCCGAGCACCTTGCCCGGGTCGATCCTCTTCGTCTCCGAGCGCGACGGAAACCTCGAGATCTACCGCGTCCGCCTCGGGCAGCCGCCGCAGCGGCTCACCGACGATCCCGAGGCCGACTTCGTGGGCGAAGTGTTCGCCGACGGCTGGACCCGGGTGAGCACGCGCGACGGCGCGGCCCCAGAGGATCACCGCGAGCAGCTGTGGTGGATGCCCTACGACGGGACGCCGGTCTCGCTGGGCCCCGAGGGTCGGCGCGCCCGCTCGGCGAGCTGGGCCCCCGATCGGGCCTTCGTGGTGTTCGAGTCGGACGCCGAGGGGGCGTTCAGCGATCTGTGGCGGTGGTCGGCCGCCGACGGGCTCACCCGGCTGACCACGGTGAAGCAGGGGGCGTTCGAACCCGCCGTGTCGCCCGACGGGCGCCGCGTGGCCCACGTGTCGGGGCAGGACGGCAACCCCGAGCTGTACGTGATGAACGCCGACGGCTCCGCGCCGCGCCGGCTGACCGACTGGCGCCGCGACGACTTCGCGCCGCGGTGGTCGCCCGATGGCACGCAGCTCGCGTTCCTGCGCCGGGAGCAGGGCGGCGAGCGCCTGTTCACGATGAGCGTGCCCGAGGGCGACGGCGAGCCGGTCGAGCGGAGGATCCAGCCCACCGCCGAGGGCGAGCGGGTCAAGCATGGCGACCACGCTTGGTCACCCGACGGGACGATGCTGGCCTACACCGTGCACCGCCCCGACACGGCGCCGCAGGTGGTGGTGACCGCGATCGCCGATGGATCCACCCGGGTGGTCTCGCCTGCGCACCTGCGGGCCACCCAGCCCAGCTGGTCACCCGACGGGAAGACGCTTGCCTTCACCGGCACCCCCGACGATCCGAACGCGCTCGATCTCTACGTGGTGGCGCTCGAGGGCGGCGCGTGGGCCAAGCTCACCACCCACGCCGCACCCGACTGGCTGCCGCGCTGGTCTCCGACCTGAAGCGTGGCCGCTCTCACTCCGGCGGCAACAGGAACGTCGAGGGATTGGCGGCGGGATCGTGGCTGGCCACCACCGCCGCGATCGCGGCCACGTCGATGTCGACCCCGCTCTCGCGGTTGCGGATGACCACCGTGTGGGTGCCCGCCGGCAGGTCGAGGTCGAGCGGATCGTGCTCGCACGCGTCGCCCTCCCACGCGTCGATGGCCAGCCACCACCAGCGCATGTCGGTCTCCTCGGCGGTGCCGCAGCCGTACAGCCACGGCCTCTCCGGGCCGCCGTCGACGCTCACGTACAGCGAGTCGGGGTTGTCGGGCTCGACCCCGCCCGAGTGATCCCAGACCAGCGCCCACAGGTACACCGGGCCGGCGCACGTGGTGGTGAACTCGACCGTCATCGTGCCCATCTCGGCGATGTGCGAGCGGGCGACGTCGCGCCCGAGCATCACGGCTTCGCCGAGCGCCATGGGGGTGGCGAGCACGGCCTCGTCGGCGAACACGGCCACGGTCTCGGGGTCGTCGCACGCGGGCTGGCCCGTGCTGTCAGCGCTGCCGCTGGCGCCGTCGCTGGCCCCGGTGTCGGCACCATCGTCCGTCTCCTCTTCGTCGGGGATCTCCGAGCATCCGAGATTCAGCGCAATACACGCAATTCCTGCCTCCAACATCCTGTTCAGACGGCGCACGCGTGCATTGTGTCGGGTCATCCCTTCGCGGATCAATCCCGATCTTCCGGGGTCCAAGGAGGTGGTGGTGGGCATAGGATCGCGATCGTCGGGCTCGCGCCCTCCCGAGGCCGCGGGTCGGTGAGAATCTCGACGCTGCCGCGGTGAGCGGTTGTGCTGCGCGCTCGGCGTCGTATGCCGAGCGCGCCCCTCGTGCTCGATCCCACGTCATGGCCGCTGGCCGCCCTGCTCACCGCCTTCCTCGCCGCCGCCGTCGCGATCGGCGTGATCGGAACGCGGCTGACCGGCGTGGCGGAGGATCTCGCGCGGCGCACGGGGCTGGGCCAGGCCGTGTTCGGGGCGGTGTTCCTGGGCGCGAGCACGTCGCTGCCGGGGATCACCACCTCGGTGGTCGCGGCCGTCCACGGCCACGCCCACCTCGCGGTGAGCAACGCGGTCGGGGGGATCGCGGCCCAGACCGCGTTCCTCGCCATCGCGGACATGACGTACCGCAAGGCCAACCTCGAGCACGCCGCGGCGAACATCGCCAACCTCATGCAGGGCGCGCTGCTGGTCACGATGAGCGCGCTGCCCCTGCTGGCCACCGCGTATCCCGACGTGGGGTGGGCGGGGGTGCACCCGGTGTCGCCGGTGCTGCTGCTGGCGTACGTGTTCGGGATCCGCATGATCGGCGGGGCCCAGACCGATCCCATGTGGGCGCCCACGCGCACGCCCGAGACCGCGCCCGAGGAGCGCGCCGACGACGAGCCGGAGCCGCGGCCGGGGCTGTTGGGCGCATGGGGGCGCTTCGGGTTCATGGCGCTGCTGGTGGCGGGCGCGGGGTGGCTGGTGGCCGAGACGGGGCTGGAGGCCACCGCTCGCTTCGGGCTGTCGGAGTCGGTGGTGGGCACCTACGTGACCGCGGTGGTCACCTCGCTGCCGGAGCTGGTCATCGCGGTGGCGGCGGTGCGGCGCGGGGCGCTGACCCTGGCGGTGGGCGACATCCTCGGGGGCAACTGCTTCGACCTGCTGTTCTTGTCGGCGGCCGACGTGGCCTACCGCGAGGGCTCGGTCTACGCCGCGATCGGCGGGGGCGAGGTGTTCACCATGGCGCTGAACGTGCTGCTCACCGGGATCTTGGTGCTGGGGCTGTTGCGGCGAGAGAAGCACGGGCTGGGCAACATCGGGTTCGAGAGCGTGCTGGTGCTGGGGCTGTACCTGGGAGCGGGGCTGCTGCTGGCGCTGGGGTGACGGGGCTGCGGCGAGCCGGGCTGGTGTGGGAGCCGTACCGGGGGACGGGGCGGCGGCTGGCGTAGGGGCCGGACCGGGCGGCGGGGCGGCGGCGGGCGCAGAGGTGATGCCGCCGCGGCCGAGCTGGCCATCGCGGCCGGGGCGCGGGGCCGGCACCTTGGCAGCTCGGGTCTTGCTCGGTACACCGGCGTAGCCGATGTCCAGCGACAGCAAGCTCCCCACCGGCCGCCTCGGGCGCCTCGCTCGCCTGGCGCGGGCCGGGGCGTCGAGCGGCGCGGCGCTGCTGCGGCGAGACGGGCGGGGCGGCGTGGACAAGGCAGCCAAGATCCTCGGCCAGCTGCGGGGCGTGGCCACCAAGGTCGGGCAGATGGCCAGCTACGTCGACGGCGTGATCCCCGAGGAGCACCGCGACACGTTCGAGGCCGGCATGGCGAAGCTCCGCGCCGCCGCCCCGCGCTCCTCCACCGCCGAGATCCGCGGCCTGGTCGAGCAGGAGCTCGGCGGGCCCATCGAGGACCACTTCGAGCGGTGGGACGACGAGGCGCTGGCCAGCGCCTCCATCGGCCAGGTGCACCGCGCGGTCACCCGCGACGGCCGGGTCGTGGCGGTGAAGGTGCAGCACCACGGCATCGTGGAGGCGATGGAGGCCGACCTCAAGAACGCCGGGCTCATCGACGTGATGGCCCGGGGGATGGGCCTGGGCAAGATGGAGGTGGGCCGGCTGGTCGAGGAGGCCCGCGCCCGCTTCCGCGAGGAGCTCGACTACGCGCTGGAGGCCGAGCGCCAGCGGGCGTTCGCCCTGCTCTTCGCCGACCAGCCGCGGATCGTGATCCCGCCCGTGGTCGACGCCCTCAGCACGCAGCGGGTGCTCACCACCGAGCTGATGGAGGGCCTGTCGTTCGAGCAGGCGATGGAGGCCGACCCCGACGCGCGCCGGCGGTGGTGCGAGACCCTGTGGCACTTCGTGTACGGGTCGATCCTGGTCGGCGGCATGTTCAACGCCGATCCGCACCCGGGCAACTACCTCATGCAGGGCGACGGCCGGGTGGTGTTCTTCGACTTCGGGTGCGTGCAGACGATCCCCCGCGATCGCCGGGCGCTGATGCTGCGGGCCCACGACGCGGCCGGGGCCGGCGACTACCCGCGCTTCGACGTGGCCGCGGCCGAGATGCTCCAGGTGGCCCCCGGCCGCCACCGCGAGCGCGTGCTCGACTACATGCACTTCGCCCTGCGCCCCGTGTTCGACTCGCCCTTCCGCGTGACCCGGCAGTTCGCCACCGAGGTCGTCGCGCTGTTCAAGTCGATGGCCATGGAGTTCACCAAGCTCCCCAAGGGCCAGTTCGTGCAGATGCCTCCCGGCATCCTGTTCCTCAACCGCCTGCAGTTCGGGTTCTTCTCGATCCTCGCCCGGCTCGACGCCGAGGTCGACTACGCGGCGGTCGAGCGCGGCTTCATCGAGCAGGGCTGGGCCGCGCTCGCGGCCGCCTCGGACGACGAGCCGGCCCCCGCGTAGCCGCCCGCGCCGACCCCCGCTCCGCGTGGTCCGACCGTCAGCCGCGGGCGCGCCACGACAGCCAGCGGGCCATGAACGCGCGCAGGTCTTCGGAGCCCATCATCTGCAGCCGACCCAGGCTGCCCTGGCTGGTCGCCGGCCGACCGCCGCGAGGCGCCGGATCGACACGCTCCCAGCGAACCCACATCACGTCGTCGAGCGGCTCCACGAACACGCGGAGCTCGTGGCCCTTGCGCACGCGCAGCCACACGCCTTGCTCGGGCCAGACCTCGACCGACAGGCCCGCCGCGCGGCCCTCGGGCGTGGTGGCAAGCTCGAGCGCGACCCGACCGGCGAGGTCGCGGATGAAGTCGTTGGCCGTCAGCGGATCGGGCCGGGGCTCGGAGCGCGATGAGGTGGTCTCGTGGGAAGGGATCATGGGCGGAGGTTCCACGGCGTCGTCGTCGTCGTCGTCGTCGCTACGACCGCCGTCGGGCATGGGATGAATACTGAACATTTAAACAGTGCCGATCAAGCGGATGTTGAGGTGACCACGCACGACTTCACGGACCGAGGCGGAGCGAATTCGAGCGCGGGGCGTTCGGGGGGCTCGCATGAGCGGAGGGCTCGCATTGGCCCTCGAAGGCGCGCGGCCACGACCACGCCGCGCGTTCATGATGACGGGGCGGTGGGGCAGGTGCTTCCATGGTACGCGGTTGCTGCTGACAGTCGACGTCAGCAGGGTAGGGGGGCCGCGGCCGAAGAGATGGGGCGCTGCGATCAGCCGGGAGGGTCGCGCACGAACACCCAGGTGTCGTCGCTGGACTGACCTTCGTGGAACGCGTAGCCGTCACGGTCGAAGCGCAGCAGCGCCTCGGGCCGATCGATGCGGCGGTCGAGGATGAAGCGAGCCATCGCGCCGCGGGCCCGCTTGGCGGAGAAGCTGATGACCTTCAGCGCGCCGCCGCGGCGCTCCTTGAACAGCGGGGTCACCACCCGCACGCCCAGCTGCGGCAGGCGAGCGGCGCGGGCGTACTCCTTGGACGCGAGGTCGACCACCACCGGGTGGCGATGCCCCTCGAGCGCGTCGAGGATGGCGCGCGCGATCCGGTCGCCCCAGAACGCGTAGAGGTTGGCCCCGCGCTCGTTGGGTAGGGCGGTCCCCATCTCGAGCCGGTAGGGCTCGATGAGGTCGAGCGGGCGCAGCAGGCCGTACAGCCCCGACAGGATCCGCAGGTGGTCCTGCGCGAACGCCAGGCCCTTGGGGCGCAGGGTGGCGGCGGAAAGCCCCATGTACACGTCGCCGGCGAACGCCAGCATCGCCTGCTTGCGGCCCCGGGTGGCGCGGCGGCTGGCGCTGAAGCGCTGGAAGCGTTCGAAGTTCAGCTCGGCGAGCGACTCCGACAGGCCCATCAGCTGCTGGAGGTCGTCGGGGCCGAGGCGGCGGGCCACCGCGAGCAGCCGCTCGGTCTCGTCGAGCAGGGCCGGCTGCGAGTGGGGCACCCCCGCGGGGGCCGGTTCGAAGTCCAGCGTCTTGGCGGGCGACAGCAGGGCCAGCATGACGACGGTCTACCAGCTGTAGAAGCCCTGGCCGCTCTTCTTGCCCAGCGTGCCCTCCTCCACCATGCGGCGCAGCAGCGCGGGCGGCTCGAAGTGGGCGCCCATCGGCAGCGCGCGGCTGAGGTAGTCGGCGATGTGCAGCCGCACGTCGAGCCCCACCAGGTCGGTGAGGCGCAGCGGGCCCATCGGGAACCCGTAGCCCAGCGTCATGGCCTTGTCGATGTCCTCGGCGCTGCCCACCCCTTGCTCGACCATGCGGATCGCCTCCAGCCCGATCACCAGCCCCAGGCGGCTGGTGGCGAACCCGGGGAAGTCCTTGATCGTGATGTGCTCCTTGCCCAAGGCCTCGCCGAACGCCTTGGTGCGGGCGAGGGTGGCCTCGGAGGTGCCCGGCGCCACGATGATCTCGAGCAGCTTCATGATGTGGACCGGGTTGAAGAAGTGGGTCCCGATCACGCGCTCGGGGTGGGGCAGGGCGGACGCGATCGCCTCGACCGACAGCGAGCTGGTGTTGGTGGCCAGCACCGCGTCGTCGGCGACGTGCCCGGCCACCTCGGCGAACAGCGACTGCTTCAGCTCGAGCTTCTCGGGCACCGCCTCGATGACCATGTCGGCGCCCCGAACGGCCTGCGCCAGATCGGTGCAGCCCTCCAGCGCGGCCAGCGTGGCCTCGCGCTGGGGCTCGGTCACCTTGCCCCGGGCTACGCCCTTGTCGAGGTTGGCCCGCACGCGCCCCAGGCCACGCTCGACCGCGTCGCCCGCCACGTCGAACAGCCGGGCACGGATGCCCGCCGCCGCGGCGACCTGGGCGATGCCATGCCCCATGGTCCCCGCGCCGAGCACCGCGATCGTACCGATGGACGATGTCATGTGCGCGTTATGCCACTTTTTCGGCCGCTCGGGCAGCCGTCGGGCTCGGTCCTTCCGTGGGCGGTCGCCGTTGTCATACCCTCGGGCCGTGCGGGGACGACCGACGCAGGAGTGCCCACGGTGAGCCGCGGCGGCGTTCCGATCGTGCTGTGCTGCGCGCAAGAGGCCCCGGCCGGCCTCTCGGCGGTGATCGACGCGCTCCAGCGCGAGGGCTACGCCACCGAGGTCGTCGCTGGCGTCGATCTCGACGAGGGCCTGGTCACCGACGCCACCGATCGCACGCGCGGGCGGGCGCTGTTCGTGCTGTGTCAGAGCGACGGGCTCGACGCGGCCCGGGTGCGGCGGCTCGAGGGGCTGTTCTCCGCGCGCAAGGGCCCCGAGCACCAGATGGTCACCGTCGACATCGGCGCCATGGGGCCGATGGCGATCTTGCCCGAGGTCCGCGTCGCCACCCAGACGTTTCGCGGGGCTCCGGCGCCCGACGACGACGACGGCCGCCACATGCGAGACGTGGTGCTGCCGGGGGTGATGGTCCCGGGGGCGTCGATCCCCAGCCGGCCGCGGCCGCAGCAGGTGGTGCAGGAGCCCCAGGGCATCTCCGAGGAGGCGCTGGGGCTGTCGTCCGATCCTCCGCTGCCGCCCCGCAAGGTCCTGCCCGAGCCCGACGTGCTCATCTCGACCGATCCCACCGGCCAGACGGTCAGCCCGTTCGATGGCATGCGCTGGAGCCCGGGCATGGGCGACGGCGTGCCGCGGCCCGTGAGCGGCGACGTGCCGACCATCCCCGACCCGTCGCCCATTCGCGGCGCGCCCAACCGGGTGGGCTGGGATTCCAGCGGGCCCATCGACGTGGAGCGGGTCTCTCGCAAGGCCGCCGTGGTCGATCCCCGGGCCGAGACCGACGACGCACCGCTGCCCACGGCCAGCCACTCGATCGAGATCGGCGTGTCCGACGAGCCCGCCGACGACCCGGAGCCGGCCGCTCGCTCGACCGGCCGCGTGGGCCTGCTGCTGCTGGCCGGCGCGGGCATGGCCGGCGTGGTCGCGATGGCCGTGCTGCACGGCAGCGCCCCGCTGGGCGTGGGGCCCGACGGCGCGCCCCAGCAGCAGCGAGGGCTGCCCACCGCGCCCGAGGAGATCGAGGAGATCGTGGTGGAGGCTCCGGGTGGGGGCCCGGGGGGCGACGTGTTCGCAGGCTCGGGCGGCACGAGCACGGGCGGCGCCTCGGCGCTGGTCGCCAGCACGGGCGCGGGCGGGTCGGGCGGGAGCTCGGGCGGCGATGACTCGGGCGGGA
>JGI12210J13797_10810152_pt1 | contig 29767 bp, 29 predicted proteins | sample ElkSlonscriptome_3_FD_13797 | JGI IMG/M metagenome (IMG submission 13797) | reverse complement strand
GGCAAGGTCTGTGCCGATGCCGTAGCCAAGATCAACTATATCGGCGCGGGCACGATCGAGTTTCTTTTCGAGAATGATGAATTCTACTTCATCGAAATGAACACCCGTCTCCAGGTCGAGCATCCCGTGACCGAGGCAATCTTCGGTGTCGATCTGGTGCGTGAGCAGCTCCGCGTTGCCGCCGGGCTGCCCATGTCGTTCACGCAAGACGACCTTACCATCACCGGACACGCCATCGAGGTGCGCATCAACGCCGAAAAAGTGCCGGAGTTTTCTCCCCGGCCGGGCAGGATCACGCAATATCACGCCCCCGGCGGTCTGGGTGTGCGGATGGATAGCGCCCTCTATGACGGGTATAATATCCCCCCCTACTACGACAGTCTGATCGGCAAGCTGATCGTCCACGGGCGTGATCGCACCGAGGCGTTGGCCCGTCTTGATCGCGCTTTGGGCGAGTTGATTGTGGACGGAGTGGAAACCACGTTGCCACTGTTCGATGCACTGTTGCGTGAAGAGGCGATCCTGAAGGGCGACTACAACATCCACTGGCTGGAGAATTGGCTGGAAAAGGGGTTGCTCTGATCCATAGGCCGCAAGTTCGGCCGTAGCCGTCGTTGCGCAGTTGTGCCTGGCACCCGCAAGGCTTGCGGGAAAACGGATGCGTCCTTCGGACATTCCTTTTGCGTCGCCTGCCGCCGTCATCTACCTTGGCCCAATCGGTGGCGCCAAACAGATCGATATGTGATGAAAGATCAAAACACCCTCACCACATCGTTGGTGTTGCAGGCTTATCAGGTCGGACTGTTTCCGATGTCCGAGGGTCGCGACGATCCCGAGGTGTTCTGGGTGGACCCGACGTTACGGGGTATCTTTCCGCTCAACAGCTTTCGGATATCGCGCCGCCTCGCACGGAAAATGCGCAAGGCACCCTTCGCCATCACTTTCGATACGGCCTTCGGCGCGGTCATACGCGGATGCGCAGACCGCGCCGAAACCTGGATCAATGATACCATCATTTCGCTCTACGAGCAGCTTTATGACGAGGGCTTCGCCCACTCCATCGAGGTCTGGCAGGGTGAAGAGCTTGTCGGCGGGGTATACGGCGTGTCGATCGGGGCGGCTTTTTTCGGCGAAAGCATGTTCAGCCGACGCACGGATGCCTCGAAGATCGCCCTTGCCTACCTTGTCGATCGGCTCAGGCAGAGCGGGTTCATTCTGTTCGACACGCAATTCGTCACGCCACACCTGGCAAGCCTCGGAGCGGTCGAGATTTCACGCGCCCAATACCAGCAGCTGCTTGACGAAGCCCTGCCCCGGGCGGCACGCTTCGATGCATCGACATCTGCGCCGGCCCCTCAGGATGTGCTGCAGCGCAATGCCCAGATATCATAGCGCGGATGGTCGAGCGCATTGAGTGCGGGGGCCGAGGCGATCATCCAGCCGGAAAACACATCGAGGCTTTCGCGTAGATCGATCGCATCGACAAAGACAAAGGCATCACCGGCAGGGTTCGTGACCGGATAGCGGCATTCCTGCATCGTGACCGCAAGAAAGCCGATCTCGCGCGTTTCGCCAGCCGCAAGCGTCAGGTCCGTCACTTCGCCCGTCAGCTTATCCAGCACGCGCATCGTGGCCGATGGGCCCTGTGCGACCTCTTCGCGCGGCGTCTCGGTCGTAACGCTGCCCAGATCGGTCAACAGGTCATCAAGCATGTCATCGCCCGCGCCTTCATCGATTTGGGCATCCGGATCGAACCCGTCTCCGAGATCCAGCTCTTCCACGGGAATCTCGATCAGCGGGGTCGTCGTGATATCCTGCGCAACGGCATATCCCGCTGTGCATAGTGATATCGCAAGAATGACAAAGGCTGCACGCATCGCGGCGATCCTAATCAGGCGTCCACGCCTCGTAATCGGACCGGTCGGCGGGTTCCGGACGGCGGAGCGAACCGGCAGGGGCATAGGCAGCCATGGTCCCGGTCAGGTTTTCCTGATGCGGCTTTTCCCAATCCTTACGTGCCAAGGCGATTTCGGTGGGTGGTTCATCCCATGTATGGTGAAGCCAACCGTGCCATTCGGGGCTGACCCGGGTCGCCTCGTTTTCTCCATCGTAGATGACCCAGCGGCGCGTATTGTCGGCATTACGATAATAAACGTTACCATCGGCGTCTTCACCGACCTTCGTGCCCTTCCGGCTGGTCCATAGCTGGGTGCCGTAGGACTGACCATCCCACCAGGTGAACAGGCGTTTGATGTTATGCCAAAAGCTCATGGCGCGTCTCCGAATACATTGCCTCCTTCTGCCCCATCAGGGCCCGAACGTCCAGTGCGGTCAGACGGGAAGCCGCGCTGTCACCTCGATCTCGATCTTCATTTCGGAGTTCTGCAATCGCGCACTGATCATGGTCGCCGCAGGCCGCGCAATCGCGAACGCGGCGGAGGTGATGGGCCAGCAGGCGGGCCATTCGTCCGGATCGGGCACGATATAGGTAACACGGACAACATGATCGAGACCGCTTCCTGCCTCTTCCAGCGCCTTCGCGATCGTCGCCAGGGTATTATGGCATTGCTCTTCGATCGTGGCGGGCATGGTCATCGCCGCATAGTCGTATCCCGTTGTCCCTGCGACAAAGACCCAGCCATCGGCCACAACCGCGCGACTGTAACCGATCTGTGCTTCGAAGGGGGAGCCGGTGCTGATGTGGCGGACGGTCATATTCAGTCTCCGTATCTGACATAGGCGGCGATCCGCTGCTCTGGCGCGTAGATCATCACAGTTTCGCCGACGCCGTCTCTGGCAAAGAATGCCCCGTCGCTGCCAAGCGCAAATGCCAGCTCTTCATAGACTCCAGTTTCCCATTCAGACCCACAACTTTCGAGGGCGTCGCGGGTTGTACTGCCCAGCTCAGGCGCGGGTGTTGGCGACCAGTTACCGCCCCATGCATACCGCCAGCCCTTCTCGCTGCGCGTTCGCTCTGTCGGATTTGGTGGCGGCTCATTCTCCAGCCGGACGATGGCATATGTGCAGGACCACGAACCCGCATGCCCCCAATAGCGCGACTCCAGAACCTCGCTGTATTCGAACAATCCGTCAAAGTAACGTTGGGCATAGCGTGGGTCATCGACAAGTTTGCCCCACAATCCCCAACCGACAATCATCAACACCACGAAAAACAAGAAGGCCATCATATATATGATGACCTTCTGTATCAGCCCGAACAAAGCTTTCACGGGTTAGCTCGCGGTTGCGGACTCTTTCTGCTGCTTGCCGTCATCGTGGATCATCAGGGGCGCGACATCGGACGTCACGGCCTCTTCGTTGACGACAACCTCGGTCACGGTATCCATGCCGGGAAGGTCAAACATCGTGTCGAGAAGAATATCTTCCATGATGGATCTCAATCCGCGGGCACCTGTCTTTCGCTCGATCGCGCGCTTCGCGATGGCACCAAGGGCGTCGTCGGTGAAGGTCAGTTTGGTTCCCTCAAGCTCGAACAGCCGCTGATATTGTTTGACCAGCGCATTCTTGGGCTGGGTCAGAATGATGATCAGCGCCTCTTCGTCCAGATCGGTCAGTGTCGCGATGACGGGCAGACGGCCGACGAATTCGGGGATCAATCCGAATTTCAGCAGGTCTTCGGGCTCAAGTTCCTTGAAGACTTCGCCGATACCGCGGTCGTCATCCTCACGCACGTCCGCGCCGAACCCCATGGCCGAACCTTTGCCACGCTGGGCGATGATCTTGTCGAGCCCTGCAAAGGCACCACCACAGATGAACAGGATGTTCGTGGTGTCCACCTGAAGGAATTCCTGTTGCGGATGCTTGCGCCCGCCCTGCGGCGGCACAGAAGCGACCGTACCTTCCATGATCTTCAAAAGCGCCTGCTGCACCCCTTCACCCGAGACATCGCGGGTGATCGAGGGGTTGTCGGACTTGCGCGTGATCTTGTCGACCTCGTCGATGTAGACGATACCGCGCTGCGCACGTTCCACGTTATACTCCGAGGCCTGAAGCAGCTTGAGTATGATGTTCTCGACATCCTCGCCGACATATCCCGCCTCGGTCAGGGTTGTGGCATCGGCCATGGTGAACGGCACGTCGAGAATCCGCGCCAGCGTCTGCGCCAACAGCGTCTTGCCGCACCCGGTCGGCCCGATCAGCATGATGTTCGACTTGGCCAGTTCGATGTCGGCCTTGTCGGCATGGTTCAGGCGCTTGTAATGGTTATGCACCGCAACCGAGAGCACGCGCTTGGCATGCATCTGACCGATCACGTAATCATCGAGAACCTGACAGATTTCAGTCGGTGTCGGCACACCATCACCCGCCTTGAGGCCCGCAGTCTTTGTTTCTTCGCGAATGATGTCCATGCAGAGTTCGACACATTCGTCGCAAATGAACACGGTCGGACCCGCGATCAGCTTTCGCACCTCATGTTGGCTTTTGCCGCAAAAACTACAGTAAAGTGTGTTCTTGCTTTCGGAGTTGCCTGTATTCGCCATCTCACACCTCCGGGCCTTCACCCGACCTTCGTCCGTTCTCGTTTCCACCCCAACACTAGGGCAGGCCGCCTATGTCCACAATGTCAAAATGACCCTGCGCACATTGGCGTCAACACTGTAAAAATCATCCTCATCACGTTGCGATCTTGGCAAAAAACAAAGGCGGCAATATGGCCGCCTCTGGTCGTTTCCAAATTGTCGCAGACCGATACCGATCAGTCTTCGGACTTCGGGCGATTCTCGACGATTTCATCGATGAGGCCCCAATCCTTGGCTTCCTCGGGCGACATGAAGTTGTCACGCTCCAACGCTGACTCGACCTTCTTGAGGGTCTGGCCGGTGTGCTTGACGTAGATTTCGTTCAGTCGGTCTTTCAGTTTTTGCGTCTCGGCGGCGTGGATCATGATATCCGTCGCCTGCCCCTGATAGCCGCCCGACGGCTGGTGCACCATGACCCGGCTGTTGGGCAATGAGAAACGCAGACCCGGATGCCCCGCCGTCAGCAACAGCGATCCCATCGAAGCCGCCTGACCCACGACCAGCGTGCTGACCTTGGGGCGGATGTATTGCATCGTGTCATAGATCGACAGGCCCGAGGTGACGACCCCGCCGGGGCTGTTGATATAGAGGCTGATCTCTTTCTTGGGGTTTTCCGATTCAAGGTGCAGCAACTGGGCCACGATCAGCTGGCTCATCCCGTCGTGCACCGGACCATTGACGAAAATGATCCTCTCTTTCAGCAGGCGAGAGAAAATATCGTAGGCGCGTTCACCCCGTGCGGTCTGTTCGACGACCATTGGGACAAGGTTCATAAACGTCTCGGCGGGGTCTTGCATCAATACTGCCTCTGTTTTGGACGGGACCGTCCCATTTCATGTATCCTGACCGAGTCTTAGTGGTGGGCGTCAGGGGCTTCAAGGGCACCGACGAAACCTTTGACGTCCCTTTGTCGACGCAGGAAGCATTCGCGCTCTTTGCAGCCCAGATTGACATGTGGTGGCCGGAGGCCTCGCACGCGGTCAAGGGCAGATCCTGTCAGCTCCAGTTACCTGCAGGGCTGAAATCCTGCCCTAGGATGCTATCAGGCCGCAGCAAAGGTCCCTACCCTGACTCAGCCCACGTGGAACAACGAGGCGAACAACCGCGGATCAAGGCTTTCAGATGCGAAGGTGTCGCCTTCCGTCAGGACTGACACCGCGTCGTGGCTGTGCAGGCTTTCCTGATGGCTGGCGATGACGCGGAAGTCCGAGATCCGGTCGTCACGCTGAAGCTGCTCGGTGAACAGACGTGCGGCGTCTTCCACGAAGATGGGGTTTGCAGCATTCAGTTCGGCGAAAGCCTGTTCATCCTCGCGCTTGACCATGACCTGCGTCTCGGTCGGCACGGCCGCGCGCGCATGTTCGATCAGATCCTCGAACCAGAGCAGTTCGGCATCCTCGTCCAGCACGACCGAAATCCGCGCGACCGAGCGCTGGGAATGCGGGGTGGCCAACTGGCCCCGGAACTGCCGCGCATGTTCGGACAGTTCCAGCGAGCAGGGGCAGGTCGACGAGTAGACATAGTCCAGATGAATGATCTTCTTGCGCGCACCATCCTGTTCGACCAGTTCCAGCGCGATATCGTAATACTGATATCCCGCCAGTCCCGACCGCAGGCTTTCCACCTTCATCGGAAAGCTGAACCGCATCTGGATGCGCGCGTCGAAGCTCTCCAGATCGGTTTTGTAGGCGTCGAGTGCCCGCGCGATGACGTCGAAGCTGAAGGTCTCTTCGGCATGCTTGTAAAATGTCCGCATGATGCGGGACATGTTGATGCCCTTCTTCTCGGCCTCCAGAGATACAGTGCCGGTCACCGAGGTTTCGAGGGTCAGATCGCCGTTGTCACGGGTATGAAACCGGATCGGCAGGCGGAAATTCGAAATTCCGACGTGCTGGATCTGCTGGCGCGCCCCGCGGATCAGGCTGGACGGGCCGTTCTGGAGATCGGGCATCGACGCCTTGTAGGTATCATCGGCCTCGAAGTCTTCGGGGTAGGCCCGTGTCAAAGCGGGGTAATTCGACATTTCCTGACCGGGGATCAGACGCGACACGAGAGGATCGAGGTTCGATACTTCCTCGGGCGATACATCTTGCGCCCAGCGCCGCAACAGCGCAAGGGCCGCCTCTGCTTCGGATCTGGTTGGTTCACGGTCGAAATCTTGGGAATGGGCGTTCACGGAAGGGTCCTCTTCTGAACCGTCGGTTATCCCAAGTACATGGGCACGCTGGATGGTTTTTCCAGTAATTTCCCGATAGATACGTCTCAGGCTGGCCCTTGGATCAGTCATGTGAACGGTCTCTTACTGCACCTGACGCGCATACAAAGCAGGTTTCGCCACGCCCGTCACCCGTCAGAGCGCCGCGATCGCCTTTCTGAGGTCTTCCAGCAGGTCCTCTGTATCCTCCAGGCCCACGCTGAGACGGATCAGGCCCGGCGTTATGCCCAAGGCCACCTTGCTGTCGTCTGAGAGCCGCTGATGGGTCGTCGTCGCCGGGTGGGTCGCAATCGACTTGGCATCGCCGAGATTGTTTGAAATCGTCCAGACATCGAGCCCATTGAGGAGTTGAAAGGCCCGCGCCTGACTGCCTGCGTCGATCGACAGCACGGTCCCGCCTGCCTGCATCTGCACGGCGACAAGCGCGTGCTGGGCGTGACTGGCCAGTCCGGGATAGATCACCTTGTCGAGGTGCCCGTCAGTCTCGAGCGCGCCGGCGATCGCCTGCGCCGACGCGGCCTGTGCGCGTACCCGCAGGTCCATCGTTTCCAGCCCCTTCAACATCATCCATGCCGTAAAGGGGGACATCGAGCCGCCGGTATGCTTCATGAAGGGCTCGACCGTGTTGCGGATGTAGTCAGTTGTGCCGAGGATCACACCGCCAAGCGCGCGCCCCTGTCCATCGATGTGCTTGGTCGCTGAATAGATCACCACATCCGCACCCTGTGCCAGCGCATCCGAAAAGACCGGCGTCGCGAAGACGTTGTCGACGATCACCGTCGCTCCGACATCATGGGCGCGTCTGGAGACCGCCGCGATATCGATTACCTCGAGCGTGGGGTTCGAGATGCTTTCGAAGAAAACGGCCCGTGTATCGGGTCTGATTGCCGCGTCCCATGCCGCAAGGTCGGTGCCGTCCACAAAGGTAACCTCGACGCCGTAGCGGGTCAGCACCTCTTCGAGGATATAGAGGCAGGATCCGAAAAGCGCCCGTGCCGAAACGACGTGATCGCCCGCCTTCAGCATCGACATCAGCGCGCCATTCACCGCCGCCATCCCCGATGCGGTCGCAAAACCCGCCTCCGCGCCCTCGATCGCGCTGATCCGGTCCTCGAACATGGCAATGGTGGGGTTGCCATAGCGAGCATAGATGAATTCGTCGTCACCGGCCTGAATGAACCGGGCCTGTGCCGCCTCGGCACTGTCGTAGACAAACCCCTGTGTGAGATAGATCGCTTCGCTGACCTCGTTGTACTGACTGCGGCGGATGCCCGCGTGTACGGCCTTGGTGCGTTTTTTCCACGTTTTCATCTGTCGTCCTCGCGCCCGGTCAGCGCATCAAAAAACCCCGACACCGGTCAAAGGTATCGGGGCGTATGCACCCTGAGCCCTCTTTAGCGGTTTGATTAAAGTGGCCCGCAATCCGGTAACAAATCGCCACGATCATTCCGATACGCCGCCTGCGGTGTTTCGTCAACAGCGCTTGTTCTTGATCCGAATACTGCGATGATGGGCCGCGATGACCGGAGGCACGACCATTCCACAGCCTATCGACCTCTATTTCTGGCCTACGCCGAACGGCTGGAAGGCGTCGATCGTGCTGGAAGAACTCGGCTTGCCCTACGTCGTGCATCTGGTGGACATTGGTGCAGGCGACCAGTTCGCGCCGGGTTTCATCGCGATTTCCCCCAACAACAGAATTCCGGCGATCGTGGATCACGAAGGGCCAGACGGCGCCCCGATCTCGGTCTTTGAATCCGGTGCCATTCTGCAATACCTCGCGCGCAAAACGGGAAGGCTTTATGGCACGACGGAACGCGAGCGCGTGGCGGTCGAGGAATGGCTGATGTGGCAGATGGGCGGACTGGGGCCGATGGCGGGACAGGCGCATCATTTCCTGAAGTATGCGCCCGCGATGGATCCGCCCAATGACCTGCCCTATGCAAAAGATCGCTATCGCAGCGAAACGGCCCGTCTCTATGGTGTGATGGACCGGCAACTGGCCAGGCACGAATTCCTCGCCGGCGATTTTTTCTCGATCGCGGATATCGCGTGCTGGGGATGGGCGTCTTTGTGGGAAGGCCAGCAACAGACGCTGGAGGACAAACCGCATCTGGCACGGTGGCTCGACCTGATGTGGTCGCGGCCCGGGGTACAGGCGGGGCGGGCTGTCCATGCGGACAAACGCGCCGATTTCCGCAAGGACGGCAAAGCGCAAGACCGGCTTTTTCGTCGCTAGAGCTTACGTCTCCTTAGGGAATTGATGCTTTAAGGATCCTGAACGCAAAAGGGATCGACTCTGTGCAATACCGCGCCCACCGCTATCCGACGGACTATGCCGTCCAGATCCGCACCGCCTCCGGACTCCAGCGGGGAATGCTCTGTGACGTCAATCGCAGCGGTGCGCGCGTCAGGGGCCTTGTCGACATCCAGCGGGGCGAAAAACTGCGCATGAACGTGCTGTCGCAATATGTCGATGCACGCGTCCTATGGGCAAACGACGGCCAGGTCGGTGTCGCCTTTCGGCCCGCTATTCCCGAGCATCTGGTCGATGTGATGCGGCGGCGCGCCGATGGACATCGCAACCGCCATAGCCTGGGTTTCGCCTACCCTGAAATGCGCTAGCTCTCGTCGCTTTTGGGGTCTTCGATCAGGTACTTCTGCAATCCGATGATCTGACCCCAGAGAAAGACGAAAAGAACCGCGGGAAAGGCGAAGGTTTCCAGTTTGACCCACAGGTCGGTCGTTTGTGTGCGCCAGATGATCTCGTTGGCGATGGCCAGCGCGAAAAACATCAGGCAGAGGTTGCGGGTGAAGATCATCCAGCCTTCACGCTCCATAGGCAGGAATTCTTCCATGACGAATTGCAGATAGCTTTGCCCGCGCAGTAGCCCGATCCCCAGAAGGGTGCCCAGGCAGCCATAGACGATGGATGTTTTCATCTTGAAGAAGCGTTCGTCGTTGAACCATGCTGTCAGACCACCGAAAAAGATCACCATGAATGCCGTAAAAACCTGCATCCGGCTGAGCTTGCCCGTCAGCGCCCACAGGATCGCCATCGCCACCAGCAGGATCGGCACGAACACGAGGGCCGCAACGATGAAGCCGGTATATTCGACACCGCCGAAGGTGTAGGTATCATCCCTGATGCGCAGGTAGATCAGGAAAAATGCCAGCGTCGGCCCCAATTCGAGGACCTGCTTGAGCACGGGACTGATTTTCTTTTCGGCCATCTTCGGTCTCCCTCTAGCCGCCCATTTCAACGATCACGGCGCCAAGCGCAACCAGACACATCAGGAACAAGCGTCGCGGCCCGACCTTTTCCCCCAGGATGAACCAGCCGATCAGCGCGGCGAAAACAACCGAGGTTTCCCGCAGGACCGCGGCTTCGCCCACACTGTCGAGCCGAGTGGCCAACAGCACACCACCAAAGCTGATCCAGGCGATCAGCGCCCCGAAAAACCCGCGCCAGACCAGCGGACCAAGATCAAGTCTCACCCCCGACCGGCGGTAGCGCAGGGTCGCAAGCACGGGAAAATCGATCGCGGTCACGAAAAAGAACCACGCCAGGAACGTGAACGGATCGGGCGACTGTCGGATCGCAAAGGCATCGTAGGTCGTATAGAGCGCCACCAGAAACCCGCCGATCAGCGCCCACATCAGGCCCAGACCCAAGGTGCGCCTGTCCAGCGTCTCTTCGCGCATGTTGCGCACCGCAAGAAGAAGAATACCGCCCGACAAACAGAGCACACCCAACCATTGCACCACGGTGAACCGTTCGGCAAAGATGGCCGTCGCAGCGACGACCGTGACCAGCGGTCCCGTCCCCCGGACCACCGGATAAACGACGGTATAGGCCGCGCGCTCATACGCCAGCGCCATCGTGACCTTGTAGGCGAAATGCACCACCAAGGCCCCGGCCAATAATGCCGCCATCCTCCCATCCGGCCAAGGTACCACGAAAAGCGCCACCGGCGCCGAGAGCACCAACAGCCATCCATCGATCGCACCGCGGGTCAGCCAGGGATCATAGCGACCCTTCTGAAGGGCGCCGAAAACCGCATGGGCCAGGGCCGAGACCAAGGCGAGAATTGTGGCCAGTCGCGCCCCCTCAGGGGTGCCTGCGATGGAGACCAGCCATTCACCCATCCGCGGGCCGTGCCTTCATATCCCGCCTCTACCGGTCGAGACCGACAAGCGCGTCAGCGAATTCCGCAGGATCGAAGGGGGCCAGATCATCGATCTGCTCGCCTACACCGATGGCATGGATCGGCAGGCCGAACCTGTCGGCCAACGCGACAAGCACACCGCCCTTGGCAGTGCCGTCAAGCTTGGTCATCACAAGCCCTGAAACATCGGCGAGCTTCTGGAATTCCTTGACCTGATTGATCGCGTTCTGACCTGTGGTCGCGTCCAGAACCAAAAGCGTGTTGTGCGGTGCGTCGGGGTCCTTTTTGCGGATCACGCGCACGATCTTGGCCAGTTCCTCCATCAGGTCCGCACGGTTCTGCAAACGTCCCGCCGTGTCGATCATCAGCAGGTCGGCACCATCTGCCTGCGCCTGCGTCATGGCATCGAAGGCGAGGCTTGCAGGATCCGAGCCTTCGGGCGCCGTCAGCACAGGCACGCCTGCCCGCTGGCCCCAGACCTGCAGTTGTTCCACCGCGGCTGCACGGAAGGTATCACCGGCAGCGATGACGACCGATTTGCCAGCCGCCTTGAACTGGCTGGCCAGCTTGCCGATGGTCGTGGTCTTGCCCGAACCGTTCACCCCGACAACCAGCACGACCTGAGGACGTTTGGGGTAAAGCGGCATCGGGCGCGCAACGGGCTCCATGATCCGCGCCACCTCCTTGGCCATCAGACCCTTGATTTCAGGCACCGACAGGCGCTTGCCCAGATTGCCTTCCGCCATGTTCGCCGTGACGCGCAGGGCGGTATCGACACCCATGTCAGCCGTAATGAGCAACTCTTCGAGTTGTTCGAGCATCTCGTCATCGAGGGTCCGGCGCACGACCGTACGGGCCTCGCCACCGCCGAACAGACGCCCAAGAACACCGCGTTTTTCCCGTGCAGGGGCGGTTGGCGGCTCGTCAAGCGGCGCTGTCACATCGACATTCAGGGCCACCGGCGCCTGACGCATCTCCTTGGGGGTCTCGTCGGGAATTTCGGTATCCGGCGCGGGGTCCGGCATTTCGTCGGGCGTCGGCGCGGGCACCTCGTCAGGGGGTGTGGCAGGGATTTCCGGCGGGGCGGGATCGGGCACCACGTCGGGCTGCGGCGCGGGATCAGGTCGCGGTGATGGCGACGGGTCAGGGCCCGGCTCGGGCCTCGGTTCCGGTTCCGGCTTTGGGTCCGGCGCGGGCGTCGTGTCAGGGGTGCCGGCATCCGGCCCGTCTTCTTCTTGCACCCCACCATCCTGCACGATGGCGTCCAGCCCCTCGTCGATCTTGGACGAAGATTTGAACATCCGGTTTTTCAGCTTCTTGAAAAACGACATGGCGCGCGCCTTTGATCATGGTGTCTGGAGCTTCACCTAAGCGCAGAGCCAAGCAGATGCAAAGGGTCACAGGGCCGGGGCCATGCCAAAGGCCAGAAGAAACAGCAGTTCTGCCAGCCAGTAACACAGCCAGACCGCGACACGCATCGCGGCTGCCCCATCTGGGCATCGGCAAGGGTGAGGTGGCTCATCGCATGAGCATCCCTCTCAGGCCTGCGCTTGAGTGGCCGATGCGCGCATGCTGGTGATTTCCCCTCTCCCCTTCGGTCCGGCCCGTGCTAATGAGCGGTATCATGAACGTCGGCCTATTCATATTCGCGCTTGCGACACTGACACCTGCCCTGCTGATCGCCGCAGGGGCCTTTCTCGGTGGGCTCTGGCTGCTGGCGGCCGTTGTCTACCTGACGGGCATGACCAGCATGCTCGACCGCCTGATCAAGCACGAATCAGCCGCGGGCGAAGCGGGTCTGCACGACGGCCTTTCCGTGGTCATCGCTTTGGTGCATTTCGCGCTGCTTGCGCTTTCGGTCTGGGCGCTTGCCGGCGTGCATCTCGAGCCGCTTGAAAAGCTGGGGCTCTTTTATGCGGCGGGGCTCTGGCTGGGGCAGGTCAGCAACGCCAATGCGCACGAGTTGATCCATCGTGGCAGCCGGTTTCTGCATCGCTTGGGCATGCTGGCATATACGACGATGCTGTTCGGGCATCATACCTCGGCACATGTGCTGGTGCATCACAGGCATGTCGGCACGAGGGCCGATCCAAATACCTCGCGCAAGGGCGAGGGGCTTTATCGCTACATGCTCAGGGCGTGGGCGGGATCGTTCCGGATGGGTTATCGTGCCGAAAGGGACAGGTTGGCCCGGATCGGGCGTCCGGCATGGCGGAACCCCTACGTGGTATATGTAGGCGGCGGCGCCGCATGTTCGGGTCTTGCGCTCGCCCTCGGTGGGTTCGGCGGGCTGGTCGCGTATGTGGGCTTATGTGCTTACGCCCAATCCCAGCTTCTGATGTCGGATTACGTGCAGCATTACGGGTTGCTGCGCAAACCCGACGCACAAGGCAAGCCCGAGCCTGTCTCGGCACGTCATAGCTGGAACAGCCCGCACTGGTTCTCATCGGCGTTGATGCTCAACGCGACGCGGCATTCAGACCACCACGCCCATCCCGCAAGGCCATACCCGGAGTTGAGCATTCCCGAAAATGCACCAATGCTGCCCCGCCCCCTTCCGCTCATGGCAAGTATCGCGCTTGTGCCACCCCTCTGGCGCAGGGTCATGGATCCGCGTGTCGACAGGTGGCGCGATGCGTAGCGCGGTGTCTGCCCTGGTCTTCCTCATGGCGACATCCGCCGCAGCAGAAGAACGCATGGATGCCGAGGCATTCGAAGCTTACGTCGAGGACCGGACGATCACATTCCGTACCGACGCGGTCGATCTATTCGGGGTCGAACGCTATCTGCCCGGACGTCGGGTGATATGGTCCGTGTTCGACGGGACATGCCTTTACGGTGTCTGGTTCGAAAGCAAGGGTGACATCTGCTTTCGCTACGAGGGTGATCCCGAACACAAGTGCTGGGCCATTTTCGACACCCCGCAGGGCATGCGTGGAGAATTCACCACGCGTCCCGGTACAACCACGATCTACGAACTGGCAGACCGAGAGGATCCACTGATCTGCAACGATCTGTCGTCCTAGAAGAGCTTGCCCTGCGGATCCTTTCCAACGGCCAGCTTTCCGTCGGCGAACTCGATCTCGAGTTCCTTTGCACGCGCAGCACCGGCTTTGCCCTCGACGACCTGCCCGTCGCCGCGCACAACGGCGTAGCCCCGTGCAAGGGTCGCCTTGTACCCCAGGGTTTCCCGCAGGCGGGCAAGGGCATCAAGCCGTGCGCGGCGCTCGCTGTGCTGGCGTGTGGCACGGTCGGAAAAGCGTGCAAGAACGCCATCCAGCCGCTCGGACTTGTGGGCGAGGCGGCTGACCAGCACCTCGCTACGCAACCCGCGGGCGGTTTGCGCCAAGGTCCGGCCGGCATCGGTCGCGCGCCGTTCCAGCGCCGGGGCAAGCCGCATCGCAAGGCCTTCCAGCCTCCGCCGGTCTTCGGCGAGCCGTCGTATCAGGATTGTCGGTCGCAGCGTCGCTTCGGACACCTGCAGCCGCTTCTGGGCCGCCGCACTGCGTAACGCGGCAGGCAGCCGGTCGGCCAGATAGTCGATCCGCTGGCGCGGCCCCTCGACAAGGCTGTCGACCTGCGGCAAGGCGCGGGCAAGGTCGCGCAACCTTTGCTGACGCTGGCCAAGTGCGATCGTCAATGCACGGCTGAGCCGCGCGCCTTGCTGATCGGTCCAGGCCAGCCACTCCATGCGCACAGGGACCGCCAGTTCCGCGGCCGCGGTCGGTGTCGGTGCACGCATATCGGCAACAAAGTCGATCAACGTGGTATCGGTTTCATGCCCGACGGCAGAGATCACCGGAATCTCGGAAGCGGCCACCGCCCGTGCAACGATTTCTTCGTTGAACCCCCACAGATCCTCCAGAGAGCCACCTCCGCGCGCCACGATCAGCAGATCGGGACGCGGCAGCGCACCGCCCGGGGTCAACGCATTGAAGCCTTCGATCGCCGCGGCGACCTCGGGTGCGCATTTCGCGCCTTGCACCGCCACCGGCCAGACCAGCACCTTGCGCGGGAAACGGTCGCGCAACCGGTGCAGGATATCACGGATCACCGCCCCCGACGGCGACGTCACGACACCGATGATTTCGGGCAGAAACGGAAGCTTGCTCTTGCGCTCGGGTGCGAAAAGACCCTCGGCGGCCAGTTGCGCCTTGCGCTTTTCCAGCATCGCCATCAGTGCGCCCGCACCGGCGGGGGCGATATCCTCGATCACCATCTGGTATTTCGATTGTCCCGGAAAAGTCGTCAGCTTGCCGGTGGCGACGACCTCCATGCCTTCTTCGGGTTGGTGCGCCAGCCCTTGCGCCCGTCCCTTCCAGATCACACCGGCCAGAACCGCACGGTCGTCCTTGAGGTCGAGGTAGATATGGCCCGAGCGCGGCAGCGATACGCGGCCCACTTCGCCACGCACACGCACATGGCCGAAACCGCCCTCGACCGCCTTCTTGACCGCACCGGAAATCTCGGACACCGAGAATTCTGGCGTATTGTCGGCCGGTCCGTCATCGAAAAGGTCCATCAGGTCATTTTCCTTCGCTCACCGGATTGATAAGCGGAAGAGAAGACAGCTTCCAGCGCAGAAACAGCGTGGTCAGGATCACCAGCAGGCCGAAGGCCGCGAAGGTCAGCGACTGGAAAACCAGGGCAAGCGCAAAGGCCGCGCCGGCGACCATCCAGAAAACGAATTGCGACAGCCGCTCGAGCGCGAAATCGGGATCCGGCCAGTATTGCACCTGCGGTCTGCCGAATTCCTCGGTATAGGCTTCCAGTGTGCGCACGTAGTCGGGGTCTTCCTCCAATGCCAAGGCCTCGCTGTCACCCTCGGGTCGATAGATCGTGCGGCCGAGGATGCGGGGGCAAAAGTCTTCGTAATATGCGCGTGCGTCTTCGGTGTGCATGCGCCAGACCATATCGACAATGGGTGATGGTGCCAGTGTTTCAGCCGAACTGCCGGCAAGATACATGAAGCGGCGATACTCCTCGACGAGCGTGTAGCAGACATCGATCGAATGGCCGGTTTCCTCGGCCAAGCGGTCGACCAGAGACCGCGTCAGGGGCCGTTCGTGAAAACTGTATCCCTCCAGCCGATGCCAGAGGCGCCTGTCGGATTTCGTGGGTTTCATTGCAGATGTCACACAAGCCCGCTTGATTGGCCGAAATCCTAGCCCATGCGCAGCGCATCGCCAAGACCGCGATGGGTTGAGATCACGACCACCCCGCCTTATGAGAGCGGGAAAAGCAATGGACGGGGCGGCATGAATATCCTGATCTTGGGAAGCGGCGGGCGCGAGCACAGCCTGGCGTGGGCCATCAAACAAAACCCCAAGTGTGACAGGCTGATCGTGGCGCCGGGCAACGCCGGCATCGCGGCGATCGCTGAATGTGCCGATATCAACATCCTCGACGGTGATGCGGTGGCCACCTTCGCCGAAGAAAACGCAATCGATTTCGTCATCATCGGCCCCGAGGCACCGCTGGCGGCCGGGGTGGCAGATTGCCTGCGCAATGCAGGCCTGCTTGTTTTCGGGCCAAGTGCGGAAGCCGCGCAACTGGAAGCCTCGAAGTCTTTCACCAAGGCGATCTGCGACGCCGCCGGCGCACCTACCGCGGCCTATGCCCACTTCGTCGATGCCGAGGCTGCCCGCGCCTACATCCGGCAACACGGTGCACCAATCGTGGTCAAGGCCGATGGACTGGCGGCAGGCAAGGGCGTGATCGTTGCCATGACAGAAGATGCCGCTCTCGCAGCCATCGATGACATGTTCGACGGCAGCTTCGGCACCGCGGGGGCCGAAGTGGTGATCGAAGAGTTCATGGACGGCGAAGAGGCATCATTTTTCGTGCTCTGCGACGGCAAGACGATCTTGCCGGTGGGAACGGCGCAAGACCACAAGCGCGCCTACGATGGCGATACGGGGCCGAACACGGGCGGCATGGGCGCATATTCTCCCGCACCGGTGATGAACGCGGATGTCACGCGCAAAGCGCTGACAGAAATCATCCAGCCGACAATGGACCAGATGGCCGACCGGGGCACACCGTTTCAGGGGGTTCTGTTCTGTGGGCTGATGATCAAGAACGGCGAGCCGCGTCTTGTCGAGTACAACGTGCGCTTCGGCGACCCCGAGTGCCAATGCCTGATGATGCGACTGGGGGGGCAGGTTCTCGATCTGCTGCACGCCACTGCAGAAGAGCGCCTGCATGAAATGCAGGTCAACTGGGCCGACGATCATGCACTGACGATCGTCATGGCCGCCAAAGGTTACCCGGGATCTTACGAAAAAGGCTCTGCGATTGCAGGCCTCGAAAGCCTGCCAGAGGACAGTTTCCACATGGTTTTCCACGCAGGCACGACCGACGAGGACGGCACGATCACGGCCACCGGCGGCCGTGTTCTGAATGTCACCGCCCGTGGGGAAACGCTGGGCGAAGCACATGAAAGAGCCTATGCCATGGCACAGAATATCGACTGGCCAGAAGGTTTTTACCGTTCCGACATCGGTTGGCGCGCGCTCTAGCCCATCTGCGACATCAAAGCCCAGAAAAGAATGACCGCGCCTGCAAGAGGCGCGGTCATCATTCAGGGCGGTCGCGCATCAGGCCGCGCGGCTGGTCAGAACGGAGTCGATCTCAGCGGCAGCCGAATCCTCGTCGTTACCTGCCACAGCAGCGATTTCCCGTGTCAGACGCTCGAGTGCCGCCTCGTAAAGCTGGCGCTCCGAATAGCTCTGTTCGCGCTGGTCATCGAGACGGTGCAGATCGCGGACCACCTCGGCGATCGCGATCAGGTCGCCCGAGTTGATCTTTTGCTCGTATTCCTGCGCCCGCCGCGACCACATCGCTTTCTTGACCTTGGCCTTGCCGCGCAAGGTCTTCATCGCGTGGCTGACGACATCGGGCGTTGCAAGTGCACGCATCCCCACGTCCGTCGCCTTGTGGGTCGGCACACGCAAAGTCATCTTGTCTTTCTCGAAGGCGATCACGAAAAGCTCCAGCTCGAAACCCGCCACTTCCTGCGTTTCGATCGACATGATCTTGCCCACGCCATGCGCGGGATAGACGACAAAATCGTTCGGGCTAAACACATGTTTTTTCTTGTTCATGGTCATCCTTTCTTCCGACCACCGTTTCACGACGACAAAAAATCCGGCGGGGGCCCAGCCACCGTCGGATCATTCATCACGTTTTCCGGTCAAATTGCTCGCAACATTGGTATGATCATACCACAAAAAAGGGCCTGACGGAAGCAGGCCCAATACATGTCGAAATCCCAATGAAACAAGGCATCCCGCGTCGGGATCGTGCCGAATCAGCCGCCCTCGCCCGGTGCCTCGGAGAAAAGCTCCATCTTGCCGTCCTTGCCGTCCATTTCGTCGGCTGTCGGCAACGGATCTTTCTTGGTGATGATGACGGGCCACATCTCGGAATACTTGCGATTGAATTCCACCCATTTTTCCATGTCGGGTTCTGTATCGGGCCGAATTGCATCCGCGGGGCATTCCGGCTCGCAGACGCCGCAGTCGATGCATTCGTCGGGATGGATCACAAGCATGTTTTCGCCCTCGTAGAAACAATCCACAGGGCACACCTCGACGCAATCGGTGTATTTGCATGCGATGCAGTTATCGTTGACGATATAGGTCATGAAGTCTTCCGTTGGCTAGCGTTGCATTGCTAGATCAGGAGGCCTCGTCAATCAAGGTCGAAAGGTGCGTCGGTCCCGCGGTGCGCTATCATATCGCGCCGGTCTTTCTTGGTGGGGCGTCCCTTGCGATCACCACCCGGATTGAAGGGACGTCGGACGATTTCGGGCGACCGATCTTCGTACAGTTCCTGCGCCTCCGATGCAGGTCCGCGCCTGTCACCACAGGAAACGATGCGCACCACCCGGGTGCGGTCAGCCTGTACGAAAGTCAGCACATTGCCCGGACCCACAAGACGGGAAGGTTTGCTGACATGCTGACTGTCGACGCGCACCTTGCCCGCTGTCACCACGCCCGCAGCAATGCTGCGTGACTTGAAAAACCGTGCCTGCCACAGCCACTTGTCAAGCCGGATGCTCGGCCGTGGCGGGCTCAATCCTTCTTAAGTCCCGCAAGTGCCGCGGCGAAAGGATTATCCGGATCAATCGCCTTTTCACGTTTCGGTTTGGCGGTGAAGTTCTGTGGCTTCTTGCGATCCGCATCACCGCGGCGGCCATCCTTCGGCTTCCCCTTGGCTGCACGCGGTTTGTTCCCTTTGGGACCGCTTGTGCGAGGGCCGCGCCCCGCCCAGATGAAAGTGTAGAAAACTTCTGTCTCGACCTCATCCACGGCGGCGTCAGCGGCTCTGGCCGTCACATCCTTGTCCTCGGCCGCGACCGGTACCGGATCGGTTTCTTCGGTGGTGGTCTGGGTTTCGGCCACGGGGGCGACACCATCATCCACCACGTCCTCCGCTGGCGCTGTTCCGGGTTCGGCTTCGCCGGTGATCGCGCCCGCAGCAGCAGCATCACGGTCCATGACCGGCTCTGCCTCAGGCGGATTCACTTCGGTGCCGGGAACAACCTCTGTCAACGGGCGCACCTTTTCACGTTCGCCCTTTTCGGCCTTGTAACCCAGTCCTGTCATGAGGCCGGCGAACTGATCCAGGGTCATGCCCGTGATGGACAACATATCGGGATTTGCCTCGAAGCCGCCACGGCTGTCCTGATCACGCAGCATATCGGCGAGACGTTCCAGCATGTCGATGCGGATCGCCCTTTCGCCTGCTGCGCGGTAACCCGCCATCGCATAATAGCCGCCGACAGCATCTTTCGCCGCTGGCACAGTGACAAGTCCGGGCGGGGGACTTTCGGGGAATTCGCTCAGCCCTTTGGTCAGCGACCAGAGCACCAGACGCAACCGCGTGGGTGCGGGTTTCAGCAAGAGCGGCATGAAGATCGTGAATTGACCGAAGCGCACGCCGTGCTTGCGCAACGCGCCACGCGCGTCCTGGTCCAGTGCCTTCACCTCGTCGGCGACCTCGCCGCGCGGGATAATGCCGAAATTCTCGGCCATGCGGAATGCAAAACCCTTGGCCGCCCCCGACAAGGTATCATCGTTTCTGAGCGCCAGAAGCGGCTCGAAACCGGTCGCGATCTTGCGGTCGATAAAGTGCTGAACACGGCGCTGCACCTTGGCCGCGACATCTTCGCCGGCCTCTTCATCGACGAAAACCTCGATGCCCGGTTTATAAGGGTCGCTGCCCGCGACCAGCTTGCCGACGGCGACATCGCCCCACATCAAGCCGCCCTGCTCCGTGAAATCGAGTTCGGGATCGGGCGCGTTGTAGAAACGGTCCGCCAGAAGGCTGAAATGCGGCACCAGTGCTTTCACCGACGCTTGCCGCAGGGTCTTGGCCTCGTCAGGGCTGCCGGCCTTGTCCATCCGAAAGCGGAATCCCTCCAACCGTCCGACGAATTCGCCCTCGACGGTCACTTCTCCCTTGTCGTTTACATCAGCCAAAAGGCTCTCCTTCTGTTTGAGCCGCCGGAGCAATACACTGGTCCGCCGATCCACAAATCTTTGCGTCAATGCACCATGCAGTGCATCAGATAAACGATCTTCTACCGCGCGGGTTTCATCGCGCCAACGAGATTCGTCAACAAGCCAGCCCTTGCGCTGCGCCACGTAGGTCCAGGTGCGGATATAGGCGAGGCGCTTGGACAGTGTGTCGATGTCGCCATCCGTGCGGTCGATCCGGCGTACCTGAAGCCCGAACCAGTTCGCCGATACATGACCGGTCTGATGCAGATCATTATAGATGTGGGTCAGAAGACTGGCGTGTTCGCCCCGGCTTATGCCCCGAAAATCGGGAATCCGGCAGACATTCCAGAGCAGTTTGACCGATGGGCCGTCTGTCGCACGCGCGGCCACTTCGGGATCGGCGGCCAGCGCCTTGAGCGCTGCGAGATCGTCGCTTTCACGCACGCGGGTCAACCAGGGATCGTCGGTTTTCGCCTCGAGACTGGCGATCAGGCGCCTGACGGATGAAAAGCGCAGATCGCTGTTGCGCCAATGCAGTTTCTTGACGGGGCGAAAGCGGTGCGCGCAGATCGCCTCGGCCAGCGTGTCATCAAGCGGCGGGGCTTCGCCCGTCACACCAAAAGTACCGTTCTCCAGATGACGCCCCGCACGGCCCGCGATCTGGCCCAGTTCTTCGGGCTGCAAGTGCCGCATCCGCAGCCCGTCGAATTTCACCAGCGAGGAGAACGCCACATGCGAGATATCGAGGTTGAGCCCCATGCCGATGGCATCCGTCGCCACGAGATAATCGACGTCACCGTTCTGGTACATCTCGACCTGCGCATTGCGCGTACGCGGGGACAAAGCGCCCATCACAACGGCTGCGCCACCCTTTGTTCGGCGCAAGAGCTCTGCGATCGCATAGACATTCTCGACCGAAAACCCGACAATCGCGGATCTTGGCGGCATTTTGCTTATCTTTTTCGAACCCGAGTAGGATAATTCGGACAGCCGGTCACGCCGCATGAATTGTGCCTCGGGCACCATGGCGGCAATCGCCCCGCGCATGGTCTCGGCCCCCAGCAAGAGTGTCTCATGCAGCCCGCGTGCATGCAGAAGGCGGTCAGTGAAGACATGCCCCCGCTCCGGATCGGCGCAAAGCTGAATTTCGTCGATCGCGAGGAAATCGCAGCCCATGCCTTCGGGCATGGCCTCGACCGTGCAGACCCAATAGGCGGCACGCGCTGGCACGATCCGTTCCTCGCCGGTGATCAGCGCGACGACGCTGGGGCCGCGCTCGGCCACGATCCGGTCATAGACCTCGCGCGCAAGCAAGCGCAGCGGCAGGCCGATCACACCGGTCCTGTGGGACAGCATCCGCTGAATGGCGTAGTGGGTTTTGCCAGTATTGGTCGGGCCAAGCACAGCCGTGACGCGCGATACCATCATGTATTCCCGTGCGTTCAGGGCAGCCGCCTAGAGCGACTGGCCTTCCAATTGCAATGCGAGTCGTTCGGACGCTTCGATCGCCTGGACCGAGTGCGGATGGATATCCATGATCATCCGGTAGATCTCAAGTGCGTCGCCGGGGCGGTCGAGGTCTTCCATGACAATGGCGAGCCCGCGCATGGCTTCGAAGTGGCGCGGGTTAAGGCGTAAGGTCTGGGCGATATCGTCAAGCGCCGGACCGGTCAGACCGAGAAAGTAATAGGACGACGCCCGCCCGTAATACCCTTCGGCGAAATTCGGCGCGTGATCGACGAGGGCGGAAAAGTGCTCAATGGCGACTTCGGGCTGTCCGCCTTCCAGCGCGTCCTTGCCACGCCGCAACAACAGGTCCATCGCCGGCGAGCCGCTTTTCTCCCATTCATTGATGATTTGCGTTTCGAGCCGCGCGGCCTCGGAGGGGTCGGCTTCGGCAAGGTCTTGAAAAAGGTCGTCCAAAACCGTTTCCTGTCCCCAGACGGGCGTGGAAATTCCGGTCGACAGCAAAAGTGCCGCAACGACATATTTGAAGCGATCAAAAACCATACTCATAACTGGCAATGTAATGCATCGTGCGTCCGACACCAGAGGCGTGCGTTCACAACACTGAACAAAGGATGACGAGATGAGCGAAGTAGTGGCACAGGCTGTGGATGCCCTGAACGCGAAGATGGACGGCGGCGGCTTTGACGGCACCGCGAAATTCGCCATCGAAGGTGAAGGCAATATCATGATCGACTCGGACGGTGCGCGGGCCGGCGACGAAGACGCCGATGTCACGCTGACCGCCTCGACCGAGACATTCAAGGCGATCCTCGACGGCGAAATGAACCCGACGACAGCCTTCATGACCGGCAAGCTATCCGTGGACGGCGACATGGGCGCCGCGATGCGTCTGTCCGGCATTCTCGCCTGACAGGGATGGTTGACGCCCCCTTTTTCCACGAGATCGCCCATGGTCCCGAAGGGGGGGCGGCCCACTGGCTGACGACCGCGGATGGCCTGCGGATCCGGGCCGGCCACTGGCCCTGCGAGACTGCGAAGGGCACGGTCCTGATCTTTCCGGGCCGGACGGAGTTCATCGAGAAATACGGACAGTTGGCCCGGGATTTGCAAGGTCACGGATATGCCAGCCTTGCCGTTGACTGGCGCGGACAAGGCATCGCGGACCGGATGCTGCCCGACCGTATGATCGGGCACGTCGGCCAGTTCGCGGACTACCAGCATGACGTTGCGGCCATTATCGGCCATGCCGAAGCTCTGAACCTGCCGCGCCCGTACTTTCTGATTGCGCACTCCATGGGGGGCTGCATAGGCCTGCGCGCCCTGCACAACGGGCTCGATGTGGCGGCGGTCATGTTCTCGGCCCCGATGTGGGGTGTCGAGATGGCGCCGCTTGTGCGGCCCGGCGCATGGGTGACGTCGAGCCTTGCGATGAAACTGGGCTTTGCCGACAGGCTGACCCCCGGACAGTCGACCGAAAGCTACGTCCTGCGCGAGGATTTCGAAAAGAACACGCTGACCAATGACCCCGCACAGTGGGACATCTTCAAGGACCAGATGACGGCTCATCCCGAATTGGGGCTGGGGGGACCATCGTTGCGTTGGGTGCATTCTTCACTGTCCGAGATGCTGGCTCTCAGCCGGATGCCCTCGCCCGATGTGCCCTGTCTGACCTACCTCGGCACCCGCGAGGCCATCGTCCATCCCGGCCGGATCAGGGACCGCATGGCGAAATGGCCGAATGGAACCCTGCGTGTCATCGAGGGCGGCCTTCACGAGATGCTGATGGACGCACCGGCAATGCGCGACCCTGTGATCGCCGAAACGGTGGCCCATTTCGCGGCCCACGGCGGCTAGGCGATCTCGCTGTCCGCACGCACCTGAAATCCTGCGTCACGCAATTCTGCCAGCACGTCGTGAACGTGCTGCCTGTCGCGGGCTTCTATCACGATCTCCAGCTCCGCCTGTTTGAGTGACACGCTCTGCATCATGCGCTGATGAATGACCTCGACCACATTGGCGCCCGCAGCGCCGATGATATGCGAGATCTGCGCCAACTGGCCTGGCGTATCGTTGATCTCGAAGGTCAGCCGGGTAATCCGCCCGTCCCGCACGAGACCGCGCAGAATCAGCGTGGACAACAAACGCGAATCTATGTTCCCGCCGCAGATCACAAGCCCGACCTTCTTGCCCCGGAAATCAGCGGCCCGCTTTTCGATCACGGCCAGCCCGGCACCTGCCGCCCCCTCGGCCACGATCTTTTCCTGAGACAACAGATCGAAGACCGCCGCCTCGATCTCGGCTTCGGAAGCGGTTTCGACACGATCCACATATCGCCGGATGATGGCGAGATTAGCAGCAGAAGGTGCCTTGACCGCGATGCCCTCGGCCAGTGTGGGGTGGCCGAAACTGGGTGCGACCTCTTCGATGTCCGCCTTGACCGCGTCGAAATTCGCCGACTGCGCGCCGATGATCTGCACATCCGGCTTGACCGACTTGGCCGCGACCGCCATCCCTGCGATCAGCCCCCCGCCGCCGATCGGCACGACGATGACATCGAGGTCGGGCTCCTGTTCGAGCATTTCAAGCGCGACGGTCCCCTGCCCCGCGGCAACAACCGGATCATCGAATGGATGCACGAACGTCATGCCGCGCTCGGACGCCAGATCGAGCGTGAATTGCACGCTTTCATCGAAGCCATGGCCATGGAGGATGACCTCGGCTCCGAAATCCTTGGTTTTCTGAACCTTGTTGAACGGCGTGCCCTCGGGCATCACGATCACGGCGGGGATGCCCAGTCGGCTGGCATGGTAAGCCAGTCCCTGCGCATGGTTTCCGGCACTGCAGGCAATGACGCCAGCCCTGCGGCTTGCATCATCCAATGTCAGCAGCTTGGCCAATGCCCCGCGCGCCTTGAAGGCATTGGTGTGTTGGAGGTTTTCGAGCTTGAGAAAAAGATCGAACCCAAGTCTGAGCGACAGCCGGGAGGCGTGTACCGTCGGCGTCCGCATCGTGGCAGAGCCGATCGCTGCATAGGTCGCGGTGATCAGGTCCGGTGTCAGCGCCATCGTATGTGCCCCTCTGCAAAGTCATGGCCACCCTAGGCGGCATTGGCGCACTGCGCCACCGCTCTATAGTCAGGGCCATGGCCGATGTTCTTACCTTCACCGATCGCGGCATCTATTGCCCTGCGGGCGACTTTTACATCGATCCCTGGCGACCGGTGGACCGCGCCCTGATCACCCACGGGCACAGCGACCACGCGCGCCCGGGCATGGGGCGCTATCTGGCGACTGCGGGGACCGCTCCGGTGATGCGGCACCGGCTGGGCGACATCACACTTCAAACGATATCCTATGCTTCCCCGATCGAGATCGGCGATGCCACTGTGTCTTTCCACCCCGCCGGTCACGTGCCCGGATCGGCGCAGATCAGGGTCGCGGTCGCAGGCGAGGTCTGGGTGGTGTCGGGGGATTACAAGACCGTGGCCGATGGCCTTTCGGAACCGTTCGAGCCCGTTGACTGCCACGCCTTCATCACGGAATGCACCTTCGGACTGCCGATCTTCAACTGGACACCGCAAGATCTGCTTGCCGCACAGATCAACAGCTGGTGGGCCGCAAATGCCGCGGCCGGCCGGACGTCTATCCTCGGGGCCTATGCGCTTGGCAAGGCGCAGCGTCTGCTGGCGACGGTCGATACCGGGATCGGTCCGATCCTTACTCATGGCGCGGTGGAAAACACGAATGCGGTGTTGCGCGATCAAGGCATCACCTTGCCGCAGACGGTCCGCGTCACAGCCGACATTTCGCACAAGACTCATCCCGGCGCGCTTGTCCTCGCCACGCCCAGCGCACTCGGCACAAGCTGGGCGCGTCGTTTCGGCCCGTCATCGACCGCGTTCGCCTCGGGCTGGATGGCGCTGCGCGGGGTACGGCGCAGGCGGGCGGCGGATCGCGGGTTCATCGTCTCGGACCATGCCGACTGGGCGGGATTGAACAGCGCGATCGCGGCCACCGGAGCCGAGAAAGTCTTCGTCACACACGGCTATACCTCTGCGTTCCAGCGCTGGCTTTCCAGCCGTGGCTATGATGCGCATGTCGTCAGTACCGATTATCAGGGCGAAGGCTTCGACGAGAGCGGCGAGGACGCGGCATGAGGGATTTCGCCACGCTTGTCACCCGCGTCGACGAAAGCACCAAGACCTCTGTCAAGACCGCGGCCCTTGTCACCTATTTCAAGTCGGCCACGCCCGAAGACAAGCTCTGGACCGTCGCACTTTTTACCGGGCGACGTCCGAAGCGCACGATCACCGCGACGCGTCTGCGCGAATGGGCAGCCGAGGTCGCGGGCCTGCCCGACTGGTTGTTCGAGGAAAGCTACAGCGTGGTCGGCGATCTGGCCGAGACCATCGCCCTTGTCCTGCCGCCCGGCGGTGACGGCATGGATCGCACGCTGACAGAGTGGATCGGCTACATCCGGCACCTTGCCACCCTTGAAGAAGAGGCGCGCAAACAGGGCATCCTCGATGCATGGTCGCAGCTACCCCAGCCCGAGCGGTTTCTCTTTACAAAATTACTGACGGGCGGGTTCCGCATCGGCGTCAGCGCCAAGCTTGTGACACGCGCGCTGGCACAGGCGACAGGGCAGCCCGAGCCCGAATTGACCCACAAGCTGATGGGCAACTGGACACCCGATACGACGTCATGGGACGCATTGATCGAAGCCGAGGACCCGACAGCGGATCTTTCGCGACCCTATCCGTTCTATCTGGCCTATCAACTTGATAAACCGGATGAGCTTGGAGCCATAGAAGACTGGAATGCAGAGAGAAAATGGGACGGTATCCGGGGCCAGCTGATCCTGCGCGGGGGTGAGCATCACCTGTGGTCGCGCGGCGAGGATCTGATGACCGACCGCTTTCCCGAGTTCGCGCGCTTGCGCGACTTCCTGCCCGACGGCACGGTCATCGACGGCGAAGTGCTGGCATTCACCGATGAAAAACCCCTGTCCTTCAATGCGCTGCAAAAGCGGATCGGACGCAAGACGGTCCCGAAAAAACTGCTGGCAGAGGCGCCGGTCATCCTGATGGCTTACGACCTGCTGGAGACCGGTGGAACCGACATACGCCACCGTCCGCTGCAGGAACGACGCGACATTCTGAAAACCCTGATCGACGCCGTGCCGACCGATGCGCCCCTGCGCCTGTCGCCCTCGGTTGCCTTCAAGACTTGGGACGACTTGCGGGCCGCGCGTGCGCAGTCGCGCGCGGTCAACGCCGAGGGGCTGATGCTCAAGCGGCTGTCCAGTCCTTATCTTGCGGGGCGCAAGAAAGGTGACTGGTGGAAGTGGAAGATCGACCCGCTGACGATCGACGCGGTGATGATCTATGCACAGGCCGGGCACGGGCGGCGGGCGAACCTCTTCACCGATTACACCTTCGCGGTTCGCGACGGTACAGACCTGATCCCGTTCACCAAGGCCTACTCGGGCCTGACGGATGCCGAATTTCGCGAAATCACCGCATGGGTCCGCAAGAACACGCTGCAACGTTTCGGCCCGGTGCGGCAGGTTCCCCCGGCCCATGTCTTCGAAATCGCGTTCGAAGGCATTCAGGAAAGCCCGCGCCATAAATCCGGTGTCGCCCTGAGATTTCCGCGCATGCTGCGGTGGCGGCGGGACAAGCCTGTGGACGAGGCCAATACGCTCGCCGATCTGCAGGATATGCTTGCGACTTACGGCTGACAGGGTTTTCACCGCACCCCGCGCCGCCTATGTAAAGGCGACCGTTTGATGAAAGGTGGTTCCATGACGTTTCCCCAACCTGTTTTCGATGCCAACGCCACGGGTGGCAAGAACCTCGGGAATCTGCCCGAGTGGGATCTGAGCGATCTTTACACCGCCCCCGACAGCCCCGAAATCGAACGCGACATGGCGTGGCTGGAAAGCGAATGCGCGGCTTTCGCAAACGACTACGAAGGCAAGCTGGCCGATCTGGATGCCGCAGCATTGCTCAGGGCGGTCGAACGATACGAGCAGATCGACATCATCGCAGGCCGGATCATGTCGTTCGCGGGTCTGCGCTACTATCAGGCCACCACAGACAGCGCCCGCGCCAAGTTCATGGCCGATTGTCAGGACAAGATCACCGCATACACGACCCCTCTGGTTTTCTACGGACTCGAGTTCAACCGGCTGGAAGACGACCACCTTGCCGGTCTGCTGGCTGCGAATGCCGATCTGGCACGCTACAAGCCGGTTTTTGACCGGATGCGCGCGATGAAACCGCACCAGTTGTCCGATGAACTGGAGAAATTCCTGCACGACCAGTCCGCCGTGGGTGCTGCAGCATGGAACCGTCTGTTCGATGAAACAATGGCAGGGCTCGAGTTCGACGTCGATGGCGAAAGCCTCAACCTCGAAGCAACACTGAACCTGCTGACCGAACAGGACCGCACCAAACGCGAGGCCGCCACACACGCGCTGGCCAAGGCCTTTGGAAGCAACATCAGGCTGTTCGCGCGGGTTCACAATACGCTTGCGAAGGAAAAACAGATCGAGGACCGCTGGCGCAAGATGCCCACCCCGCAAACCGGGCGGCATCTTGCAAATCACGTCGAGGCCGAGGTGGTCGAGGCCCTGCGCAACGCTGTAGTCGCCGCATACCCCCGCCTGTCGCACCGGTATTACGCGCTCAAGGCCAAATGGCTGGGGTTGGAAAAGATGCAGGTCTGGGATCGCAACGCGCCCTTGCCGATGGAGCATGACCGCATCGTGAATTGGGACGAAGCGACCAAGACCGTGCTTGATGCCTATGCCGGTTTCGATCCCAAGATGGCCGAGATCGCCGAGCCGTTTTTCACCAAAGGCTGGATCGACGCCCCCGTCAAACCCGGCAAGGCGCCGGGCGCCTTCGCGCACCCCACCGTGACCCCCGTCCATCCTTACGTGATGCTCAACTACATGGGCAAACCGCGTGATGTGATGACGCTTGCACATGAACTGGGGCACGGTGTCCATCAGGTGCTGGCCGCCGAACAGGGTGAGCTTTTGTCGTCTACCCCGCTGACACTTGCCGAAACCGCCTCGGTTTTCGGCGAGATGCTGACCTTCCGCAAAATGCTGGAAGGGGCCAGGTCGCAACAAGAGCGCAAGGTCCTGCTGGCCAACAAGGTCGAGGACATGATCAACACGGTCGTGCGCCAGATCGCGTTCTACGATTTCGAGTGCAAGTTGCACGCCGCGCGCGCCGAGGGTGAGCTGACACCGGATGATATCAATGCGCTGTGGATGTCGGTGCAGGCCGAAAGCCTCGGACCGGTCTTCGAATTCGCCGATGGGTACGAGACCTTCTGGTCCTATATCCCCCACTTCGTGCATTCGCCCTTTTACGTCTACGCCTATGCCTTCGGCGACGGCCTCGTGAACGCGCTCTATGCCGTCTACGAGGAAGGCGATCCCGATTTCAGGACGAAATATTTCGACATGCTGCGCGCAGGCGGATCCAAGCACCACAAGGAACTGCTGGCCCCCTTCGGCCTCGACGCGTCTGATCCGTCTTTCTGGGACAAGGGATTGGCGATGATCGAAGGCTTCATCGATGAGCTGGAGGCTATGGAAGGCGCCTAGGAGGCGCCTTTTCCGCCGCAGCCACGACGATCAGTCGAGTTCGGTCCAGGGCCAGGGTTTCACCTCGCTGGCGCCCGTTTGATACCGCGCGGCCTTGGCCATCCAGACGCCCATGGTCGTTCCGATCTCGGCCAGTTGCGCGTTCGGCTGACGGTTGTTGGCCAGCATGATCAGGAACTGGGCTACCGTCAGTATCCCGAGGATCGTGCTGGCGAAGCTCAAGAGCACCGCGATGAT
>JGI12210J13797_10121013_pt1 | contig 29788 bp, 22 predicted proteins | sample ElkSlonscriptome_3_FD_13797 | JGI IMG/M metagenome (IMG submission 13797) | reverse complement strand
GGGGAACCCAGCCACAGCCTCGCTCACGACGCCCTCAAGCGATTTTTCCCTTCAGTTGAGCTGGGTGCGTGATTGATAGTCGGGCTCTCTGATGCTCGAAATCCTCATGTACCAGCATGTACACTGCGGTTTCTGCGCTCCGGGGAACCCAGCCACAGCCTCGCTCACGACGCCCTCAAGCGATTTTTCCTTTCAGTTGAGCTGTGTGCGTGATTGATAGTCGGGCTCTCCGGTGCTCGAAATCCTCATGTACCAGCATGTACACTGCGGTTTCTGCGCTCCGGGGAACCCAGCCACAGCCTCGCTCACGACGCCCTCAAGCGATTTTTCCCTTCAGTTGAGCTGGGTGCGTGATTGATAGTCGGGCTCTCCGGTGCTCGAAATCCTCATGTACCAGCATGTACACTGCGGTTTCTGCGCTCCGGGGAACCCAGCCACAGCCTCGCTCACGACGCCCTCAAGCGATTTTTCCCTTCAGTTGAGCTGGGTGCGTGATTGATAGTCGGGCTCTCCGGTGCTCGAAATCCTCCCATTCGTCATTGCATATACACCCCGTCGTCATTCCGGACGCAGCGAAGCGGAGATCCGGAATCTGGTCATCGAATGACACGCTCAAGAAACCACGACTACCAGGCTTGATTCCGGATTCGGCGATGCCGGCCCAGGAAGGATCGAGCGTTGCTGTCAATAAAAAATGTCGTACTCGACTTGCGAGCAATGTTCATGGTCGAGCATGTTGATGTCGAGTCGTCCGATTGCTCACCTGCTCAGGTTCTTATTCAATAACATGGCAAGCGATGCATTCAGCCACTGCATTTGCAAATCAGTAGCAATCGATTGATTAATCTGCGTAATCTGCGGTTCAAGCTGCTGTAAAAGGCGATTGATAAGGTTACAAAAAAGACCGCAACTCAGACCGTGCCCTGCGACAGCATGGCGTCGGCCAACTTCAGGAATCCAGCGACGTTTGCGCCTTTCCGGTAGTTCACGGAGGTACCGTCGGAATCACTACCATGTTCGACGCAGCGCTGATGAATGTCGGCCATGATGCCTCTCAGCTCTTTATCAACGCGTTCCATGCTCCAGTAACGATGCTCGGCATTCTGCGAGCGCTCGAGGCCCGACACGGCCACGCCACCGGCGTTGGCTGCTTTGCCCGGGGCATATAAAAGCTTCTTGCAATCCTGGAATTGCGCTACGGCTTCGGCCGTACTGGGCATATTGGCGCCCTCGGCGACAATGCGGCAGCCGTTCTTGATCAGTGTCTTGGCATCGTTTCCGTCCAGTTCATTCTGGGTAGCACAGGGCAGGGCAATGTCGCATTCAGCAGACCAGGGATTCTTGCCTTTGCTGTACGCCCAGTCGATGGCGTCGGCGACTTCTTCGATCGTGCCGCGTTGTTCGGTCTTGATCTTGAAGACCTGCGCCAGATCGTCCTCTGAAAGGCCCTTGCTGGAATGCATGGTTCCGCCCGAGTCCGACAAGGTGATGACTTTGGCGCCGAGCTCGATGCATTTCTGGGCTGCGTGATTCGCCACGTTGCCAGATCCGGAAATTGCGACCTTGAGTCCTTCGATATCAGCATCGATCCGGTCCAGCATGTGGCGGACAAAATAGACCACGCCAAAGCCCGTTGCTTCAATTCGGAGTTCTGAACCGCCAAAGCTGACGCCTTTTCCGGTCAAGGCGCCGACGAATTCATGCGTCAGTCTTCGATACTGACCAAACAGATAGCCGATCTCACGCGCACCGACGCCGATATCGCCCGCCGGGATATCCCGATTCTGGCCAATGTAGTGCACCAATGAGTTCATCAGTGCCTGGCAAAAGCGCATGACTTCCTTGTCGCTTCGGCCTTTCGGGTTGAAGTTGGCGCCGCCCTTGGCACCGCCGATCGGTAAACCGGTCAGCGCGTTCTTGAAACACTGTTCGAAGCCGAGAAATTTCAGAATTGACTCGTTCAGATCAGGATCGAACCGCAGTCCACCCTTGTAGGGGCCAATCGCATTATTGAACTGTGCGCGCCAGGCGCGGTTGACGTGCGTATTGCCGTCATCGTCGACCCAGGACACCCGAAACGATACGATCTGGTCCGGCTCGGTCATTCGTTCCAGCAGCATTTCTGACTGGTAGCGTTGGTTGTCGGCGACAAACGGGATGACATCTTCGGCTACTTCATGCACGGCCTGGTGAAATTCGTCCTGATGCGGATTACGCCGGATCAGACCCTGCATAAAGCAGTCCAGATTATTCGTGTCGGCGCTTGAGAAGCAGTTTTGGCTTTCGTTCATGGTGTTCTCGATTATTTTTTTTGAACATATCATTGTAGCGGTGAACAGGAGTCGCTCAGAACGGGCCGTGTGGCCGCACAATATTCCGGCCGGGCGTTGGGCTTGATTGCTGCATCTGGTAAGATATTCCACCCTTTTGAACGGAATAGCGCTATGGCCGGCAAGCTGTTTATCAAGACCCACGGCTGCCAGATGAATGAATACGATTCCGACCGCATGGCTGAAGTGCTGGCGGCTTCGCATCGGCTTGAGCTGACCGAGGATGAATCTGAAGCCGATGTCATCCTGATCAACACCTGTTCGATACGGGAGAAGGCGCAGGAAAAGGTGTTTTCGCAGTTGGGCCGCTGGCGTCCGTTGAAGGAAAAAAACCCTGATGTTGTTATCGGCGTGGCCGGCTGCGTGGCCAGCCAGGAAGGCGAGGGCATTATCAAGCGCGCGCCATTTGTCGATATGGTGTTTGGACCGCAGACCATTCATCGTCTGCCAACAATGCTCGATACAGTGCGCGACGAAGGCAGGTCGGCCATTGATATCAGCTTTCCGGAGATCGAAAAGTTCGATCATCTGCCGTCACCGGGCGCCAAGGGGCCGACGGCGTTTGTCTCGATCATGGAGGGCTGCTCGAAATATTGTACGTTCTGCGTCGTGCCCTACACCCGGGGTGAAGAAGTCAGCCGGCCGCTGGACGATGTGATTGCCGAAGTAGCCACATTGGAAGCACAGGGCGTTCGTGAAATCAATTTACTGGGCCAGAATGTCAACGCCTATCGCGGCCCGATGCACGACGGCGGCACTGCCGATCTGGCGTTATTGATACGCTATGTTGCGGCGTTTGAAGGCATTGGCCGCATTCGGTTTACCACCTCGCATCCGGTCGAGTTTTCCGATCGGCTCATTGATGCGTTTGCCGATACGCCGAAGCTGGCTAACTATCTGCACCTGCCGGTGCAGGCCGGTTCCGATCGCGTGCTGGCACTGATGAAGCGCGGTCATACAGTGCTGGAATACAAGGACAAGATTCGGCGTCTGCGCCAGGCGCGACCCGATATTTCGTTGTCATCGGATTTTATTGTCGGCTTTCCCGGCGAAACCGAAACTGATTTCGAGCAGACCATGAAGCTGATCCGGGACCTGAACTACGATCAAAGTTTCTCGTTCATCTACTCGGCGCGGCCCGGCACGCCGGCAGCGAGCCTGCCCGATAATGTGCCAATGGAAGAGAAAAAAGCGCGGCTGCACCGCCTGCAGGCGCAGATCAACAGCCAGGCTACGGCGATTGCCGAGGCCATGGTTGGCACAACGCAGCGCATTCTGGTCGAACGACCCAGCAAGCGCGATGCCAGCGAACTGGCCGGACGCACGGAAAATAATCGGGTGGTCAATTTTGTTGGGCCCGAGGATCTGATTGGCCGGTTCATTGATGTGCAGATTACTGCGGCCATGGCCAATTCACTGCGCGGCCGTGTCAGTCAAGCGCGATCGGCCGCCTGAATGAGCGAATCCACTGCTGCCACCCGGCCGATGGTGACCATCGAACTCGAACCCAACGATAACCAGCGACTGGCAAATCTGGCCGGGCCGTTTGATGAGCATATCCGGCTGATTGAAAAACGCCTGGGCGTGGATATCAACGCGCGCGGCAATATCTTTGCGATCGAGGGCGATCCGGACGGGCGTGTCGTTGCGCGGAAATTACTGCGCAAGCTGTATCGCCAGACCGAGCGCGAAGTGCTGACTGCCGCGCTGGTCAACCTGAGTTTGCAGGCCTCCGGCCTGGACGACGATGACGCGGTTGCTGAAATTGCCATCCGTACGCGCCGCGGCATGATTCGCGCGCGCGGGCCAAATCAGCGCCGCTACCTAGAACGGATTGCGAAAAACGACATCAATTTCGGCGTTGGCCCGGCAGGAACCGGCAAAACCTATCTCGCCGTGGCCTGTGCAGTCGAAGCGCTCGAAGCCGATCGCGTACAGCGTATTTTATTGGTTCGCCCGGCGGTCGAAGCGGGCGAACGGCTCGGCTTCCTGCCCGGCGATCTGGCCCAGAAGGTCGATCCGTATCTGCGCCCGCTGTACGATGCGCTGTATGAAATGATGGGCTTCGAGCAGGTTGGACGTTTGATGGAGCGCAACGTCATTGAAGTGGCTCCGCTGGCCTACATGCGCGGACGCACCCTCAACGACGCCTACGTCATTCTGGACGAGGCCCAAAATACAACGCCGGAACAGATGAAGATGTTCCTGACTCGAATCGGCTTCGGCTCCCGGGCCGTGATTACCGGTGATCTGACCCAGATCGACCTGCCGCCGCGTTCGCTGTCGGGCCTGAAACAGGCGCTTGGCATCCTGCGAGACACCGAAGGGATCAGCCAGACATTCTTTGATGCACGCGATGTAGTTCGTCATCCAATTGTCAGGCGCATCGTCGAGGCCTACGACGCTGCCGAAAAAGATGACCAAGCACCCACCGACCATCGTGCGCGCTGAGCACCCCGGGGAACCACATGGCCATTGACATTGAGCGACTCGTCGAGCTGGATGGCATTCCTTCGGATGATCAATTACGGCGATTTGCGATGGCAGCGCTTGAGGACGGTCATGTGACGAGCGCTGGGTCTGACGATGCTGCAGCTGTCCAGGTTCATCTTCGCATCGTCGATGAGGCGGAGGGCCGTGCGCTGAACTATCGTTGGCGCGGCAAGGATTCCGCTACCAATGTGCTGAGTTTTCCGTCCAGTTTGCCCGATGAATTGCCTGATGGAACCGCGCTGACGCTGCTTGGTGACGTCGTACTGTGCGCGCCGGTCATTGCGCGTGAAGCTGCAGTTCAGAATAAACCATTGAGCCATCACTGGGCGCATCTGGTCATTCACGGGGTCTTGCATTTGCGCGGCTATGACCATACAACGTCAGGACCGGCTGAAACAATGGAGCAGCTTGAGCGTCAATTGCTTGAACCGCTGGGCATACCGGACCCTTACCAAACACAAGCTGGCTGATCCAGCACATCCTTTTGATGACATGAGTATCCTTTCACTACATGAACGACGACAACTCGAACAGTAGCAACGGTTCCGGGAAGCAATCCTGGCTCGAAAAGCTCGGACGGGCTTTTGGCTCAGACCCCCGGAACCGCGACGAAGTCCTGGAGCAGCTACAGGCTGTAACCGAACGTGGCCTGATCGAAGCTGAAACCCTGAAAATGATTGAAGGTGCACTCGAAGTGGATGAGCTTCAGGTGCGTGACGTCATGATTCCACGTTCGCATATGGTGGTGATACAGGAGGGCAGTTCGTTGGATGACATTCTGCCGATCATTATCGAAACCGGCCATTCCCGTTTTCCAGTGGTCGGCGAAGACAAGGACGAAGTCCACGGCATTCTGCTGGCCAAGGATTTGCTGCAGCTGGTCGGTCGCGATGCGAAGGGCATCATCGCCGACCTGGTGCGCGAGCCGGTCATTATTCCGGAATCCAAGCGCCTGAACGTATTGCTGCGCGAATTCCGCGTCAACAAGAACCACATGGCGATTGTCGTGGACGAATATGGCGGTGTATCCGGCCTGATCACGATCGAAGACGTACTCGAAGAAATCGTTGGAGATATCGATGACGAGCATGACTCCGAAACCGTCGAAGATATCCAGTCGATCAGCGATGATCGCTATCTGGTGCAGGCGCTGACCCCGATCGATGATTTCAATGAGAGCCTGGGCAGCGATTTCAGCGACGATGACTTCGATACGATCGGTGGCCTGGTGGTTTCGGAGTTCGGACGGCTACCGAAGTCGGGTGAATCGATTGATATCGATGGCTGGACGTTCAAGGTCAGCGCTGCCGATGACCGCAGGCTTCAGGCCATGGAAGTGAATGTCACTGAATCTGCATGAGCGTCACAGTCAAACCAACACTTCCAGTCTGGCGACCCCTGGGTTGAAGCCCTTGGGCCGGCCGGCTTGATGGTCAGCTCGCCTCGGCCCAGACGTCGAGCGGGGGACACGAGCAAACCAGGTTCCGGTCGCCATACACGTTGTCGACCCGGGCAACCGAAGCAAAAAACTTGTTTTGCCGCAATTCGTGAACGGGCCAACCGGCCTGTTGGCGGGTGTAGCTGTGGTTCCATTCGTCTGCAGCCAGTTCCAGCAAGGTATGCGGGGCATTCTTGAGCGGGTTGTCTTCTTGATCCAGGGCGCCCGATGCGACGGCGTCGATTTCCTTGCGGATGGAAATCATGGCCTGAATGAATCGATCCAGCTCTTGTTTTGATTCACTTTCTGTCGGCTCGATCATCAGCGTGCCGGGCACCGGCCAGGACATGGTCGGTGCATGGAAGCCGTAATCGATCAATCGTTTAGCCACATCCTCTTCGCTGATACCGGATGCTGTCTTGAATGGCCTTAAATCAACGATACATTCGTGTGCGATGCGACCATTGAGCCCCGTGTAGAGAATATCGAAATGACCCTCGAGGCCTTGAGCGATATAGTTGGCGTTCAAAATAGCGACCTCACTGGCCCGGCGTAGACCCTTGGCACCCATCATTGCTATATAGGCCCATGAGATCGGCAAAATCAATGAAGACCCCCAGGGCGCTGCCGCCACTGCCGGGTTCTGACCGTATGCGCCCTGCATCAGCCCGCTGGCGTGTCCGGGCAGGTGTTCAATCAAGTGTTCGCGCACGCCGATCGGCCCCACCCCCGGACCGCCGCCGCCGTGCGGAATACAGAAGGTCTTGTGCAGATTCAGGTGGCAGACATCGGCATAATCTGCGACCTGCGAAATGCCGACCAGCGCATTCATATTGGCACCGTCAAGGTATACCTGGCCACCCACGTCATGCACATCGGCGCAGATGTCGACGATTTCAGTTTCAAACACGCCATGCGTGGATGGGTAGGTGATCATCAGAGCCGCAAGTTCATCGCGGTGTCGTTCGATTTTTTCGTTCAGGTCATTGCGGTCGATATTGCCGCTCTGGTCACAGCCAACGACCACGATCTTGTAGCCCACCATCTGCGCGCTGGCTGGGTTGGTGCCGTGCGCGGACGATGGAATCAGGCAGACATCGCGATGGCCTTGGCCGCGCGCCTGCTGCCAGCGATGGATCGTCAACAGGCCGGCATATTCGCCCTGAGAGCCGGCATTCGGCTGCAGCGATACTCCGGAAAAACCGGTGATTTCGGACAGCATGCTTTCCAGCTGGTCAATCAACTGGTGATAGCCATGCGCCTGATGTGCAGGGCAGAATGGATGCAGCTGCGAAAACTCGGGCCAGCTCAATGCCATCATCTCGGCCGTGGCATTGAGCTTCATCGTGCAGGAACCGAGCGGGATCATGGCGTGGGTCAGGCTCAAGTCCCGATTTTCCAGGCGCTTGAGATAGCGCAGCATCTCGGTTTCGGAACGATACTGATTGAACACCTCGTGCGTCAAGAAACTGCTCTGACGCCGTAAGTGCTGCGGAATGCTGGACGTCGCTGCGGGCAGGGTATGGTCCAACTTGCCGAGATCAACGGGAGCGCCGGTCAAGACTTCGACCAGCGCTTCGGCTTGTTCCAGTCGGGTCACCTCGTTGAAACTGAAGGCCAATCGACCCGCCAGGTCGGTACGAAGATTCAAACCCCGTTCTTCACACTGTTCCAGCAGCGTGGCTTTTCGATGATCATCGACTTCAATCATCAGCGTATCGAAGCAGGCCTGGTGCATCGGCTTGAGCCCCGATTCTTCGAGCGCTTTGGCCACCAGCTGGGTAATACGATGAACACGCCTGGCAATCGTCGTGAGTCCGGCCGCACCGTGCCATACTGCGTAGAAGCCTGCCATGACTGCAAGCAGGGCCTGCGCCGTGCAGATGTTGCTCATGGCTTTCTCACGACGAATATGTTGCTCACGCGTCTGCAGCGCCATGCGCAGCGCCGGTTGCCCGTGGCGGTCGCGAGAGACGCCGATGATTCGGCCTGGAATGCTGCGACGATGAGCTTCGCGCGTAGCCAGGAACGCGGCATGTGGGCCGCCATAACCCATCGGCACACCAAAGCGCTGGGATGAGCCCAATACGATATCCGCGCCCATTTCGCCGGGTGGCTTGAGCAGTACGAGGCTGAGCAGATCTACCGCAACGGCGCTCAGAGCGTCGTGCTGACTGGCTGCATTGATCGTCGCTTCAATATCGTTGATGCGCCCACTAGAGCCCGGATATTGCACGATCAATCCAAAATAGTCGCCGGCCTCGGCTGCCTGTTGAATCGATTCAACCACCACAACCTCGATGTCCATCGGTGCGGCGCGAGTCTGGATGACATCGATGGTTTGCGGCAGACAATCCGCATCAACCAGAAAACGGTTCGATGGATTCTTGCGCGTTACCCGCCGCATCATGGTCATGGCCTCGGCCGCTGCCGTGGCTTCGTCCAGCAATGAGGCATTGGCGATTTCCATGCCGGTCAAGTCCATGACCATCTGCTGAAAATTCAACAGGCCTTCAAGACGGCCCTGTGAGATTTCGGCCTGGTAGGGCGTGTAGGCTGTGTACCAACCGGGATTCTCCATTACGTTGCGCAGGATGACCGGCGGCGTATGAGTCGGGTGATAGCCGAGTCCGATCAGGCTGTGCTGAAGCGTATTCTGATCAGCCATGGCGCGCAGTTGGGCCAGCGCATCGGCTTCAGTCTGAGGTTCGTTCAGTCGTAGACTCTGTTTTGAACGAATACTCGATGGCGTCGCTTCATCCACCAGTGCATCAAGTGAGTCCAATCCGAGGGCGTCCAGCATCGAAGCAATGTCATGCTCGCGTGGACCAATATGACGGTCGATGAATTCCGAACGGTTTTCAAGCCCCTGCATGGGATTGATCGATGATTCGCTTGACATGGCTCTGTTCTCAGTGAATGTAGTGATCGACCAGCAGGAAGGCAAACAGCGCCATCAGATAGATCACCGAATAGTTGAAGAAATCCATGGCCAATCGTTCATTACGGCTGAAAAACAGCGCAATTGAATAACCCAGAAAGCCCATGTTTAATATGCTGGCGCCGGACAGATAGATCAAACCGCTCATGCCCGTCAGATACGGCAACAGCGTGACGAGAAACAGGATGATCGAATAAAACAGAATCTGCCAGCGTGTAAATTCAACGCCGTGGGTGACCGGCAGCATCGGCAACCCGACGCCTGCATAATCATCACGCCGATAGATTGCCAGCGCCCAGAAGTGCGGTGGAGTCCAGACGAAAATGATCAGAAACAGAATCAGTGCGTAGGCATGGACCTCGCCCGTAACGGCAACCCAGCCCAATACGGGTGGTGCCGCACCGGCTGCACCGCCGATCACGATGTTCTGGGGCGTGGCCCGTTTCAGCCATACGGTGTAGATGAAGGCATAGCCGATCAGGCTGACAAACGTCAGGATGGCGGTCAGTGGATTGACCAACACGGTCAGCATGATCATCGACGCTGCACCCAACAGCAGCGCGAACACCGCCGCCTGTGTTTCCGTCAATTCACCTGTGGGCAAAGGGCGGTTCCGCGTCCGCGTCATGCGTTCATCGATGCGTTGGTCAAGAATGTGGTTCATGGCAGCCGCGCTGGAAGCGGCCAGGCCAATGCCGAGCGTGCCCCAGATCAATGCGCTCATTGGAATCATGCCGGGTGTCGCCAGCGCCATGCCAACCACGGCCGTAAACACGATCAGAGAAACCACGCGCAGCTTGCACAAGCCCAAAAAGGCCGAAATTCTGCTTGGTTGGGCGATGGCGATGTTCATTCGGCGCGGCGAAGTCGGGTTTTGTCGAGAATCCAGATCATGGTGCCCAGCAGCAAAGCGGCCACACCATTGTGCGCGACTGCATTGGCCAACGGCAGGCCACCAACAATGTTGTAGATGCCGATCAGGACCTGAGCGGTCAAGACCAGCATCATCAGCAGGGCCGGTTTGCGCAGGTCCTCCACTTTCCAAAGCCTCAGAAACAGCCAGATAAACGTAGCCACGACAACCATGGCCCAGATTCGGTGGGTGAAGTGAATGGCCGCGCGCGCGGATTGATCCAGTACGCCGCCCTGGTAGTCATAGCCAATCCCTCGCCAGAGCTGAAAACCTTCGCGGAAATCCATTTGTGGCCAATATTCACCCAGACAGGTCGGAAAATCCGGGCAGGCCAGGGCCGCGTAATTGGTGCTCACCCAGCCGCCGAGCACGATTTGTGAGACCAATACTGCCATGGCCAGCAACACTGCTGAAAATTGCGTGCGCGCCGGAAGCGTCGGTTTGTGTGCGCGGGCAGGCATACTGCGCAGCGCCAGCCACAGCAACAGCGAAAACGTCGTCATGCCGCCGATCAGATGCGTGGTCACAATGGCGGGCTTCAACAGCAGCGTGACGGTCAGTGCACCGAAGATGCCTTGAACGATCACAAGCGCTAGAATTGCTGTCGGGAACCAGACCATTTGATCAGGGTCAGATCGATTCTTCCAGGCCAGCGCGGTCAGCACGATCAGAATCAGACCCAGGAAAGTGGCGGCATAGCGGTGCACCATTTCGCGGATCGCTTTGCCCACCTCGACCGGTCGTTCATGTCCCCACGTTGCGTTGGCGCTTTCAATTTCGCCCGGCGAATTGGGCCAGGTCACCATGCCGTAACATCCTGGCCAATCCGGACAGCCCAGGCCAGCACCGGTCAGACGCACCCATGCGCCCAACACAATCACGATCAGGGTGATACCGACAGCCGTCCAGGCCAGCTTTTGAAACCACGTCATAGCAGAAATACTCAAGAATTTATTCGCGAACCGTCCAGGTCATCAAACGATGCAGATCCTTACGGATACCGGTCGGGTCGGCAGTGTTATCGAACATTTCTATTATATTTCCTGAAGGGTCAAGGATGTAGAAAAAGCCCTGGTTGTTGGCTGGAAATCGGGCGCTGAGCGTCTGCCCTGCCTGATCATCAAACACGAGGAAGCTCGCGTCGAGAGACTCGATGCGTTCGATCAATTCAGGCGCCAATGGCTGGTCAGCCAGCAGCAGCAGGCCTACGTCGGGGATGAAGCGGTCTTGAGCGGCACGAATTTGCCGTATCAATACGATGTTTTCTTCACAGGCCTGGTCGCACGCGCCAACAATTTCATGCACCAACTGCCAGCGCCCGGTCAGATCGGGTAGGGACCGCGCCGTTCCCGAAGCATCGTTCAACTCGAATTCACCCAGTGGCTGAACCGGCTCAACCAGTTGCCCGTGGCTGCGATCCGGACTGGCACGCCAGTCGACCCATTGCGAATTCAGCACGACCGCAATCAGGATGGGCGCCAGAAAAAGGCCGAACAGGACGATTATGGTGAATTTGGCTTTCATCATGTATTCCTAGGTTGAAGTCGATTTGATCGCCGATGAGCCGGATCATTTCCGACGATATTGGCGGATGCTGAGCACGACCCAGATCAGGAACACGACCAGCGCAATCGCGGCCCACTGGATGGCATAGCCGATATGCCGCTCAGGACCGAACGTAACAACGGTCCATTCATCGCCGGTCAAGTGTTCTGGATGGGATGGTTCTAGTTGGATGACATACGATGCAAGCTGGGGACCAAACACTTGCCGCAAAGGCTCTACATCAAAATAAGTCATCAGGTTAGGCCATTGGTCCTGCTGCAGCGGGACAGCCTGGCCTAGTTGTATGCCAACGCCGGGTGGTCGATTCAGCACGCCCCGAATCTGTGCGTTGATTGCGCTCATTGGCTGCATCAGCCCTGGATCCGGCAGTGGATCGGTCCGATTACCCCATGCGGCCCAGCCGCGATTGACCAGCACAATCCGATCCTCAGCAATCAGCGGAGTAAATACGTGGACTCCGGTTTGAAAATCCCGAACCTGGTTGTCCAGAAGCACCTGGCGGGTAAAATCCAGTTGTCCTTCGGCCGTGACGTGCTGTGGCAGTGCCGGTTGATCGCCCAGTGTGCTGAGTGCGGTTACCCGCTCTGAATTCCAGTCCTGCATCAATTCAGTCTTGAATTCTGCCCGTTCAAGCTGCCAGGCCATGAGCGCGAGACTGCCCATGATCACCGCAAGTGCGGCACTGTGCGGGACGATGCGTTTGATCCAGCGGTTCATAGCGGGCCCGGATGAAATGAGGTTGGACGAGTACTTCGGCCCAACAGGCAAAAGCTGCGTGACGAAGCGCTATGGAAGAATGGTTTACCATGGCTTCCTTTACCAAATTCGGACACAGTTGTGATTGGAAAAATCATCATTATTGCGTTTTTGCTGGGCATTGTTTACAGCCTGGCATCCAGTTTTTATTTTCTTGTCCACGACAAGGGCGAGGGCGACCGGGCCGTTCGCAGATTGATGTGGCGTGTGGGTTTATCGCTGCTGCTGATCACCGGGCTTTTCATCAGTTTTCAGCAGGGCTGGATCGAGCCCCAGGGCGTGAATCCAGTGCGCTACGGTAACGACTAGCCATTGCAAGCTTCGGCCCGGCAAACATCACCGGCCCCTACAACTGAAAACACCCGGCGTGCCGGGTGTTTGAATTCAAGAAATAACCAGGCGACTCAGTTCAGTCTTGAAAGGACATAGTCTGCGCTGGACACTCGAAACTCACCACCGGATTCAACCAATAGTTCATCAATCTGTCCGTCCCGGATAATCATAGCGAAACGCTGTGATCGCATCCCCATGCCGAACCCCCGGCCATCCATCTCGAGGCCCAGTGCCTGGGCGAAGTCGCCGTTTCCGTCGGCGGCCATGATGACTTTTTCCTGTGCGTCGCAGGATTTGCCCCAGGCGTCCATCACAAAAATATCGTTGACCGCCATACAGACAATGCGATCGACACCCTTGGCCAGGATCTCGTCCGCCTGCTCGATGAAGCCAGGCAGATGTTTGGCAGAACAGGTTGGTGTGAAAGCACCCGGTACGGCAAACAGCACCGTCGTACCCACGCCCATCAACTCAGCTGAATCCACGGGTGTCGGGCCGTTTTCAGACATCAGCGTCAGCTGGGCTTGTGGCAGCTTGTCGCCGACTGAAACCTTCTGTTCAGACATTTCAGTGGTCTCCCAGCGCGCTATTCATTGCAGAAATGAGTTCTTTCTTGTCGACCGGTTTGGTCAGGTAGGCTGTAGCACCTTGCCGCAGGCCCCAGACCCGATCGGTTTCCTGGTTTTTGGTGGTGACGAAAATGACCGGAATTTTGGCGGTTTCGGCATTTTTGGCGATCTTGCGGGTCGCCTGAAAGCCATTCAGGCCGGGCATTACAACATCCATCAGGATCAGATCCGGTTGGTTGCTGAGTGCAGCCTCGATGCCGGCTTCGCCATCCTCCGCAGTTACTACTTCATGGCCCTGCTGTTCAACAATTTTAGAAAGGGTAAAGCGCTGGGTTTCGGAGTCATCAACGATGAGCACTGTTGCCATCTGAGTTCCCTTTTGATTGATCTGATTGGTCGAATACTATACTACAAATCACTGGCCTGAACGATTGATGCGGTCAGGCTTGCTCGACTTCTGGCGGATGAATTCTGACCAGTATTCTGCCGACGGAATGGCCTGCCAGTGCATTCTGGAAATGCTCCGGCAACTGCTCCAGCGCAATTTCTCCCTGCTCGATCCTGTCCAGATGACCTGGCTTCCAGCGGCCGGCAAGCAAATCCCAGATTTGTTCCCTGATCGAGTAGGCGCACCCCGATGAATTGATTCCGATCAGGCTGATGCCGCGGATAATGAAGGGCATCACGGAGCTGTTCAGGCCAATACCACCAGCCATGCCACAGGATGCAATCGAACCCCAGGGCTTGATGACTCGCGTCAGTCCCGAAAGCATATCGCCGCCCACGGTATCAATAGCTCCAGCGAAACGGGCGCTGTCCAGCGGATTCTCGCTCCAGTAGAGCTCGTGCCGGCTGATGCATTGACTTGCCCCCAGTGAACGCAGCCAGTCGAAATGGTCGACCTTGCCCGATATGGCATGAACTTCATAACCTGCGCCGGTCAAAACATCGATGGCCAGCGAGCCGACGCCGCCCGAAGCACCGGTTACCACGATTGGTCCCATATCCGGCTGTTGACCGTTCGCTTGCATTCGCCACAGGCTGAGCGCGGCCGTAAAGCCGGCAGTGCCAATCAGCATGCATTCGCGCAGGCTCAACCCCTGCGGTTTGGGAATCAGCCATTGTCCGGGTACGCGAAGATATTCGCTATAGCCACCATCACGTGTTTCGGACAGATTGCAGCCCGTGATCAATACTTCATCATCGGGCAGGAATTCATCGTGGCTGGATTGCACGACGACGCCGGCAGCATCAATTCCGCCATTCAGCGGAAAGCTTCGCAAGATTTTTCCTTTTCCGGTGCCGGCCAGCGCATCCTTGTAGTTGATGCTCGAGTAGTGAACCCGGATGGTGACGTCGCCGTCGGTCTGGTCATCAATGCTTTGCTGCTCGATGCCTGCGCGATAGCCGTTTTCGTCGTTATGAATGCGAAAAACACGGAACGTGTCGGGGATGGCATCGGTCATGGTATTAAGTGTCGGTTCGAGGTGATGTCCAGTGTAGTTGGTTTGATTTAACTTCGTGAATCGGGAATCGAATCTTACGATGACGATACGACAATCGGTAGCCAGTCGACATCAAAAAGCTGAAACCGCAGATTGCGCCGATTTCGCAGATGTCAAAAAACCTCCAATCTGATGTTTGATTGAATCTGAACTATCAAACGGCTGTTTAATGTTCTTACGATCAATCTTTGTATCTTCAATGCCCTATCTTTTAATCTGCGGAATCGGCGTACTCTGCGGTACCAAAATGTCGTCAGTTCGCCTTGTGTATTGCGCGTTTGTCGACCGAAAGGGCAGCCTCGTGGACGGCCTCGGACAGCGTTGGGTGTGCATGCACGATACGCGCAAGGTCTTCGGCCGATCCGTGAAATTCCATCGTTACCACGATTTCGCTGATCAGCTCCGACGCGTTGGCGCCGATAATCTGGCAGCCCAGTAGCTCATCGGTCTCGGCATCGGCCAGCATTTTGACCTGGCCGGATGCGTTACCCATGGCCAGACCGCGGCCCGTGGCTGCAAATGGAAAGCTGCCTGCGTTGTACTCGATACCGGCTTGTTGGAGTTCGGCTTCATTTCTGCCGACCCAGGCAATTTCGGGGTCGGTATAGATGACCCATGGAATGGTTTCGAGGTTGATATGCCCGGCCTGTCCGGCAATGGTCTCGGCCACGGCAATGCCTTCCTCCGATGCTTTATGGGCCAGCATGGGGCCGCGAACGAGGTCGCCAATTGCCCAGACACCCTTGGTACCGGTTCGGCAATGATCATCGATGTCAACCTGTCCGCGCTCGGTCAGCTTGACGCCGGAATCATCCGACAGCAGGTCATCGCTGGCTGCCCGTCGGCCGACCGCTACCAGCAGCTTGTCGAATACTTCGGTATGTTCGTCATCGCCGCCTGAATAGTGCACGTGCACCTGGTCGTCCTTGATCTCGGCCCCGGACACTTTGCAGCTCATGCGGATATCAAGGCCCTGTTTCTTGAATTCGCGCTGTGCTACCCGGGCCATGTCGCGGTCGATGACCGGCAGGAATTCATCAGCTGCTTCCAGCAAAATGACCTCGCTGCCCAGACGACTCCAGACACTGCCCATCTCCAGCCCGATGACGCCGGCCCCAATCACGCCGAGCCGTTTCGGGACGTCTGGGATTTCAAGCGCACCGACATTATCAAGGATCATCTTGTTGTCGATCTCGACATTCGGAATCGTGAACGGAACCGAACCGGCGGCCAGGATGACATGTGCTCCGGATGCGGTGTACTTCTCACCCTCATGCGGGGACACTTCGACCTGTCGGTCAGCAAATAATTTCCCGCGGCCGTTTACGAACGTAATCTTGTTGGCCTTGAACAGCTGGATCAAACCGGTGTTCAGCTGTTTGACGACGCCGCGCTTGCGCTCCAGCATTTTGCTGATATCCATGCTGATGTCGGAGACTTGAATGCCGTGGTCTTGATAGTCGTGCTGAATATGGTGAAAGTGCTTGGAAGAATCCAGCAATGCCTTGGACGGGATACACCCGACGTTCAGACAGGTGCCGCCAGGGGCTGGTTTGCCGTCCTCGCCCTGGCGGTCGTCGATCAACAGCGTGTTCAGATCAAGCTGAGCCGCTCGAATTGCCGCAGCGTACCCACCCGGGCCGCCTCCGATAACGATAAGATCAAATTGCTGTTCTGACATAAAAGATTCGCTGGTAAGTTTGGATTGGTTGTCTGGTGCCTAAAAAAACAGTGACCGCAGATTTCGCCGATTACGCAGAGTTGAAATGCTGCGAACGGATTTCGGATCACATGATGCTAGTTTTGCTTAACGATTATTAGATAGCGTTTTCAGGCTTTAAAGCCAGGATCACGCAAAACGTCGTTGACTTTATCGCTGTCCTTTTTCAAATCTGCGTATATCTGCGTAATCTGCGGTTCAAAAGCCTTTGATTAACATTCAGAGCCCAAGCAGCATGCGGGCCGGGTCTTCGAGCGATTCCTTGACGGCAACCAGGAACTGGACCGCATCCTTGCCGTCGATGATGCGATGGTCATAGGACAGCGCGATGTACATCATCGGCCGAACGACAATATCGCCATTTACAACCACGGGGCGTTCCTTGATGGTATGCATGCCCAGAATGGCGCTTTGCGGCGGGTTCAACAAGGGTGTCGACAACAATGAGCCGAATACACCGCCGTTGGTAATTGAAAACGTGCCGCCCTGAAGGTCTTCAAGCTGAATCTTTCCAGCCCGTGCCTGCTCGGCATACTCCATGATCTGGGTTTCGATCTGGGCCAGGTTCATATGGCCGGCGTTGCGCAGGATCGGCACCATCAGGCCACGGTCCGTCGAAACGGCAATGCCGATATCCTGATAGCCGTGATAGATGATTTCTTCGCCATCGACGGAAGCATTGACCACCGGATGCTTATCCAGCGCTTCGCAACAGGCCTTGACAAAAAATGACATGAAGCCCAGCTTGACGCCGTGTGCTTTCTGGAAATCGTCCTTGTAGCGGGCACGAAGATCCATTACCGCTTTCAGATCGACTTCGTTGAATGAGGTCAGAATGGCTGCCGTGTTCTGTGCTTCTTTCATGCGCTCGGCAATGCGTTGGCGCAGCCGGGATAGCTTGACCCGCTCTTCGGGCCGTGCACCGCCTCCACTCATGTGCTTGAGCACATCGCCCTTGGTGATCCGACCGGCGCGCCCGGTGCCCTCGAGCGAGGCCGGATCGATCTGATTTTCAGTCACCATCTTGCGCACGGATGGGGCCAGCTTGTCGGTATCCCCGGTGCCGGGTGTCTCTTCGGCCGCGTCATTGCTTTCTGCTGCCTGTGGTTGAGATGCTTCCGATGACTTCGTCGTCTTCGCATCATCATCCGGCTGTTCAGCGGGTTCGTCTTGTTCGACTTCGCCTTCCTGGACGGCGCCCAGTAGCTGATCGGCAGTCACCGTTTCTCCTTCTTCGGCGCTGATGCTTTCCAGGGTACCGTCGACCGGCGATGGCACCTCCAATACGACCTTGTCGGTTTCCAGGTCTACCAGGTTTTCATCGCGCCGGATGCTGTCACCGGGTTTCTTGTGCCATTTGGCGACAATGGCGTCGGAAACCGATTCGGGCAGCGTGGGAACCTTGACTTCAGTACTCATGAATAAATCCTTGAACTACATGTAATAAGCTGTTGATAAATAACTATTCGTTTTGATCTGTTTTCGATTCATCCAGTTTCAGCGCCTGTCGAACGAGACGCTGTTGTTGTTCCGCATGAACTTGCCCATAGCCGGTGGCAGGCGATGCAGAACCGGCTCGTCCTACATAGTCGAGCGTCTGATCATCGCGTATGCAGGCTTGCAGGTGGTGACGAATCTGATACCACGCGCCCTGATTCAGTGGCTCTTCCTGACACCAGATGATCTCGCGTGCACTCGCGTACCGGCGGGCCATTGCCGACACCTCCTTGCGCGGAAATGGATACAGCTGTTCGACGCGCACAATGGCAATGTTGGAAAGATCTTCTTCCGCCTCGGCGCGCGCCTTGGACAGATCGAAGAACACCTTGCCGGAGCAGAATACGATGCGCTCGACCTGTTCCTGGCTGGGCTGTGCCGGGTCATCAATCAGCAGCTGAAAGCCTCCGCTGGTCAAATCCTCCAGGCTGGATACCGATTCGCGATGACGCAGCAGGCTTTTTGGCGTCATGACAATCAATGGCTTGCGATAGGGCCTCAGCATTTGACGTCGAATCATGTGGAACATCTGTGATGGAAGCGACGGAACGCAGACCTGGATATTGTTCAGCGAGCACAGCTGCATGAAGCGTTCCAGTCGAGCTGATGAATGCTCCGGTCCCTGGCCTTCGTAGCCATGCGGCAAGAACATGACCAGGCCGGACAGACGACCCCATTTGGCCTCGCCGGAAGTAATGAACTGGTCGATGACCACCTGGGCGCCATTGACGAAATCGCCGAACTGCGCTTCCCAGATGACCAGCGTTCTCGGATCAGCAGTGGCGTAGCCGTATTCGAAGGCCAGCACAGCTTCTTCGCTGAGCAATGAATCAATGACTTCAACACGACCTGAATCGCCGCCGAATTCGGCCAGCGGCACGCGGTAGCTGCCGTCCTGCTGATTGAACAGCGCGGCATGGCGATGAAAGAAGGTGCCGCGACGTGAATCCTGACCTACCAGGCGAAGATTCAACCCCTCGGTGACCAGCCCTGCGTACGCCATGGTCTCGGCAAATCCCCAGTCCAGTGGTTGTTCGCCTGCGGCCATCTTCCGACGTTGGTCGATGATGCGCTGGACCTGCTTGTGCAGTTCAAATCCATCGGGCAGCGTGGTCATCTGTTCCGACAATTCGCGGATCCGCTCCAGCGGCAAGCTGGTATCGACCGGTTTGCGCCAGTCGGACTCCAGATAGGGCGTCCAGTCGACGGTCATGACGGCATCGTCGGCATCGACCAGATCAACCACAGCCTGGCCCGCGTCGAGCTTGTCACGGTAGTCCTGCAGCTGCTGATCCAGCGTGGCCTGATCAGTCAATTGCTCTTCAATCAGGCGCTTGGCGTACTGCTTATAGACTGAATCCTGACTGCGAATCACCTCGTACATGCGCGGTTGTGTCGCAGCTGGCTCATCGGCTTCGTTGTGGCCCAGCCTGCGGTAGCAGACGAGATCGACGATCACGTCCTTTTCGAACTCGCGTCGGAAATCGGCCGCCAGCTGAGTCACGAATACGCAGGCTTCGGGATCGTCGGAATTGACGTGAAAGATCGGTGCTTGCACCATCTTGGCGACTTCAGTGCAGTACAGCGTGGAGCGCGCGTCGATCGGGTTGGACGTCGTGAAGCCGATCTGGTTGTTGACCACCAGATGAACCGTGCCGCCGACCTTGAAGCCGCGCGCCTGCGACATATTGAACAGCTCCATGTTCACGCCCTGGCCAGCCAGCGCTGCATCGCCGTGGACCAGTACTGGAACGACTAGATCATGCTCTTCATCGTCGAGGCGATCCTGACGGGCGCGTGCCGAGCCGGAAACCACCGGGTTGACGATCTCCAGATGAGACGGATTGAAGGCCAGCGACAGATGCACGACACCGCCCGGTGTATAGACGTCGGAGCTGTAGCCCATGTGGTACTTGACATCGCCGGACCGGTTCGGGTCGTCGCGCTCAATCTTGCCTTCGAATTCCGCGAACAGGTCACCCGGGCTCTTGCCAAGCACGTTGACCAGCACATTCAGGCGGCCCCGATGGGCCATGCCGATGACCATTTCGCGCACGCCCTGTTCGCCGCTATGCCGGATCAGGCGGTCGAACATCGGGATCAGGCTTTCGCTGCCTTCCAGCGAAAAGCGCTTCTGACCAACGTAGCGCGAGTGCAGGTATTTTTCCATGCCTTCGGCGGCCGACAGCTTGCTGAGCAGTCGCAGTCGATCCTGTTCCGAGGGCCGGTATTGGCCGGCCGTGCCTTCCAGCCGCTGCTGAAGCCAGCGGCGCTGGTTGGTATCGGTGATGTGCATGTATTCGGCACCGATCGTGCCGCAATAAGTCTGCTGACAAAGCTGCACGATGTCGCGCAGTTTCATCCGGTCTGGTGCCGCCAGGCTGCCGGTATGAAATTCAGTATCCAGATCGGCTTCGGATAGATTGTGGAAGTCCAGATGCAGATCCGGAACGTCCGGTCGTTCGCTCAAGTCCAGCGGGTCGAGGCGCGCGCGCTGATGGCCGCGCACACGAAACGCGTTGATCATGCGCAGGACGCCGGCTTGCTTGAAGTCTTCGGCATTCGAGGTGGTGGCGCCGCCGTTAGCGCGCGCCAGGCCCTGGAACTGCTCGGCGATGGCAATGTGCCGGGTGTCGGTCGACTCACCGGTTTCATCCAGCAGTTGCTGGAGCACCGGATGCCACTGAGCCGGAACCGAATCGGGATCGTCGAGCCAGGCTTCGTATAGTTGTTCGATAAACGAGGCGTTCAGTCCGGATAAGTGCGATATCCGATATTCGTGATCAAGATTATTCGTCATTCGCTTTGCGAGGTGCGCAGGAAAGTGAGGATTGATTACAGGTTGGAAATTATACCGTCAAGCCGGTGCCGCTTGTCCCGTTCCAAGCTTATTCATCCTGATCGGAATCAAATACCGACAGGCTCCGGCTGGAGACCAGTTGGCCCTGCTCAATCAGATGCTCGATCAGTGCCAGTGCGGTCGGGTCCGGCGGCCATTCTTCGAGACGACCGGCGCTACACAACTGCCGGGCAAACTCCGGCGGGCAGGGCAGATCGTCGCCATTGACAAATAGCTGGCCGTTTTCACTCCAGGCCAGGCGAGTGCCCGGAAGAAAAACCAGCGGCAGCTCCAGCTCGGAGAACTCCTCGCCGGGATCAAAATCCACTTCGGGATTCCACTGTCGGTAGGCGGTCAACGTGCGTCCCAGCCAGATTGTCAACTCGTCGTCGTCCATCTGCAGGGCCTGGGTCATGATTCGCCGCGTCTGCTGCAGCAGTTTCTGGTCAATACGCTCGGAGCGGTCCGGATCGTACTGCTCCGGATTCAAGCGCGGCAGCCTGCTGTTATTTTCGTCAAGGTATGCAGCGAGTTCGGCCACCAGTTCGGCTGAGGACGGCGCGCGCAGGCCGACCGACCAGGTCTGGCTTTTTTGCTGCGCAATGCCATGGTGAGCGATGCCGGCAGGTACGTACAGCACATCGCCGGGATCCACCACGCAACTGACCTCGGATTTGAAATTGCGCAGCACGGCCAGCTCGAAATCCTCGTTCAGGTCCGGCTGAAAGGTGTCGGCCAGTTCCCAGCGCCGCTGTCCGGAGGCTTGAATCAGGAACACATCGTAGGCGTCGACGTGCGGCCCGACCGAACCGCCAGGCCCTGCTTGCGAGATCATGATGTCATCGATCAGCCAGTTCGGCAGAAAACGGAAGGCCTCCAGGAGACGTGCGACCTGGCTATGTTTCTTGTCCATGTCCTGGATCAGCAGCGATTGATAGGGCTGATCCAGTCGCGGTAATTCAGTGGGATCGAATGGACCGTATTCCAGCTTCCAATCGAGCTTTTCGAATTCACCCGTAACCAGTCGTGAACCCAGTTCTTCGTCGGTAGCGGCCGCGGCCATTTGCTCCATATCGAGCGTTTCAGGCTGCAGCCAGCTACGAATCAACAGCGGCTTGCGCTGCCAGCATTGGCTGAGAAATCGTTGCGCATCGAAATCCTGCCACACGACCAATTCCATGGGGCTGCTGCCGGCTTGATCACTGGTTGATGCTGTCATGGGCTCAGCCTACACATAACGAACGATGGCTGCCGCCATGTCCGATGCATTGCCGGTGTAGTCCGAAGGCTTGAGCGCTTTCAGGCGCGCACGAACCGGTTCGGGCAAATCAAGCCCGTCGACAAACGTGGCGATAGTCTGCTGATCAATATGCTGGCCGCGCGTCAGTGCTTTCAGTTTTTCGTAGGGTTCATCGATGCCGTGGATACGCATGGCGGTCTGAATCGGTTCGGCAAGCACTTCCCAGGCCTGATCCAGGTCGCGGGCGATTGCGGCAGCATCCGGCGTAATCCGATCCAGGCCCCGAGCAATCGATTGCCAAGCAAGTGAACAATAGCCGAACGCCGAGCCGATCGATCGCTGCACCGTTGAATCGGTCAGATCACGTTGCCAGCGAGAGACCGGTAACTTGGCCGCCAGATGTTCGAGCAGGGCATTGGCCAGGCCGAGATTGCCCTCACCGTTCTCGAAATCGATCGGGTTGATCTTGTGCGGCATTGTCGATGAGCCCACTTCGCCCTCGACCGCTTTCTGGGCAAAGTAGCCGATCGAGATATAGGCCCAGGTGTCACGCGCAAAATCGAGCAGCACGGTGTTGATCCGGACCAGCGCATGCGCCAGCTCGGCCACCATGTCATGAGGCTCGATTTGTGTGGTGTAGGGATTCCAGACCAGGCCCAGGCCTTCAACGGTTTCGCGGCCAAGCCTTGGCCAATCCAGTTCGGGCCAGGCCGTCAGATGGGCATTGAAGTTGCCAACGGCGCCGTTGATTTTTCCGGTGATATCGACCTGGTTCAGCAATCGACGCTGACGACGCAGCCGGAAAACGACGTTGGCCATTTCCTTGCCGAGCGTTGTCGGGGTTGCGCTTTGACCGTGGGTGCGCGACAGCATGGCAAGATCGGCATGTTCAGTGGCCAGTGCTTCAAGCTTGCGATCCAGATCGGCCAGCAGTGGATCCAGATGATCGCGAATGGCGGCCTGCAGCATCAGGCCCCAGGCCAGATTGTTGATGTCTTCGGAGGTGCAGGCAAAATGAACCAATTCTGCATGCTGATTCAGATTCGGTCGCGTGCTGAGCTGCTGTTTGATCCAGTATTCGATGGCCTTGACATCATGGTTGGTCGTGCGTTCGATGTTTTTGACCGCCTCGGCATCGGTCAGCGAGAATTTCTGGTGCAGGCTGTGCAGAAAGGCCCGATCGTCGGGGGAGGGGGGGTCGATCGGGCTGAAGTCAGGGTGATCGGCCAGTCGCAGCAACCATTCGACCTCGACCCGGACGCGATGATGAATCAGGCCGGCCTCGGAAAACAACGCAGCAAGATCGGTTAGGCGAGCTGCATAGCGACCATCCAGCGGCGACAACGCGCTTAAATTGTTGATCGTCATTCGGGCGGGGATTCCTTGTTGCCGGGAGCGACATGATAACGGCTGAAACTGTTTTTCGGGAAGTCAGTCATCCATTTCCTCAGTCGTGTCCTGGCTTGCGGCAGGTCCAATGGTATTGTCCGAGGTCGGTACCGGGGTTGGCAATTCCTCACGGCGAATCAATACGATCGCGCCCAGCCAGGCGGAATCGAAATACTCGATCCGTTCCGGACGAACGATTCGCGATTGTTCGAAGCGGTGGACCAGCCATTCGCTCGGTGCCGAGCCGTGCAGCGGACGCAGGTCATTTTCGGATGGTTGGGACTGCAATAACGGCGCGGGCCGTCCGGCAGCTTGTCGCCACTCGAGATCGAAATACACGTGCATGAACTGCCGCTGGCGAACACGGATCTGGCCGTCCAGCTCGTACTGGAAACGGTCCGCTTCGAGCGCTTCGTCGACGCGGCTGGTTGGGTCGGTGTTATCGGGCTCGAGCGCAGCCCTTGCATCAAGTTCCTGGCCGACCATCGAAGCTTCCGGACCATCCCCAAGCTGCAAGCGCCGTTCATTGTGTAAACGAACCCAGCGCGTGGATTCACCGCGTTCCAGGGTTTGCAGCCAGGAGCGCCAGGTCAGCGGCTGATAGCGGTCCGATCGCTCCAGGCGGTCAAGAATGGCCTGCATCGGCTCACTCAATTGGGCTTCAGCCAGGTATTGTCGAAGCTCGCGTTCGGAGTTGGACTGTTGACCATTGGCAGCCTCCGGATTGCGGCCTGGTTGAACGCCGGCACTGAGCTGATTGAATCGATCCTGGGAGGCCTGCGCTTCAGCCAGCGCCTCGGCCAGGTCCAGCGGGTCCAATGCATCACTGAAGTCATTCAGTCGGTCGGTACGAAGCGCGTCGGAGCGGCCACCGGTGTGGTTGAAGAGGATTACTTCGACGCGGTAGATCGGATCCGCCGCTGATGCGTCTGCGGTCGGTGTCTGGGCGGCGAGTGGCGGCAGCCCGGCGGCACTCATCATCAGCAGCAAACCAACGGCCGGGAAACGAAGCAGTTTGACGATCAAGGTCATGCGTCCGAGTGTAACGAAAATGTGCAGTGCAAACCGATGATTCATCAGGCTGTTGCAGTCCTGGATTGCTTTGGTTGCAGGCGCTGCAGTAAGTCTGCGGCCAGCGACAGGCGTGTTTCCAGGCCCTCGAATTCGCCGTCGATGCGCAGTCGATCCTGCGCCGGCAGTGAAAACGTATGCGACTCAACCTGAATCATTCGCACCAGCTCGGCCATGTTGATATCGGGCTTCGGCAGAAATTCGATGCGCCCCCCCGCAGGGCCGATTTCCAGCTTGCGAATGCCGCGTTGACGCGCCTGCAGTCTGAGTTCGGCTGCGCTGAACAGATTCTTGACGGGCTCGGGCAACAGGCCGAAACGATCAATCATCTCGACCTGGAGCTGATGCAGGTCCTTGGGCCCGCGTGCCTGGGCAATGCGTTTGTACAGCACCAGGCGCTGATGTACGTCGGCCAGGTACTGATCCGGAATCAGCGCGGTGACGTGCAGATCCACTTCGGAGGTCATATCAACCGGTTCGTCCAGATCGGGTTCGATGCCTGCCTTCAGTGCTTCGACCGTCCGATTCAGCAATTCGGAGTACAGTTGGAAGCCGATGGCCTCGATCTGCCCGGACTGATCTTCGCCCAATAATTCGCCGGCGCCTCGAATCTCCAGATCGTGCGTGGCCAGCGTAAAGCCAGCGCCGAGTTCTTCCAGCGTCTGGATGGCTTCCAGGCGTTTGCGCGCATCGCGCGTGATCGATTTCATCGGCGGCGTGATCAGGTAAGCGTAGGCCAGGTGATGAGATCGGCCGACGCGACCGCGCAGCTGGTGCAGCTGGGCCAGGCCGAACTTGTCCGCGCGATTGATAATGATGGTGTTGGCGGTGGGTACATCAATGCCATTTTCAATAATGGTGCTGGCAATCAACAGGTTGATCTTGCGCGCATAGAATTCGCGCATGGTCTGTTCCATCGCGCCCGGCTTCATCTGGCCGTGGGCGATGCCGATGCGTGCCCCTGGAAAATGTTTCTCCAGGTCGGCAGCAATGCGCGGCTGGCTGGCCACGTCGTTATGCAGAAAGTAAACCTGGCCTCCGCGCTGGAATTCCCGGTTGATGGCATCGCTGATGGTGCTCATGTCCCACTGCGTGACGAAGGTCTTGACCGCCATGCGCCGCTGCGGCGGCGTCGCAATAATGGACAGCTCGCGTAAACCGGCCATGGACATGTTCAGCGTCCGCGGAATCGGCGTGGCCGTCAGCGTCAGTAGATCGACTTCGGCACGCAGCTTCTTGAGCTGTTCTTTCTGGCGCACGCCGAAGCGCTGTTCCTCATCGATGATGATCAGCCCGAGCCGGTCGAAGGCTATGTCTTTCTGCAGCAGGCGATGGGTGCCGATGACGATGTCGACCGTGCCATCGGCCAGCCCGTCGAGCGTAGCCTGAGTGGACTTGCTGCTGCCGGTTCTGGACAACAGTTCGATCCTGACCGGCCAGTCAGCGAAGCGATCGCGGAAAGTACGGTAGTGCTGTTCGGCCAGCAGCGTGGTTGGCGCCAACAGTGCGACCTGACGATTGCCGTCGCTGACGACATAGGCGGCACGGAGCGCGACTTCGGTCTTGCCGAAACCGACATCGCCGCAAATGACCCGGTCCATGGGCGTTTCGGCTTGGAGATCGGCAATGACGGCGTCGATGGCGCGCTGCTGATCCTCTGTTTCTTCGTACTCGAAACCGGCCGCAAAGCGTGCATACAAGCCACGATCAAGCGCATAGGCATGACCTTCACGTGCTGCACGTCGGGCCTGAAGGTTGAGCAGCTCAGCGGCCACATCGCGCACTTTCTCGGCTGCCTTACGACGGGTCTTGCTCCAGCGGTCCGAGCCCAATTGATTGAGTTGAACGCCGTCGGGCTCGGCACCGGTGTAGCGGCTGACCAGGTGTAGATCGGCGACCGGAACATAGAGCTTGTCGCCGCCGGCATACTCGATGGCTAGAAATTCGCCGCTGGTATCGCCGACGTCCAGAACTTCCAGGCCGAGATAGCGGCCGATGCCGTGCTCCAGATGAACAATCAGCGCACCGGGCTGCAGATCGGCCAGGCTACGAACCAGGTTTTCGGGATCCGGGCCGTTCGTGCTCTTGCGCTGCAATGTGCGCGTGTGCCCAGGGAACAGCTCGGATTCAGTCAGAACCGAGATGCCGGCCTCGGCCAGGTGGCAGCCCGACGAGAATGGCAGCACGGCCAGCGCCAGCGGATCATCGCCGCTGACGAAGGCGGACCAGGAATCAAGTTTGCGCGGTTGTACGCCGACGCGCTTCAGGTTGTCGGCGATCAACTCCCGTCGCCCGGCGCTGTCAGCGGCCAGCAGGATGCGTTCGGTATGGTTTTGAATCCATTCACCGGCCTGATCCGAATGATGGTCCAGATCCAGCGGTTCGATGCATTGAACGCTGGCTTTCGCCGGCGCTCGACGGGTCATTTTTACGCAGGCGTCGCCCAGATGACTATTCAGCTCCTCGACCGTGAGAAACAGTTCCTGCGGCTGCAGTACCGGACGCTGGATGTCGCCTTGACGTTGATCATGTCGATAGCTGACCTGTTGACTGAAACGCTCAAGCGCTTCATCGATGCCGGCGAGCTGAATCAGCCGGAAGGGCTTCGGCAGATAGTCGAACAGGGTTGACAGGTCATCAAAGAACAGCGGCAGATACTGTTCCAATCCCTGGCTCAGAACGCCTTCACCGATCTCCTGATAGATGCTGGCATGGCGCAGATCGACATCGAAGCGGGTCCGGAAGCGTCGGCGAAAATCCTGGCGAGCCTGCTCATCGAACGGAAACTCACGTCCTGGCAACAGCTTCAGCTGGTCCATTTTTTCAATCGACCGCTGCGTTTCAGCATCAAAGCTTCGTATGGATTCGATGTCGGTATCGAACCATTCAACGCGGTATGGGGTATCGGTGCCCATCGGCCATAAATCGATGATTGATCCGCGCAGGGCAAATTGCCCGGGTTGCCAAACCTGATCACTGACCTGGTAGCCGGCGTCGATCAGCTGACTGCGAAAGTGTTCCAGATCAAGCGACTGACCCATATGCAGATCGAGGCGTTGGCCAAGAATGAACGGCTTTGGCGGCAGACGCTGCATCAGGGCATTGACCGGCACGATCAGAATGCCGTCTTGAACCCGGTTCAGGCTGGACAACAGTTCGATCCGGTGCGAGATCAGATCCGGGTGGGGTGAATACAAGTCGTAGGGCAGTACCTCCAGGTCCGGAAAAAGCGCTGCACTGGTTTCGCCGAGGTGATGAAGATCGTCGCGCAGGCGTCGCGCAACATAGCCGTCGGCGCACACCGCAACCACCAATCCGCCGGCTCTGCGTGCCGTGCTGGACAGCGCCAGCGCGAGCGGCAATCCATCCAGCAGCGGCCATTGGCGGATTTGCCCTGGTTCGGGGCGGGGCGGATTCATAACCGAAAAGGAGTCAGACATCGGAGGCGTGTTCAAGATCAAACCGTCTAGTGTATCGGGCCCGGGGCTGTCATGGCGTCATGGTGGCAGTTCAGGGCTGTTTCCAACGTCATCAGAATCAGACCGCAGTAGCATGTCATCACGATACAGAATCGATACTGCTTGCATTGCCGGCAAACAATCGGACCCACCCCAAAGTCGCTCAGGGCTCATACTATTAGTCGTTCTCGCTTTAGGCCAATGATATGACTGAAGAAACCCATTCAACTGCGACGGAGTCGACCAAAGCCGTATTCAAAATGCCGCACACGCTGGTGTTGATGTTTGCCCTGATGATTCTGGCGTTGGTCATGACCTGGGTTTTACCGGCCGGCGAGTTTCAAACCGAAGTCAACGAAGCGGGTCGTGAGGTGGTGATCGCCAATACCTATGCGGTGATCGAGGACCATCCGAAGATGTCGCCGGTGTCGTTGTTTACGGCCGTGCCGCGCGCGTTGGGTCAGGCGCAGGACATTATCTTCTTCGTATTGCTGATCGGTGGTGCGCTGGCCGTCATTCGTGACACCGGCGCAATTGACGCGCTGCTCGGGCGCGTAATCGTGCGCTTTGGATCGATGCCGGGACTGCTGATCTTTATCGGTATTTTCATGTTTGCGTTTGGCGCGGCCACGATCGGCATGGCGGTCGAATACATACCGCTGGCCGGCGTGTTGATAGCACTCTGTGTGGCGATGCGGATGGATACCATGACCGCCATCGGCATGATTGTGGTTGGTTATGGCATCGGCTATGGCGCGGCACTGACCAATCCGTTTACGCTCGTCATTGCTCAGAACGTAGCCGAGCTTCAGCCCATTTCGGGCTGGGAATATCGTGTGCTCTGGTATCTGCCGTTTGTGCTCATTGGCGTTCATCACGTCTGGAGCTATGCCAAAAAAGTGCAGGCCGACCCGACGTGCAGCCTGGTCTACGGCGTGGATGAAGCGCAACCTCCGGAGCACGTTGAACCACCCTCCATGACGGCCACCCACTTGCTGGTGCTGATCAGCGCGTTTGCGTCGCTGTTGATTCTGGTATGGGGCATCACCCAGCAGGGTTGGTACCTGACGGAACTCAGTGCTTTATTTGTTGCGCTGGCCATTCTCGTTGGTTTGATTGCCCGGCTCAAGTTCGACCGCGTGGCCATTGTTTTCAGCAAGGGGGCCGCCGAACTGGCCGGCACGGCGCTGTTGATCGGTTTTGCGCGCGCCATCTCGCTGCTGCTCGAGGACGGCATGGTGCTGCACACCATTGTCAATGCCATGGCTACACCGCTGCAGGGACTGCCCGCTCAGGTGGCTGCAGTCGGCATGCTGGGTATCCAGAGCATCATGAATATCTTCGTCGCATCGGGCAGCGGCCAGGCGTACCTGACCATGCCGCTGATGGCCCCGATCGGTGACATCCTGGGTATCGAACGTCAGGTCACGGTCCTGGCATTTTTATATGGCGATGGCTTCATGAACATGATCGTGCCGACCAACGCCGTCCTGATGGGCATCATCGGCCTGGCCGGTATTCCCTACACGCGCTGGTTCCGGTTTATCTTTCCGCTGATCATCAAGCTGCTGATTGCAGGATCGATTGCGCTGATCATCGCGGTTCAGATCGGGTACAGCTAACCCAATTGAAATCGCAGATTGCGCGAATTTCGCAGATAAAAAGCAAATGGTTCCCTGGTAGCAATGATCAAGGATATTTTATTGCAAGGGGAATATTGGTCGATCCTA